>WNGD01005729.1_pt1 | contig 16272 bp, 12 predicted proteins | sample 5400671 | NCBI WGS metagenome assembly WNGD01 (sample SAMN13153369, study PRJNA577476) | soil metagenome | isolation source: 40 cm soil or saprolite under grassland replicate 2 | place: USA:California | collected 2016-06-15 | reverse complement strand
GGGCGATCCCTTGCGGTCGCCCTGCCGCATGGCACTCTGTGTCTCATTCGCCAACAGTAATTCATGCGTCTGCGATACACCAGAGACCATGAAACTCGATCTTTTGCTCGTTTTTCGTGCATATCGGGCGAGTTTCAGGTGAGAGTCTACGGAATCCTGGCGTCACGGTTCAACTCATGCGGTATCCTCAGCCAGTTCTTCAGCCAGTTCGAACGCCTTCATGATACTGCCAGCCGCTGAGACGATCCGCGCCGTCCCAATGACAGGCGCGATCGCAACCAATGTGCCGAGAATCCGTTCCGGTGCAAGACCGGCCTCACCACTGGCCTCGATATTCATCAGCCATGAGGCGGGAGCAGCATCCAGCGTCGCCAGTGCTGCCATGCGCACCAGCATGAAGGTCTGCGGGTCCAGTCCTGACTCTTCGAAGGTGCCTTCGATCATGCGCTGCAGGACATTCAGCATGGACAGATCCCCTTGGGCCAGCCCCTGCAAGCTCTCCTGTGGGTTCACCATGTGGTTGCTCATCGTACGTCCTCCTTTCTTTGCGTGTTTCCCATCTGTCAGATCATCATCCTCTCTCCATTGAGAGGAAGGTATCGCTTCTACGTCCCACTGTATCCAGGCATGCGATTGCGATTGCCATACGCGCTGCCCCCATACGAGGAGAGGTCGAGTATGAGTCCCAGGATCACCCACAGCCATCCCCACCCGACCACGCCAACTAGCGGATTGTAGACCAACACATACATCAAGGTCGTAAACGGCAGGAAGATGATCCCCAGCAGCGGCCAGAGCACGGTGGTAAAGGCGCGGTTGACTAATGGCGTAAACAGCCAGACGAAAAGCACTGCCAGTCGAGGGAAAAAAGCGGCACCCAGTGCGAAGAGACATCCACAACCTAACATGATTGATACCTCCTACAATTGTAAAGCAATTGTTACTGAAAGCCCTTCGCTTCAAGGGCCTTTTGTTGTGGAGCGCCCAATAGCGACTCCTGCTGAGTAACACTATAGTCGAAGAAGCGCGTGAAAGCTATTCCCCACAGGGTATAGAAAGGGTATAGTTTTTGGTCAACAAATTTTTGTCAACCCGCAAGTTTTGCCTTTATTGCTTTTCGCATCTGGAAAGCCTGCAGGATGAGCACTATCCCTCCTATAAATGCCCAACCTCCGGCAAGAAGCTTGCTCAATGGTCCCAGCGCATCCAGGATGATCAGAAACAATCCCAGGCCCACTTCGAACAAGCCCAGGAGGAATCTGCCCAACGCCTGCTCACGTGTCATATCAGCGGTTCTAAATCCACCAAAAATGTTGATCAACCCCACGAATAGCGCTAACGTACCAAGGATTCTGACCGCCAGTCCCGGGTCAAGATAGCGCTGATAAAAAGAGCGAAGAAGGAGTGCCGAACCGACGATAGTGCCCACGAGGCCAGCGACAAGCCACAATCCTTTTTTGTGATGTGTGGAAAAACCCCATTGCAGGCTCATCAGTCCACTCACCAGCCAGAAAATTGCCAGAAAATTAACAAACAGACTGCGGCCGATATTGGGCCACCCGAGGATCATAATTCCCACTATCATCGCAACGATGCCACGCACCAGGTTGAGCCACCAGAATCTTTTCATGTTTCCCCTCTCTTCCCTTCTATCCCGCTTCTATGCACTCGCCCGAAATAATCGAACAGCCTACCGTAATGTTCAGAAACCTTGAGCATTTTACAATAAGGATGAAAGCCGATTCCTACAAAGTGATGCTCCGTCCCATCATATCTAGTACGCAAAGCTCAAACCTTTCAGGCCATTGTAGTAGAGTCCAGCTACAATCTCAATCTTGTTTACGAGCTGTGGCCTTGGCCACGGCTTGTCCAAAAAAATACCCCAAGATGACAAGAAAAGCGTCATTCAGAACTTGCAATGAAGTCACATGTAGTAAACTGAACAGTATTAGAAAAACCACAATCACAACTATTAAAAACGCGCTAATAATTGTGGGTACAGATTCGTTTTCTATAAATTTTGGCATTTCTGGCCATTTTCCCCTGGTCGCCGCTTTTTCCTGGCGATGAAGCGTCTCTTGGGAGACCTTATTTGCTGCCTCCAGAGCTTCATTCCGTGCTCGCTCATTCTCAATCGAGATCGCCACCCATGTCTCATTCATCGACTTCATGTTTTCTATTTCTTGCTGTACATCGGTTGCAGCATCACTCCTAACCACGGTCACTATTTTCGTGATTTCCTCTTCTGACTCCAGTTGCCTGATACGATCAATCACCATCTTTTGCCTTTCAAGTAACAAAGGCATGGTATAAATACTTGCTTGCCCTACCAGTTCACTCTTAAAACTAACCGTACCGATAGACTTTTTAAGATTTTCGATGAGTTGATTCATCCTCTCTAAACTCTGTTTGAGCTCTGGCAGAGTTTGAGATTGAATTTGATCTACACTCAAATTAGTTTGATCGAGTAGCTGTTCTGTCCAGCCGACGAAGCTTTCTTTGTAATCAATTTCAGCTTGGCTATTCCCCTTATCCCTCAAGGTAACAGGGAGTTTGAGGTTTCGAAAATCTATGCTCATAATGTTTTCTCCTTCATGTGGGAAAGCCAACTAGGTGTGCCAGGTGATCTCTCAAAATACTGACCTGTCGAATACACTCTCCCATCTTGGAGTGTTTACCATTTGTCTCACTGGATATCCCTGAGAATCACTGTAGTCGATAACGCGCGCGAAAACAATTCCCCACAGGGTATAGAAAGGGTATAGTTTTTTGGGCGTTATGCTGGCATTACTCGTGGCATCGTGGAGAGGCTGGTGCACAAGCAATCCTCAGCCACTCTCATGTCATGCTGCGCAAAACTGGATCATGCTGGCGCAGCGGGAACCCGTCTAGTGTAAATACACTACGAGAGACGACCACCCGCTGTTGCTCAGCTGTCTTGTGGTGCGCAAAAACAGTGTGCTCACAGGATGTGTTTTCGTTCCCTGTCAAGTACACTGGGAACTGTGATCTATATGCCTTCCGTCAGCAACGCCGGAAAAGCGAGGTCACAATCGAGTTGCAAGAAACGGCAGGAGTGGTCAAGCAGCATGATTCCATCATCGTATCTCAACACATCAGTCAATTATGAAGGAGACTCACATGGCACTCAAAGAGTACAAACCCGGGACTACGTTTCCAGGCGTCATCGGACTGACAATAGATCAATCTAGCCCGGCCTGGCCAGAACCCGTACGCGCCAGAGAAGGCGCGCCCAACGTGCTGTTCATTGTACTGGATGACACCGGCTACGGCCAGCTCGGCTGCTACGGCAGCCCCATCCAGACGCCTAACCTGGACAGCCTGGCCTCGGGTGGCCTGCGTTACACCAACATGCACACCACCGCGCTCTGTTCGCCTACCCGCTCGTGCATCATTAGCGGGCGCAACCACCACTCAAACGCCCTGGCCGCCATCACCGAGCTCGCCACTGGCTATCCCGGCTACAACGGCAACGTCCCGTTCGAGAACGGCTTCCTCTCAGAGATGCTGCTGACGCAGGGCTTCAACACCTACATGATTGGTAAGTATCACCTGATACCGTCCGAGCTCGAGTCCGCCGCCGGTCCCTACGACCGCTGGCCGCTGGGACGGGGTTTCGAGCGCTTCTACGGCTTCATGGGCGGTGACACCCACCAGTACTATCCCGACCTGGTGTACGACAACCACCAGGTCGAGCCGCCCAGGACGCCTGAGGAGGGCTACACTCTGAACGAGGACCTGGCCGACAAGGCCATCCAATTCATCGCCGATGCCAAGCAGGTCGCGCCCGACAAGCCGTTTTACCTGCATTTCTGCACCGGCGCCACGCATGCGCCTCATCACGTGCCCAAGGAGTGGGCGGACCGGTACAAGGGCATGTTCGATGACGGCTGGGATGCCTACCGCGAGAAAGTCTTTTCCCGTCAGAAGGAGCTGGGCATCGTCCCTGCCGAAGCAGAACTCTCGCGCCTTGACCCGGATGTGCCCGACTGGAAGGCGCTCTCGCCCGAGCAGAAGCAGCTCTATGCACGCATGATGGAGGTCTTCGCCGGCTTCCTGACCCACACTGACTATCACATTGGTCGCCTGCTCGACTACCTGAAGAGCATCGGCGAGTTCGACAACACCTTGATCATGGTCATTTCCGACAACGGCGCCAGCGCCGAGGGCGGTCCTACCGGCACGACCAACGAGGGTCAGTTCTTCAACAACGCGCAGGAGCCGCTCGAGGAGAGCCTGGCGAAGCTGGACAAGTTGGGCGGACCGGAGACCTTCAACCACTATCCCTGGGGCTGGACCTGGGCAGGCAACACACCCTTCCGACGCTGGAAGCGCGAGACCTATCGCGGCGGCGTCAGCGATCCGTTCATTGTCCACTGGCCGCAGGGCATCCAGGCCAGGGGCGAAGTGCGCACGCAGTACTCCCACGCCATCGACATGGTGCCGACAGTGCTCGACGCGCTGGGCATCGAGCCGCCGGCGACCATCAAGGGTGTCACCCAGTCACCCATCGAGGGCGTCAGCTTTGCCCACACCTTCGACGATGCCAATGCGCCCACCAGGCACGACACCCAGTACTTCGAGATGTTCGGCCATCGCTCACTCTACCACGACGGCTGGCGCGCGGTCTGCCCCTGGCCAGGCCCCTCCTTTGTCGAAGCGGGCAAGCCCTTCGGCGCGCCCATCTCAGCCGAGACGCTAGCTGAGTTAGACGCCCATGGCTGGGAGCTCTACCATGTAGCCGAGGACATTGCCGAGAACCACAATGTCGCCGCCGAGCACCGTGAGAAGGTGATCAACATGATCGCGACCTGGTACGTCGAGGCGGGTAAGTACAAGGTGCTGCCGATTGACGGGAGTGCTCTGCAGCGGCTTACCTCGGAGCGCCCGCAGCTTGCGAAAGACCGTACCAGTTACGCCTACTTCCCGGACACGCAGACGGTGCCGTGGTACGCCTCGGTCCATGTGCTCAACCGCCCGCACAGCATCACCGCCGATGTCGAGATCCCCAGAGGCGGTGCGGAGGGTGTGTTGCTCTGCCAGGGTACGGGTTCGGGCGGCTATGCGTTCTACGTCAAGGACGGCAAGCTCAAGTATGTCCACAACTACGTCAGCAGGGCACTCTACGAGGTCGTGTCGGTGGAGCCAGTGCCGGAGGGTCGCCACCAGTTGCGCTTCGAGTTCGAGCCGACTGGCCAGCTGGACATAACAAAGGGCGTCGGCACGCCTGGGCGCGGCCAGCTCTACATCGATGGCAAACTGGTCGGAGCGGCCGAGATTCCGGTCACCACGCCGCTCCTCTTCAACCCGGGCGGCCTGACCTGCGGAGCCAATCCCGGTTTGCCCGTCACGCCCGAGTACCCGTCGCCATTCAAGTTCACCGGCAAGATCTACAATGTGACGGTAGATGTCAGCGGCGAGCTGATCGAGGACGAGGAAGCCGAGTTGCGCCTGGTCATGGCGAGGGAGTAGTGAAATCGGCCTGATTGTCTCAAATGATCGGATACGTGATCAGGTGGTACAGGCCAAACAGAAGCATGACCAGGGCAACGATCAAGATCACCGCCCTGACCGTATTCCACCGGAAATTCTCAGCGATAGCGGTGAGGAACAGTACCATGGCCAGAAAGACGGTATTGAGCACATATGCGTCGCCCTGCTCTTTAGCCGCCTGTCCCTCATCGAAGGTTTTAGCAGCCTCGGCTTCAAGCTGATCCGCTTTATCGGCCAGGCTGACCTTGTATTGTGGCATGAAGAGCGGGCCTGGTGGCGCATTTGGGTTGTTGAACGGATCAAGCGCCAACCAGGCCTCGAATACCGGCCGGAATTCAGCCCTGAAGCGCTTCTCATAGGTGTTTGCCAGTTTGGTATTGCCCTGGGTATACGCGTTGATCCAATTGTTGACGAGGACGAGGTCGTATAGCCTTAACTGCCCTGCCAGCGTCGAGTCACGGGTTGATTCAACCCGCAGAGCGCTAGCTTTAGCGTACAGGGTGGACTCTTCACCGGCCCAGCGGGCTGCCTGGTAGCCGCTCCAGGCTGTTGCTACGGCCACCACACCCAGCATGATCGCTGTGACAATCTCAAACCAGCGCTCGATGAACTGCTGGCGGGTCAGTGGTTGTTTTTGTTGCTCGGCAGATGCCTGAGTAGACTCCTTGGTGGTATCTTCTTTCTGTACTTCTTTGGTCTCGCCCATACTTCCTTACACCTCACCTTGGTAATATGCTCCCTTCAATCATGCTAGGTCTAAGAAGCACTATAGCCGAAGACGCGCGAGAAAGCTATTCCCCACTAGGTATAGAAAGGGTATAGTTTTTGGAAAGGGCAGGCGGCTCCTGCGAGGCGACCCTCGCGTTCGCCCAAGACGCATCAATCTACGAAAAATCCATCAACTTCTGTATCCAGGCTTTAAACGAGGAATTGCAGAACTTTGAAACTAGCAGTAAACTAACGCAATAGTGAGAAAGGTCAAGAACTTCGAAAGGAGCACATAAAAATGGCAGCAAACAGCACCACAGAACATACAACAACAGCCTCTGCCGCCAGGAAGCTTACAACCTATGATTTAGCCATAGGGATACTGGCTCTTTTTTCTCTCATTATCCTGTTGATTCTCATTTTCGTACCGTTATCCTCGTCAACAGCAGATACCTTAAACTCAATAGAAAACCTCCTGTGCATCGTTTTTCTCTTCGATTTCTTTCGCAGCCTTTTCAGAGCACCAAAGAAGTGGGCATATTTTTTAAAGGGGGGTGGGTGGCTTGATCTGCTGGGCAGCCTTCCATTTAGCAGATTCGCCGTTTTTCGCGTTGCCCGATTGTTCCGTATAGTTCGTGTTATGCGTACATTAGGAGCCGGTGGTTTTAGAAAAATGCTTACAGGGCGTCTTGCTCAAAGTACCCTGCTCTTCACCCTTGTCGTTGCTCTGCTGCTCGTTTTCACAATCAGCGGGATTGTTCTGTATGCGGAACACGCGGCTCCCCACGCAAATATCAAAACGTATCATGAAGCCGTCTGGTGGGCTTTCGTCACCATTACTACAGTTGGTTATGGTGATTACTTTCCCGTTACAACCCTGGGACAATCGATGGCAATCATCCTGATGTTTTTCGGCATCGGCATCATTGGTGTTTTATCAAGCTATCTCGCGACGACGTTTCTCTCACTTGAGAGAAGGAGAAGAGAAAGAAGAGGAGTAGGAAAAGAGAATGACGAAGACAATGATGACGAAGAAAACGAGACAGATGAAGACGATTCTAGCAGCCGTGATGCTGAACTGGCAGCTATAAGAGAAGAATTAGCAGCGCTCAGAAAGTTGTTTGAAGAGCACTACCAGGTACAATAGGAGCCAACATGTAGGAAATACCTTTTCCACTAGTGCAAATACACTATATTACCTCGAGTTAGGCATGTACTAGCCTGTGCCCCGCTAGGCGAAAAATAGTGTATTCTGAGGATGTATTTTCATTCCCTTTCAGGTACCCTAGTAGCAATGACGGAGGTTAATTTTATGAGTGAAGCTGTTTCGTTAAAAAAACCCAAAGCAGGCAAGCATTGGCTCGGTATCGCCACGCGGATTCTGGTGGCGGTGGTCATTTTCATCGCAGTGATGGGATTCATTCTGAACGTGGCGGGGGTGGTCGGGGTGTGGTTCGTGCGCGCACCTGCGCGCAGCGCCGTAACCGATGTCGCCGCGACGATGACGCACGCTCTTGAGACCGTGAACAACGGGCTGGGGCGCGTGAATACCCAGGTGCAAGACGCGCGGCAAACCCTCACGCGGGTGAACGATGCGGCAGCGAAACTGGGTAACCGCGTCCAAGCCAACAGTCCAGTCGTCTCCGCGCTCAGCCAACTGGTTGATAACGATCTTGCCCCGCGTATTGAAAACGCGCGCACGACCGCTTTTGCCATTCACGACGCTGTTGTTTCTTTTAACAGCACGTTGGTGGCGCTCAACCGCTTGCCGAGCGTAACGGTGCCGACGCTCACTGGCGAACTGAGCGCGGTGTCCGAGCGCGCTCAAGAGGCGCAGACAGCGGGGCAAGACTTGCGTGCAACGGTGGCAGACGTGAAAGCGGGCATTGTGACAAAAGCCGAAGAGGCGGTCACGAAGGTGACGACCAGGATAGACGCAGCGCTGGCGCGGATTCAAGCGACTGTCACCACATATCAAGCGACGGCGACGCGCACGCAGGAGCGGCTTGCGACGGCGCGCGATAGGCTCCTCCTGCTGATTGATGTGGCCACGGTGTCTCTGACGCTCCTCTTTGCCATCTTCGCGGTGGGACAACTGCTCCTCATATATGTCTGTTGGCGGTATGTGCGCACCGGCCGTTTTCCATCCCTGCGCGTTGTTAGCACTTCGTAGTCAGTCTACTGGTCTTACTGTAATGCAGCAGTCAGGCGGGAGATGTTCTCGTAGAACTTCTCCCTGGTCGAGCGGGTTTCCCATTCTTCCAGGTTCACCGCATTGGACCTGCTCAGATTCCTTGCTTCGACTGGTCGCAGAGCAGCTACCACACTGGGAGCATAGCAGATCAAAGTCACCTCCAGGTTGAGTAGAAACGAGCGAATGTCCATGTTGCTCGAGCCGATCACGGCGATGTCATCGTCGATGGTGATGTGCTTAGAGTGCAACAGGATCGGTGCTTTGTACCGGTAGAGCTTGACGCCAGCTTTGAGCAAATCTTCGTAGTAGGAGCGCTCGGCGTGGCTCACCAGGAACTGGTCGCTGGCCTCCGAATTGACCAGGGTCACATCCACTCCCCGCTGGGCTGCGCTCGTCAAAGCCGTCATCAAGGCGTCATCGGGCACGAAGTAGGGATTGGTGATCACCAGCTTCTGCCGTGCGGCGTGGATCAGCGAGGTGAACAACTTCAGGTTATTCTCGTTCTCGAAGCCAGAGCCGCTGGGCAGCACCTGGCAGAGTACCTCACCAGCAGCCTTCAGGTCGATGGCGACCTCAGGCGCGTTCTGGCGGGTCAGTAGGATGCCGCTTTCGGAGTACCAATCGGTGGCGAAAGCTGCCTCCAGTTCACTCACCGCAGGTCCACTGATGCGCGCTACCAGCTCATCATAGTAGATGGCATCCTTGCGGAAGTAGTTGCGCTTGATCAAGTTCTGCGAGCCGGTATAGCCGATCTGTCCATCGATGACCACGATCTTGCGGTGATTGCGCAGGTCGATGCGCGTGTACTTCGCCCCGAAGAAGTGGAGCGGCAGCGTCAGGTGGTGCTCGATGCCAGTAGCCGTGAGCCGCTCACGCATCGTCTTGAAGTTGGGGTATTTACGCGAACCGAGGTGATCCATGAGCATGCGTACCTTGACCCCTCGGCTCACGGCGCGTTCCATGGCCGCGAAGATGGCCTCGGTCTCCTCGTCGCGGCTCGTCGCAAAGTATTCGATGTGGACGAACTGCTGGGCGTGGTCGATGTCTTGGGCGATGCGCGCAAAGACGCTGTTGTACTCGGGGAGCAGTTCGACGGCATTGCCCGCAATGGCGGGCAAATCGGCCAGGTTCGTGTTCAGTTTCACAAATGGCTCGTAGCGTGAGGGGATCTCAGGGTTGAGAATAGCCGCCGACTCCGGATGCATCCTGGTCTCCGCTACAATTTTGCTGATGAGTTCGCTCATCTTGTGCTGCTCGGCACGACGGCGCTTCGACAGCTTCGGGCTGCCCAACAACAGGAAGAGAGCCAGTCCCAGATAGGGAAGAAGGAAGATCAGCAACAGCCAGGCAGTAGCTGACGACGGCTTGCGGTTCACCGGCACGATGAACAGCATCACAAACGGCAAAATCCAGCCTACGAGACCGACGAGGGCGGTGATAGTTGCCCAATTCCAGAACATATCGAATCCTCCAGATCTGACACAGCAACTCGTGTCGCTTCACGAGTCTCTTTCGAAGCAGTTCCATTCTGATTACCTACCGATATCACACACCGGTTTGGGCTTGCACGCGTCCTTCTTTGATAGCAGCAAGGAGAGCCGCATGGTCGCGTTCGGTCTGGTCCGCATACGCCTCGGCGAACGAGGCGATGGCCTGGTCGAACACATCCTTGTTGCCCAGGTAGCCGCTGATCTGGGCCGGGTCACTCGTGCGCGCGTGCGCTCGCGCCAGGGTGGCCGCGCATACCTGGACGTAGGCCATAAACAGGACCGTGTCCATCGTCTCGACTTCCGCCGAGAACTTCATGTCCCGCAACTGTCGTGCATAATAGTCCCTGCCATTGAAGGTCGACCACCCCAGTAGGACATCACTGGCTGCTTGCATCAAGCGCTGGCCGATCACCACCCGCTCTCCATGGTTGGCAGAGGGACTCGCCTCCAGGTACGGCTCGAGCACCGACGCCCCTGCTTCCTTAATTTGCATGAACAGCGGGTCGTCGCCCTCTGCTCCTCCTAAGCACAACACGATGGCACAGCGCGTGCCCACACTGCCTACCCCCACGACTTTCTGGGCGATGTCAACCCCGCGGTAGCGCATGACGAGCAGGCGCCGCTCTTCCGGCAAGCTGGTCACGTAGTCTCTCACCATCGCTTTCCATTGGGCGGTATCCAGATTGTCCCGGTTGGTGTCCAGCAGATCGTAGTGATAGATCAGAGGCGGCTCATCCTTGATGCGGTACTGCTCATTCACGACCTCGGTCAGCTTCGGAAAGGTTTCGATGCGAGTGCGTTTGCTGGCTCTTTCCGAGGCGCGTTCGATGCGTTTGTCGAGCTCTTTGCGCCCTGACATGCCACGAGCCATAGCGAGAACGCCTTCCACGTCGAGATGGAAGTACCACACATCCAGGTGGTTCATCAGGGCGAACTGCTGCATATTCTCACGGTAGCTTTGCACACACCTCACTACCGCCTGTCTCGTCTCCTGAGCGGTGTAGCCATTCTGCCGGCCGGCTACGACCACGCTGGCCGCCAGGCGCTTCACATCCCATTCCCAGGGACCCGCAAGCGTCTCGTCGAAATCGTTCACATCGAAGACCTGCCGGCGCTCCGGGGAGGCATAGACGCCGAAGTTGCTCAGATGCGCGTCACCGCAGAGCTGCGCCTGGATGCCGGAGACGGGTGTCTTCGCCAGGTCGCTCGCCATGACGGCAGCTGATCCGCGCAAGAACGCGAAGGGGGACAGCGACATGCGCCCATAGCGGATGGGCACCAGGCTCTCCAGCCGCGTCTTATTTGACTCTTCCAAAAGACTAATCGGGTCGGGTCGCTCGGGGTCTGGTGTCCATCCTGCATGGCTGGAACGGGGCACCTTGCTCCGTAGCGCCTTGCCGGCAGCAGAGCGCTCAGCTCGGGTTGACAAACTCCGATCCCATTCAGTTGGCACAGTGGATGGGCTGCTTGTAGTGGTCATAAGACTCCTCCTCTTTCTGTCGGTGCTAAAGCAAGCTGTTTCGCAAGTTCGAACGCCTTAATGATACTAGCGGCTGCTGATACGATACGCGCAGTCAAATCCTCTTGAGAATCACTATAGTCGAAAACGCGCGCGAAAGCTATTCCCCACAGGGTATAGTAAGGGTATAGTTTTGGGCGTTATGCCGGAATCAGGCAAGTACCTGAAAGTAGTTATGGTCATAAGACGACCTTTTGATAACAAATCCTGCTGATTCCTTCGGGAAAGGTAGTGGCGGGGCTTCTCCTTTCATCTCGCCTGACTGCGAACAGTACGCCTTGCAGTTTGCCTGACTGCGAAGCAGTAGCCGCGTAGCGGCGTTGGCAAGCTGGCTAAGTTCAGCCGCGTAGCGGCGTTGGCGAGATGGAGAGGTGCCGGCCCCCGCCAGGACCCAAACATAGACTGATGAACAGGATTTGGTATGAGTCCTAGCTTGCAGCCAAAAGGCCAAGCGCTTTGGCAAGGCTGACGGCCGCGCGGCGATCTGACGGCCGCGCGGCGATTATTCACACTGAGCTTGCGATAAACATTGTTCGTATGCACCTTGACTGTACCAGGTGTGACCACCAGTTCGCGCGCAATCTCCTTGTTCGTCAGGTCCTTGTCGAGCAAGCGCAGGATGTACAACTCGCGCTCGGTCAAGGGTTCCAGGCCCTCTTGCTTCATCAGCTCATCTCTTGATACTGCTGGTGAAGCGAGTGGGTTCATTGCCAGCAGGATGCGTTGGAGATATGCATCCTGCTTTCTGTCGACCTCCTGGCGCGCTCTACGGCGCTTGCGCAGTTCGTGAAGCAACTTAGCAAGCGATGGCAGATCGGCAAAGGTGCGCACGAACCCACCAGGGCGCCCTAGGACAAGCGCCCGTTCGAGCACAGCGAGCGCCTCGGTCACCCGACCCTGCAGATCGTAGGCCCACGCTTGCAGGGCTAACACCTGGATCGTCTTGCGCGTACTGTGCATGGCTTGGACGTACTGCAAGAGGCGGGTGAGGAGCGCTTGCCCTCGTGCCACACTCGCCTCATCGCCCTTGGCAAGCAGCATCCAGGCTGTGGTGAGGGGCGGGTCCATCAAGAACCACATCGGCCCCTGCACCTCTTGCTCCCCTGCCAGCTCAAGCCACCGCGAGGCCTCCTCCACCTCGCCCTGCAACAGCGCCAGTTGTCCACAGAAGGCATAGGCCGTCATGAGCTCGGGCAAGTTGTGCTGTTCTTGCACCCATTCGAGCAGGCCTCGAGCGGTCTCTTGCGCCTGGGTACCCGACCCCTGGGCCTGGTAGGTCAAGGCTAAACCGCGCATGGCATCCTGCACCGCCCACAAGTGCGCGAGGTGCTGGTTGGTGATCACGGCTAAGAAGTGATACACCGCCGTATCCAGCTCGTTCCGTTCGTAATACATCACACCCAGCAACCAGTGCGCCCAACACTGGCTCAATGCCAGATCGCCCTGCTGGGCGATCTGTAGCAAATGGCGTGCGGTGTGTTCCACCTGCTGCAATTTGCCTGCAGCCAGGTACACAACCGCCTGCGCAAAGAGCAGGCGAGCAGTGCTATTGAGATGCCGCGAATGATCTCTCAGCGTCTGTTGCAGCGCAACAAGTGCCACCTCTTCCTGCCCAAGAGCCTGGTTTGACCAGGCTAGAAATGTCAAGGCAAGGCTCACTCCATACTCCTCGCCTGGTGGGAGCCATGCTAGCGCAGATCGTGCGCTCTCCAGGCTCGCCTGTGCCTGCCCGGTAAAGTACTGGAACAGGCTCCACGCGGTCGCAATCAGCGCACGCAGGGGCTTGGACTGCTGGTCGTTCGGATAACGCGTCCCGCTGCCATTGGTTGTTAAGTGCTGCTCGGCAGCCGTCAGCAAGGGTGGGAGGTCTTTGATCTGCCCACGGGCCTGTAAAATCCACACCCTGACGGCAAGCAGGAGGGGGCTGCTCTGGACCTGTTCCACCGGCAACAGGCGCAGCCAGCGCTCCATCTGCAACAACTGCTCTTGCTCGAATGCCTGGTGGAATTGCGCTTCCACCAGGGAGGCCGCATATGCCGCATCTCCCGCAACGAGCGCGTGTTGGATCGCCTCCTCGATCAATCCCTGCTCGGCATACCAGGCACTCGCTCGCCGGCGCAGCACCGCAAGCTCCTCCTGGCTGAGGCGTTCCTGCAAGCGCTGCTCTAACAACTGTTTAAAGAGGTGATGAAAGCGATACCACCCCTGGCGCTCGTCAAGGGGGACAAGAAACATGTTTGAGCGCTCTAACCAGTCCAGGGTGGCTTGCACCTGACCGTGAGGGTCATCCTTTCCCATGACCGCGACACACAACTCGACGCAGAACTGCTCCAGCATCGATATACGTACGAGCAACTCCTGCACCGCAGAGGCTTGCCGGGCAAGCACTTCTTCTACCAGGTAAATGCTCATATTGCGGTCAGGGGAGCTGCGAAGCCGTTCTATAAACGCCATGCGGTCAGAGGTGCTGCGCAGTGAGAGCGCCGCCAGGCGCACCAGCGCAATCCAGCCCTCCGTTAGTTCTTCGAGCGCACCTGCGGTTTCGTGTGCCAGGTCGTTGTCCAGCACCCGCGTGAGAAAGACTTCTGTCTCCGCCAGCGTAAAGCGCAAGTCGGCGCCGCGCAGGTCGTTCAGGTACCCCCTGACGCGCCACCTGGCAAGCGGCAGCGGTGGATCAGATCGCGTGACCAGCACCAGGTGCAGTTGGGAGGGCAGATGCTCAATCAACATCTCGAGCAGAGTGTGCACCTCACTCGGGTGAATGAGATGATACTCATCCAGCACCAGGACAACATCTTCAGGCACATCGGCCAGGTCATTGATCAACAGGCTAGCCACTTCACCTAGTGGTGGGTATTGCATTGCCTTGAACAGGCTGGCCGTGGCCTGGAATGCATCGGGAAAGACGCTTTGCAGGGCGGCAGTGAGCGAGTTAATGAACATGCGCAGCTCATTGTCGTGTTCATCCAGAGAGAGCCAGGCCGAGGGGCGATCGATCGTCTGCAACCATTCGACCAGCAGCGTCGTCTTGCCAAACCCAGCAGGGGCCGAGACCAGCGTAATGTTGCCGCTCAGCCCGGCGTTCAAGCGCTCGATGAGGCGGGCACGGGGGATGACGTCGCTACCGCTCCGTGGTCGGTACAGTTTTGTCTTTACCAGGATGTTATAAAGGCCAACAGTGGCTGTGGTTTGGGGGGCCTGGTGCATGGAAGCAGGAGACTCCGTTGGGGATGCATCGGTCGGCTCAGTTGGAGTGTGCTCGCTTGCGAGTGTTCGTGCTGCGACCTGCAGTCGTGCCATGGTGAGCTCGTGCGAACGTCCCAGGTGGAAACCGTAGAGCTTTCCTGCTTGTATACGGGAAGCTTTCCAGTACAAGCCGTGGGGACTGAGACTGATCTTCTGCGCGGTAAATCCGCCACCTTGATCTTCGAAGAGAAAAGAGGTATGCTGCTCCAGCCAGTCGTACCAAGCGGGGGTTCCAACGACAATTGGATCGGCACCGCTCTCCAACTGATATAACCGCCCGTCTTTCACACTCGGGATTGTTCGACGCATATGTAGAATCCTAAGTAATCAGCAGCACATTCAATCCTTTTTGGTAAGAGTGCATGTGGCACATCACCAGTATATCACAACCATAGCCAATGTCGTGATGAAGAAGGCACCATGTGCCGAAAACGCGTTCGCCTCATTGGTGTCACAATGGAGATCGGGGCACATTTCTTGCTGAGTTGCCCACGCCACGGGCCCAAAGTCGCATGGGTGGCAGCTGAACTCCCTTAAGTATTCTCGTTCTGGAACACGGTTGCAAGGGTAAGTGGCCGGCCCTGGATCAAAGCCAGGATGGAACAGAGCATTAGCCAACGTTCGGTTGTACTTCGACGTTCTCTGCTCGTTCCTGCGCACGCGAGTGCGCGGGATTCCAATGGCCCGAAGCAGTCAGAACGGTGGGCAGGAAGACAACCTGTCCGGCAACGCAGATCCACCACCAGCTTCCCCAGCTCTGGCCGTTACCAACGACGATCGGGAGCGCCAGGGTTGAGATAACAGTGACCCAGCGCACGATGAAGACCCAGACCGCTATTCCGGTTGCCACCAGCGCGGGATTGGTGTCCTCAACGGTCTCGATGTAGGCTGCCATCCAGGGGACATAGGCGATGGAGAGGCAGATGCCCATCAAGGCCAGCAACACGGTCATCAGTGCCGCGCTCGTGGGCTGCCCGATACGGCTGAATCGCCAGGGTACAGACTCCGGTGGCAAGCAGCCCATAGACAATCAGGTTGCCACGTCCGATGCGGTCTGCAAAGCTGCCCATGAGTGCCGCAAGCGCTCCCAGAATGTTTGCCAGGATAAGGCTATACACGTAATGCGACAGGGAGAGATGGAAATCCGCCTGCACCAGCGGCGCGACCGATGCCAGCATGTATAACTGATAATAGAGGGTAATGGTTGCGATGACTGTGAGTGCGAGATACCAGATACGCCGTGCATTGGCCGGGTAGGGATCGAGGCTCCGATCCCGTAGTCCACTGAGGAGAGCGCTCATCTCAATACTCCTGTGCTCGTCTTACGTACTACAATGGACAGTTGTACTAACCTACGGGTTCGAGAGACGCTTCATATTTGTCCTACTGGCTGTACATTGTCTCCGTGATGTAGCCATTGTCTCAAGTATAAAGTCGAGCGAACGAAAATACATCCTTAAAACACACAGTTTTCGTGTGTCCTGGCAACTGGTATGGATGTGAATTGACTGGTTGCATAGTACGTTAACGCTAATCGCAGGGATAAGTTGCGGAAAAGACCCTGTCTTCTTTCCTCTAGTATCGGGTATCTGCTCTGTTCC
>WNGD01004074.1_pt1 | contig 16277 bp, 16 predicted proteins | sample 5400671 | NCBI WGS metagenome assembly WNGD01 (sample SAMN13153369, study PRJNA577476) | soil metagenome | isolation source: 40 cm soil or saprolite under grassland replicate 2 | place: USA:California | collected 2016-06-15 | reverse complement strand
CGATCGCGATCATACGCAAGGTGTGGACGCGCGTCACTTCAAACGCCGGCGGCTCGACGCCCTGGATCCGGTTGAGGCGCCACCCCGACGGCAAGCCCGGTCCGGCCTGCGAGATTACGAGGTTCGTGAGCGTTTGCGCCAGCAGCAGCCCCCCCCCCGCGGTCACATCGGCTCCTCGGCGTAATGACACGCTGCGAGGTGCCCCGGGGGGGGGGCGGGGGGCGTGATTTCCCGCAGCGCGGGCGGCTCGGTGCGGCAGCGCTCGCTCTTGCGCGGATGCGGGCAGCGCGGATGGAACGGGCACCCCGGCGGCGGATGCGCGGGCGACGGGATGTCGCCGGTGAGCACGATGCGGCGACTGGTCGCGCGGGGATTGGGTTCGGGGACCGCCGAGAGCAAGGCGCGCGTGTAGGGGTGCCGCGGCTGCGCGTAAATCTCCGCGGCGGGCGCGCGCTCCACGATCTTGCCGAGGTACATCACGGCGACGTCGTCGGCGATGTGCCGGACCACGGCGAGATCGTGGGCAATGAACAGATAGGTGAGGCGCCGCCGTGCCTGCAGGTCGGCGAGCAGATTCAGGACCTGCGCCTGCACCGACACATCGAGTGCGCTGACCGGCTCGTCGCATACCACGAACTGCGGCTCGACCGACAGCGCGCGCGCAATGCCCACGCGCTGCCGTTGTCCCCCCGACAGCTCGTGCGGGTAGCGCTTCGCGAACGCGGCGTCGAGGCCGACCTCGTCCAGCAGAGCGGCGACCTCGCCGCGCAGCCCGTGAATCTGCAGCGGCTCACGCAGTGTTTCCTCGACGGTCATGCGCGGGTTGAGGGAGCTATACGGATCCTGGAAAACGATCTGCATGCGGCGCCGCAACGCGCGCAGCCGCGCGGGGTCGAGCGCGAACACGTCGTTCTCCTCGAACAGCACCTGCCCCGCCGTCGGCTCCTGGAGGCGAAGCATCGTGCGTCCGACGGTCGTCTTCCCCGATCCTGACTCGCCCACCAAGCCCAGCGTACGGCCCGACGCGATGCTGAACGACACGCCGTCGACCGCGCGTACCGGCGACTGCGCTCGGCCCAGGCCGAACCACGTGCGCTCGCCGGCGTAGTGCTTCACCAGATCGCGCACGTCGACGAGCGTCATCGACTGGCCTGGCGGCGTTCCGGCTCGGTGACGAGCCAGCAGCGCGCAGTGTGTCCGGGAGTGCCGGTCTCGAGCAGCGGCGGCTCGGTGAGGCACTTGTCCCAGGCATACGGACAGCGCGGACGGAACCGGCAGCCGGTCGGCCAGGCGGTCGCGGCCGGCACCTGGCCGGGAATCGCGTGCAGCCGCGCGCGCGGCGCGTCGATACGCGGCACGGCCGCGAGCAGCCCCTCCGTATACGGATGCGTGGGATGCTCGAACAGCTTGTCCGTCTCCGCAGTCTCGACCACGCGACCCGCGTACATGACGACGACGCGGTCAGCATGGCCCGCGACCACGCCGAGATCGTGCGTGATCAGGAGGACCGCCATGCCCAGCTCTTGCTGGAGCCGGTCGAGGAGCTCGAGGATCTGCGCCTGGATCGTCACGTCGAGCGCGGTGGTCGGCTCGTCGGCGATCAGCACTTTCGGGTGACAGACGAGCGCCATCGCGATCATGACGCGCTGGCGCATGCCGCCCGATAGCTGATGCGGATAGTGGTCGACGCCCTCCTCGGGGTCGGGAATACCGACCAGCCGCAGCATCTCGACGGCGCGGGCGCGCGCGGCGCCACGCGACAGGTGCTGATGGATGATGGCGGCCTCCGCGATCTGGTCCCCGACGGTGAAGACCGGATTCAGCGAGGTCATCGGCTCCTGAAAGATCATCGCGATCTGGTTGCCGCGGACGGCGCGCAGCTGCGGTGCGGGCAGCGCGAGGAGGTTCCGGCCCTCGAATTCGATCAGGCTGCCGGGGAGGATGTGGCCGGGAGGCTCGGGAATCAGACGCAGGATCGACAGCGAGGTGACGGTTTTCCCGCAGCCCGATTCGCCGACGATCCCCAGCGTCTCGCCCGGATACAGGTCGAACGAGACCTCGTCCACGGCCCGGGCCGTCCCCTTGCCGTGCTCCGTCACGAAGTACGTCTTGAGGTCGCGCACCCGCAGTAACGGCATCGTCTCCGCGGTCACATGGCCTCCTCGCGCGGATCCAGCGCGTCCCGCAGCCCCTCCGCCACCGCATTCAGGGACATCACGACCAGAGAGATAGCGAGGCCCGGAAAGAGAGTCGTCCACGGCGCCGTGTAGAGGCTGGACGCGCCGTCCGCGATCATGTTGCCCCAGCTCGGCCGTGGCGGGGCGACGCCGATGCCGAGGAAGGACAACGAGGCTTCGAGCAGGAGCACGTTGCCGACGCCCAGGGCCGCGGACACGATGATCGGCGCGGCGGCATTCGGCAGAACGTGGCGAAAGATAACGCGGCCGTCGCCGGCGCCCAGCGCCCGTGCGGCGACGACGAAATCCCGCTGTTGCAGCGAGAGGACCTCCGCGCGCACCAGCCGGCTGGTGCCGAACCACGAAGTCAAGCCGATCGCGAGAGCGAGCGTCACGAAGGGCAGGCCATCCCACAGGGCCACCGCCATCAACAAGATGAAAATGCGCGGGAGCGCGAGGCCCACGTCCACCCCGCGCATCAGCACGGCATCGACGCGACGCCCATAATATCCCGCGACCGCGCCGACCACGGTGCCGAGCGAGACCGCGACGAGCGCGCCCAGCGCGCCGATCCCCAGCGAGACGCGCGCCCCATACACGATCCGGCTCCACACGTCGCGACTGAAGACATCCGTCCCGAGAATGAACGTCCAGGAGGGCGACAGATTCTTGAGGTGGACGGGGTCCGGTTGGACGATCGGATCGAGCGGAGCGACCAGCGGCGCGGCGATCGCGATGGTGACCAGGAATACCAGGATGCTGAGCCCCCACGACGTCGTGCGGTTGCGGAAAAAACGCCGCCACCGCTCGTGCTTCAGCCCGCGCTGGCGCAGCGCCCGCGCGGTTTCCGCGGCCGCGATGAGCGCGACGAACAGGGCGAGCCAGCTGCCGAGCGTCATGCGGTGACCTTCTCGAGTTCGCCGCCGCCGCGTACCCGCAGGCGTGGATCCGCAATCCCCAGCAGGATGTCGGCAAGCAGGTTCCCCGCGACGACGACCACGCTCGCGATCAGCGCGGTCGCCGTGACGAGCGCATAGTCACGCGCCAGGATGGCGTCGAACGCCAGCCGTCCCATTCCCGGCCACGCGAAGATGGTTTCGATCAGGACTGCGCCGGTGAGCAGGAACGGGAAGGCGAGGCCGAACCGCGTAATAAAGGAAAGCAAGGCGTTGCGGAGCTGGTGGTGCAGCACGACGCGCCGCTCGGGAACGCCCTTGGCGCGCGCCGTGCGCACGTAGTCCTGACTCGCCACCTCCAGCATCGCCGCTCGCTGGAAGCGGGCCGTCCCCGCCGCGCCGACCAACCCCAGCGTCGCCGCCGGCAACACGAGGTGCCAGAGCCGGTCAAAGACGCAGTACGCCGAATCGATCACCGGGCAAAAAATCGGATCGTTCGGTCCACCGACGGGGAACCACCCGAGCTTCTCGCCGAAGACGAGCAGCAGCAGCAACGCGAGCCAGAACGTGGGCAGCGAATAGATGAACAGCGTGACATTGCCGATGATCACGTCCGGCAAGCGATTGACGCGGCCCGCCTGATAGATGCCGAGGCCCAGGCCGAGGACGAAATCGAGCAGCAGCGCCGCGCCCGCCAGCTGCAGCGTGAAGGGAATCGTCTCCGCGAGCGCATCGCGCACGGGGCGGTGCAGCGAGAACGAATACCCAGAGTCGCCGTGCGCCAGCGCGACCAGGTAGCGCCAGTATTGCTCGTACAGCGGCCGGTCGAGCGCGAACTGCCGGATGAGCTGCTCACACACGACCGGATCGGCGGCTTCGCCGGGTTGGCCCGCGCAGGGCTTTCCCGGGGCAACGTGAATCAGGATGAAGATGAACGTGACGACGGCGACGATGATGGCGACGGATGCGACGAGGCGCCGCACGAGCCACATCCCGCCCACCGCCGTCACCTAGCGCTCCACGCGGTCTCGATCGATCAGCCGGTCGGGAGGGATGCGCCAGGTGCGCAGCAGCGCCGCCCACGAGTCGGGGCGGAGCTGCACGTTGTCGAAGCGGCTGTGCACGGCCGCGACGTTCTCGAGGGCATACAGGAAGATGCCGGGGGCGTCGGCGTTGATCGTCTCCATCGCGGCCTTCCACAGCGCCCGCGCCCGCTCGCGCGTGGGCGCCGCGATCGCGAGATCGACGAGCCGCTCGAACTCGGCATTGTAATAGCGGCCGAAGTTGGAACCGCCAAAGCCGGCGCGCGTCCACGTCTGCGTGATCCCGGAGCCGGGCGACGGATCGTTGGTGCGCGACAGGACCGACGTGTCGAACTTCCCGGAACCGAGGCGCTCGTTGACCACGCTGAACTCGAGCTCGTCGATGTCGGTCTGGACGCCGATCGTGCGGAATTGCTCCTGCAGCAGGCGCGCGTACTGGCGCCGCAACACGCTCGTGGTCGGCACCAGAATGTGGAACGCGAGCGGCTGGCCGTTCTTGTCGCGGATGCCGTCGCCATCGTGGTCGCGCCAGCCGTGGGCGTTGAGAATCCGCACGGCCTGCGCCGTATCGTAGGGAAGCTGCCGGATCTCCAGATCCCAGATTCGCAGCAGCGACGACATCGGCCCCGGCGGGACTTTGCCGAGATCGCCCAGCGTACTCTTCACCAGACTGGCGCGGTCCACCGCCATGCTGAGCGCGCGACGCACGTCGCGGTCCGCAAAGATCGGATTGGGTTTCGAGGTATCGCCGTTGGCCCGCAGGTTGAACCCGAGATAGGTGTAGACGCTGCCACGGAACCGGTAGATCGTGAGCTGTTTCGCGGCCCGTGCCCGCTCGACGTTGTCCGGCGTGACCAGCTGCTCGCGGACATCCGCCTGATCGGCGATGACTTGCTGGACGGCAACCTGGAGGTTGGGCGTGAAGCGCCAGATCAAACGCCGAATCCGCGGCCGGCCGAGAAAGAACGTCGAATCGGCCACGAGCTCGAGCGACTGCGCCGCCTGCCAGCTGACGAAGCGGTACGGGCCGTCGCCGACCGGCTGCCGGCCGAAGGGCGCCGTCTTCCACTGATCCCGGGGCACCGCTCGCAGCAAATGCGCCGGCAGGACGCGCATGTGGTACACGGCATCGTAGAACATCTCGGGATAGCGCTCGTGGAAGCGGAACACCGCGGTGGACGCATCCCGCTGCGTGACGCTGGCGATGCGCCGCAGCTTGGGGCGGAACGGCGAGGCGACGGCGGAGTCCGTGTACGCGTTGAACGTGAACTCGACGTCCGCCGCGGTCACCGGCTGGCCGTCCTGCCAGCGGGCGCGCGGGTCGAGATGGAACACCAGCGTCAGCGGTCCGTCCCACTCCCAGCGCTGCGCGAGCAGCGGCTGGAAGTCTTCATCGCCGATGGTGTTGGTCGACATCCCCACGTCCGCCAGCTTCAGGAACAGCTGCTCGCCGATGTCGCCCGCGACGACGTTTTCGCTCGACGGCGGCAGCAGAGTGGGGGGCTCGGCGACCGCGGCGTTGATCAGCGTCCCGCAGTATGCGCCGGTACATCCGCCGCGACGTTCGCATCCCGCGAGCGTGACGACGGCAAGAATGACGAGGGCGTGGAGTGGAGCGCGCCGTGGCATGGCGCTTAACATTTCACTCGGCGGCCAGCGACGCCAGACCGGACGGGCTGAGGGCCGAACGGCCTGACGGCTGGAGCGGATCTTCCCAGGCCGCGACGATGGCCGCCGCTACCTCGTCGAAGCTCACCGGTCGTTTGAGCACCGCCGCCAGCGTCGTTTCCCCGTTGCAAGAAGAAGGTTGGGTCCCGTCGAGCAGAATCGATCCGTGCTGCAGGAACGCGTCGCCGCCGCGCAGCTGGGCGGAGCCGACGAGCTTGCGGCCCTGGACGAGGATCTCGCCGCCGACGGAGGATGCGAAGCAGGCGGCCGGACGGCCGGACGGCCGGACGGCCGGAGCGTTGGCCAGCACTGCCTCGACTCCCAGTGTGCGCAGCGCGATTGCCAGCCGTCCGTGGATCTCCCGGTACGCCCCGCGCAGCGAGCCAAACAACGCTATCGGTGCCGCGACCGCGTAGGTGACTTCGTGTTCGTGCCACACGGCCTGGCCACCGGTCGGTCGCCGTACAACGGGGACGCCCTCGCGGACGAGATCTTCCATCGACTGGTTGCGACCCACTGAGAGCGTCGGGGGATCCCACCGGTACAGTCGCAGAGACGCGCGCTGCGATCGAGCGGCATCGTCGAGCAGTGCCTCGTCAATCGCCATGTTCTCGACGCCCGCGTGCCCCTGGGCATCGATGATCAAGGTCCACAGGCCGTCAGACCTCAGCGTACGCTTCCACGGGCGGGCAGGTACACACCAGGTTCCGGTCTCCGAAGGCGGCATCGATGCGGCCGATCGGGGGCCACACCTTGTGGTCACGCGTCGCCGCCGTCGGGAAGCCGGCGCGCTCGCGCGCGTACGGCCGGTCCCAGGTGTCGACCAGGAGGTCGGCAAGCGGATGCGGGGCGTGCTTCAGCAGGTTGCTTTCACGGTCGGCTTCGCCGTTCTCGATCTCGCGAATTTCACCGCGAATGGCGATCAGCGCGTCCACAAACCGGTCCAGCTCCACCTTCGGCTCGCTCTCCGTCGGCTCGACCATCAGGGTCCCGGCCACAGGGAAGGAGACCGTCGGCGGATGGAAGCCGTAATCGATGAGCCGCTTGGCAATGTCCTCGACATCCACGCCGGCGGACGTCTTGAACGGCCGTGTGTCGATGATGCACTCGTGCGCGACGAGTCCCTGCTGTCCCGCATACAACAGCTCGTAATGCCCACCCTCCTGCAGCCGACGCGCGATGTAATTGGCGTTGAGGATCGCGACTTTTGTCGCGAGCGTCAGGCCGTCGCGTCCCATCATGGCGATATAGGCCCACGAAATCGGCAGGATCGACGGGCTGCCCCACGGGCCCGCCGACACCGTACCGGCGCTTTCGGCGAGCGGCACGCCGACGTCGATCACCGGATGCGTCGGCAAATGCGGCGCCAGATGCTCGGCGACGCCGATGGGCCCCATGCCGGGACCACCACCGCCGTGCGGGATGCAGAACGTCTTATGGAGGTTCAGGTGGCACACGTCGGCGCCAATGTCGCCCGGCCGGCACAGGCCTACCTGCGCATTCATGTTGGCGCCATCCATGTAGACCTGCCCGCCATGCTGATGCACGATCTTGCAGATCTTCCTGATGGATGCCTCGAACACGCCATGCGTCGATGGATAGGTCACCATCAGCGCGCCCAGCGTAGCGGCGTGCGCTTTCGCCTTGGCTTCGAGATCGGCGACGTCGATGTTCCCCTGCTCGTCGGTCTGCACCACCACGACCTGCATGCCGGCCATGACGGCGCTGGCGGGGTTCGTGCCGTGCGCCGATTGCGGGATCAGGCAGGTCGTGCGATGCGCCTCGCCCCGGTGTTGGTGGTAGGCGCGAATCACGAGCAGCCCGGCAAACTCCCCCTGCGAGCCGGCATTGGGTTGCAGCGACACCGTGGCAAAGCCCGTGATCTCGGCCAGCCATGCTTCGAGCTGGCGGAACAGCGTGGCGTAGCCCTGCGCCTGCGCGCGCGGCGCGAAGGGATGGAGGCGATTGAAGCCGCGCCAGGTGATCGGGATCATCTCCGTCGTGGCGTTGAGCTTCATCGTGCACGAGCCGAGCGGGATCATCGCCGCCGTCAGCGACAGGTCGCGATCTTCGAGCCGCTTGAGGTAGCGCAGCATCTCCGTTTCGGAGTGATGCGTGTTGAAGACCGGGTGCGTGCAGAACGGCGTGCTGCGCGCCAGCGATTCGGGGATCGCGGATGGCGCGTCGCGCACGGGTCCGGCGGATTTGTCGGACCCCACCGCAAACGCGGTGACGACATCGGCGACGTCGGCGGCGGTCACCGTCTCGTCGAGCGCGACGCCGATCCGCGTCTGCGACAGCGTGCGCAGATTGATCTGTTTCACGCGCGCGGCGTCGATGATCCGCGGCAGCACCTCGGCCGGGACCTCGACCGCGAGCGTGTCGAAGAAATGCGCGTAGGCGATGTCGTAACCCAGCTTTTCCAATGCGGCCGCCAGCGCTGTCGTGTAGGCGTGCACGCGGCGCGCGATGCGGCTCAAGCCCTTGGGCCCGTGGTAGACCGCGTACATCGCGGCAACGACGGCGAGCAGCACCTGCGCGGTGCACACGTTGCTCGTCGCCTTCTCGCGCCGGATGTGCTGCTCGCGAGTCTGTAGCGCCATCCGCAGTCCCGTACGGCCCGCGCGGTCCTTGGAGACGCCGATGATGCGACCGGGCAGGTGGCGCTTGAACTCGTCGCGCGTGGCGAAGAACGCCGCGTGAGGGCCGCCGTAGCCGAGTGGCACGCCGAAACGCTGCGAGTTGCCGACCGCGATGTCCGCGCCCCATTCACCGGGAGGCGCGAGCAGCGTCAGCGCAAGGAGATCGGTGGCGGCAGTGACGAGGGCACCCGCGGCGTGCGCCTTCTCACACAGTGAGCGGAAGTCACGAATCGCGCCGTCCGTTGCTGGATACTGTAGCAGGGCGCCGATCACGTTGCCCTGGTGGAAATCGAATTGGTCGGGCTCGGTAACGACGACGTCGAGGCCGCGCGCCGCGGCCCGCGTCCGCACCACCGCAATCGTCTGCGGATGGCAATTCGCGTCGACGAGGTACACGAGCTTCCCCTCGTGCTTGGACACCGCCTCGGTCAGATGCATCGCCTCGGCGGCGGCGGTGCCCTCATCGAGCAGCGACGCATTGGCGATTTCGAGGCCGGTCAGGTCCGACACCATCGTCTGAAAATTGAGCAATGCCTCGAGCCGGCCCTGCGCGATCTCCGCCTGGTACGGCGTGTAGGCCGTGTACCAGCCGGGATTCTCTAGCACGTTCCGCTGAATCACGGTCGGCGTGATGCAGTCGTGGTAGCCCATTCCCAGGTAGGAACGGAACACCTGGTTTTGCGCCGCCAGCAGGCGCAGCTCCTCGAGCGTTTCCTCCTCCGTCTTCGCGGCGGGAATCCGCAGCGGATCACGCAGGCGGATATCGGCGGGGACGACTGCGTCGATGAACGCATCGAGCGAGTCGTATCCCAGCGTGCTCAGCATCGCCGCCTGGTCCTCGGGCGACGGGCCGATGTGTCGGTCTTGAAATAGATCCCAGTTGTTGTCGTTCATGTTACGCGAGCGTGTGCGATTCCCCGGGCGACAGGATGGTGACCGCGGCCCTGTTCCCCACCTGACGCCGGAATTCCTCCGGGTCGGCGCGAATCAGGTCCCACGTGTTGTAGTGCATTGGAATAACGTCCTTGGGTTTCACGAACTCCACCGCGCGCACGGCGTCCTCGATGCCCATCGTGAAGTTGTCGCCGATCGGCACGAGCATCAGATCGATGCGGCCGGCGAGCAGCTGCATCTCGAGCGTGAGCGCGGTATCGCCTGTATGATAGACCGTCTTGCCGCCGATCGTCACGACGACGCCGGCGGGATTGGTCGTGTACCTGCCGGTCTTGTCCCCTTCGACCCGGCCGCCGTGGAAGGCCGGCACGAGCTTCACCCTGCCGAACGGAAACTGGTGCGCTCCCCCGATGTGCATGCCGTGGCTCGTCGCGCCCTGATCGGCGCAGAACTGTGCCAGCTCGTAGGTGGCGACGATCGTCGCCTTGTGGCGTTGGGAAAGCGCGACCGCATCACCTAAATGATCGCCGTGGCCGTGCGACAGCAGAATGGCGTCGAGTCGTGGGATCTTGTCGGGTCCGATGTCGGCGGCGGGATTACCGGTGAGGAATGGATCGATGATAACGCGCTTACCGTCCCGCTCCAAGACGAAACAGGCGTGCCCGTGGAATGTCGCTTTCACTCTCCCACATGCTTCGCGTACGCGTCGGCGCGGAGCAGCCCCTCCAGTTCTTTGGGATCGTTGACCTTCACCTTGACCATCCAGCCCTTGCCGTACGGATCGCGGTTCACCAGCGCCGGGTCCTGCTCGAGCGCCTTGTTCGCCTCGACGATGCTCCCGGTGACCGGCGTGTACAGCTCGGACACCGCCTTCACGGCTTCGATGGTCCCGAAGGTGTCACGTTGCTTGAACGTGGCCGCGGCTTTGGGGAGCTCGACAAACACCACGTCCCCCAGCTCGCCCTGTGCGTAGTCGGTGATGCCGACCTCGACCACCTGCGGGTCATCGCTTTCCCGCACCCACTCGTGGTCCTTCGTGTAGCGGAGGTCCTTCGGAATGCTGGACATGGGACGGGAGCCTACACCAGGTCCGCTCGGGGCGCCAGCCCCGCGCCATCTTCTTCGCTGAGTGCGACGCGGTCGTAACCCCAGGGCCGCAAATCGAGTCGCACCGCCACCGGATCCGGGTCGGGAGAGAGATGGTACAGCCGGCAGGGCCGGGGCGGGACGGCTCCCTCCCAGGCGGCGCGAGCGCCGTCGGCGGCGGCCGCAGTCGCGACGATCGAGAGCGGCGCCCTCGCCCGCAATGCTTTCGGGAGCGCCTTCACGGTCACGTGCTCGACTCGCATGCCCGCGTCGGAGTAGCGGCGCTCGATGGCGTGCAGCACGGCAGCAGAGTCCCTCCCGTCCGTCGCGCACAACAGCAGCGTCTGACCGGGCGCCTCGTCCTGCACGCCCGTCCTCGCGGCGCGTTTGCGCAGCTCGACAAACACCGCCTGCGCCCGCGCCTCGAGCTTCGCGAGTGTCCCGGCGTTCTCGATGACGTGCCGGCTCCGGGCGCGCTTGCGCTCGGCCGACATCTGAGCCGCGATCATGCGGTCGGCGTCCTCGTTCGACAGACCGCGGGTACGTAAGCGCGTGCGCCGCAACGCCACGGGGGCATCCACGAGCACCACCGCGTCGAACTGCGCGGGATCGAGGACTTCGAACAGCAGCGGAATGTCGTTCACGACGATCGCGTCGCCGCGCTCCCGCGCCGCGCGCTGCAGCTCGAGCCGCCGTTGCTGCACGGCGGGATGCACGATGGCGTTCAGGGCGGTGAGCGCCGTGTTGTCGCCCATGACCTTGGCGCGCAAGCCGGCGCGGTCCAGCGTGCCATCGGGGGCGAGCACATCGGCCCCGAACCGTCCCGCGATAGCCGCCAGCACGGCGCTGCCGGGCGCCTGCGCCTCGCGCGCGAGCGCATCGGCGTCGATGACGGTGGCTCCCCATTTCTTGAAGAGCTCCACCACTGTCGATTTGCCAGCGGCGATGTTGCCGGTGAGGCCTACGTTGAGCACGGAAACGATTGCGGATTGCGGATTTCGAATTGCGGATTGAAGGGCAATGAGTCAAATCCGCAATCCACAATCCGCAATCCGCAGTTAGAGTAGCGCAGTCTGATCTTCATCCTGCCTCGGAACCCGGTGGCAGTGACGGCATCTCGCTTCATACGACTCGCGCCCCCCCACCATGATGATCGGACTGTCCCACAGCGCGGGCTTGCCGTTGACGAGCCGTTGATTGCGGGTGGCCGGACCGCCACAGACGACGCAGATGGCCTGGAACTTGTCCACCACCTCGGCGATGCACATCAGCGTCGGCATCGGCCCGAACGGCAGCCCGCGGAAATCGACGTCGGTGCCGGCCAGAATCACCCGCACGCCGCGATCGGCGAGGCGGTTTGCCAGGTCGACAATGCCGTCGTCCAGGAACTGGGCTTCGTCCACCGCGACGACTTCCGTGGTGTCGCGCAGCCAGCGCGCGATCTCTTCGGCCGAATCGACCGGCTCCGCTTCCACCGTCACGCCGTCGTGCGAGGAGACGGAGAAGAGCCCGGCGTAGCGCGCATCTAGATGCGACTTAAAGACTTGCACTTGCTTACGGGCGATCACCGCGCGGCGCACGCGGCGGATCAATTCCTCAGACTTGCCGCTGAACATCACACCGGCGATGACTTCAACCCACCCTGGACGATTGGCTTGTTGGAACATGGGCCCTCACGTTACACGGCGACCGCCCCGCTCAGCAACGCCGTCCCGGGGTGGGGTGGGTCGAGAAAGTCCAGCAAACTTGCGGATTTCCGGGGGATATCCCATAGTTGTTCAGCATCTATGCGGGTTTCCGCGCCCCCCCTTCAAGGAGATCGCAGTGAACAAGGCCGAACTCACCTCCGCGTTGGCAATGCGCACCAAGATGTCGAAGGCCGATGCCACGCGCACCGTTGAGGCGCTCTTCGACGACAAGGGCATCATCGCTTCAGAGTTGAAGAAGGGCTCCAAGGTGCAGATCACGGGCTTCGGCAATTTCGAGGCGCGCAAGCGCGCCGCAAGGATGGGTCGCAACCCGAAGACGGGCGGCGTCATTCAGATCAAGGCGTCGATTGCGCCGGCGTTCCGGGCCGGGAAGCAGTTGAAGATGGCGGTGAACAACAAGAAGTAGCCGGCGTCAACCCCGATCGGGCCGTGCGGCGATCCGGCGTCCGCGGATCGAGACGCCCGTGAGACGCCGCACGGCTTCATCGGCAACCTGCGCAGCGACTTCGACGAGCGAAAACGTTTCCCGCACGTCGATCTTCCCAATCTGACCTTTCTGAAGGCCGACTTCCTTGATCAGCGCTCCCACGAGATCCTTCGCGCTCGCGCGATCTTTTGTTCCCACCGTGACGAATACTTTTGCCCAGCCGGCTTGCGCCGGCTCGGCAGGTTTTGCGCTGACGGCTGTCGGCTGACGGCTGATGGCGAGCAGTGCCCCCGCGACCAGCGCCGGATCATGGTCCTCGAACAACGGCGCCAGCACCGCCAGCTCGGCGTCGACGTCGCCCTGGGCGAGCCGCGCAGCGATGTGCCCTCGCAGTTCCGCATGACGATCCTGTGCGCGGTCGGCCGCTGAGGGAAGAGCGAGCGGCGTGAGCTTGGCGATCGAGCGGAGATACGGGATCTGAGCCGCGAGTGCGAGCACCACGGGCTGAGCGGCGGATGCAGCGACCAGCGCCTGCATCTCATCGCGCGTGGGCAGCACGGCGGCAATGACGGCGTCCGCATCGGCGGGAACGTCGATTGCGCCTCCCGTCCAGACATAGGGCCGCACCGCGCGCAGCGCGTCGACGACATCCCGCACCGCCGCAGCACGGCGCGCCGCCGAGATCACGGCGTAGCGCGCGGAGCCGACCGGGCCGAGGGGTTTGCCATCGGGATCGAGCGGCAGATTCCCGATGACGTCGGCGCGGCGGGCGTGCCGCTCCAGGAACTCACCGAGGGTGGGAGGAGTCCAGCTGAGGATCACGCGTCGAGCAGCGGCGGCTTCGGCGAGCAGCGTGTCGAGCTCGGCGGCGAAGCTTTCCGGCCAGGCGACGACGACCGTCTCGACGGTCTCGAGTTTGAGCGCGGATCGGGCGACCAGCGCGGCGAGCTCGGCGGGGGATCCCGCCAGGACGCCCACCCGCCCTTCCTTAAGAAGCGCCGCGGTACGCGCGACGCCGGTGACGGCGTGGGCACGGAGCTCGGCGGGCGCGGCGTCGGCCCACAGTACGGCCTGCTCATGATCTGCACAGACCACGATCGCGCGGGCGTCCATCAACTCCCACGCCTTTCCCGCACGCTCCACCGCGGGAGGGGTCACGACCACGACATGCCGCACACGAGCCTCGATTGTCAAAGGATGCTAGTTTTTGCGCTGGTGAAAGCTACTGTCTCGGCTCTGTTTCTTCTATGCGCTGCTTCGCTCGGGGCACAAACGCAGCGTCCTCGCGCCCGCGATATCGGCATCATCGTCGGCTCCATCCCCACCGGCCCCCTCAACGCCATCACTGACGTCGCCGGGGTGCGCGTGGGGCACACGACGATCGCCCGCGGTGACTCGATCAACACCGGGATCACCGCGATCCTCGCGCACGGCGGCAATCCGTTCCGCGAAAAGGTCCCCGCGGCGATCGTGGTCGGGAACGGGTTTGGGAAACTCGTCGGCTCGACGCAGGTGAATGAGCTGGGGGAGCTGGAGTCGCCGATCGTGTTGACGTGCACGCTGTGCGTGCCTCGCGCCGCCGACGCCGTGCTGACGTGGCTGCTCGCGCTGCCCGGCAACGAGGATGTGCGCTCGGCGAACCCCGTAGTGGGCGAGACCAACGACGGCTTTCTGAACAACATCCGCGCGCGAGCTGGACCGTCGGCGTGCTCGTCCAGACAAATTTCGGTGGCGATCTGACGATTGCGGGTGTGCCGGTGGGACGTGAATTACGGGAAACGGGAAACGGGAAACGTGACACGGGGGATGGGTCGATCATCATGGTCGTGGCCACTGATGCGCCTCTGGATCATTTGCGGCTTACCCGGCTCGCGAACCGCACGCTCGCCGGCTTGGCGCGTACCGGCAGCGCGATGAGCAATGGCTCCGGCGACTACGTGATCGCGTTCTCGACTGCCCGACCGCCGCCGTCGCAGTTTGACCGCCCGACCGCCGCGTTCGACGTTGTCACGAACGATGGGATGTCACCATTATTTCAGGCGACCGCCGATGCCACGGAGGAAGCGATCTACAATTCCTTATTGCGCGCCGAGACGGTACGGGGCTATCGTGGCGTCGTGCGTGCCCTTCCCGTCGACTCCACCATCATGATCCTCCAGCGCCATGGAGTCATCCCGCGATGACCGACGGTCTATCGCCCAACCTGCAGCATCTCGAGACGTCCGCGACCATTGCCATTTCCGCGGAGGCCAAGCGGCGCAAAGCCGCGGGGGAGGACGTCATCGACCTGGGGGCGGGGGAGCCCGATTTCCCGACGCCGCCGATACCCGCCGAGGCGGGCATTCGCGCGATCAAGGACGGCAGGACCCACTATGCGGCGAATGAAGGGATTCTGGAGCTGCGCGCCGCGGCGGCGACGCATCTCTCGCTGCTGTCGGGCGGCCGCCCCGTGAACGCCGATCACATCGTCGTGTCGAACGGCTCGAAGCAGTCGCTGTTCAACGCCTGCTTCACCCTGTTCGGCCCGGGCGACGTCGTGGCGATTCCGGCACCGGCCTGGGTGTCGTATCCGCAGATCGTGCACCTGGCGCGCGCCCGACCCGTGATGATCGCCGGGGACCCCGAGTGGAGCCTCAAGGCCAGCGTGAAGGATCTGGAGCGGATGCTGCCGGGTGCCAGCGGCCTGATTCTCTGCTCCCCCTGCAATCCGACGGGCGCCGTCTACACGCACGCCGAGATTCGCGCCATCGCGCAGTGGGCGCACGCCAAGAAGGTGTGGGTGATTGCCGACGAGATCTATCGGCGCATTCACTACGGCACCGGCCCCGCGCCGTCGTTCCTGGATCTGCCCGACGAGCTGCTGGAGCGGGTCGTCCTCATCACCGGGGTCAGCAAGACGTACGCGATGACCGGTTGGCGCATCGGCTTTGCGCTCGCGCCGGCCAGGATCGCGAAGGCGATGGCAGCGCTGCAGTCACACACGACGACCGGGGCGAATCACCCCGCCCAGTTCGCCGCCGCGGCCGCCCTCGGCGACGAGCGCGTGGAACAGGACGTCCACCGCATGGTGGGCGAGTTCCGCAAGCGCCGCGACCTCGTCGTGCGTGGAACAGGACGTCCACCGCATGGTGGGCGAGTTCCGCAAGCGCCGCGACCTCGTCGTGGCCCGCTTCCGCCAGGACTTGCCCGGGGTCGAGTTCGTCGACCCGCTCGGCGCCTTCTACTTCTTCTTTAGAGTGGATTCGTTCGGCAAAATCACTGGAACCGATTTTTGTACTCGGCTCATTACCCAAACAGGAGTCGCGCTGGTTCCGGGGGCTGCGTTCGGCGACGACCGGTGGGTGCGACTTTCTTATGCCGCGGCTACGGACTCAATAAGGCAGGCTTTGGATCGAATCGTGAACTTCGCGCGGAAACTGGGAGACTAGAGCTTCGCAGGCCGGTGAGATAGTAATTCAATTCCGTTTTCGGTCATTAAGCAGTCGTCTTCGATTCGTACGCCGAATTTGTTGAGCTGGTAAATTCCCGGCTCGTCGGTAAACACCATTCCCGGCTCGATTCGCGTCTCGTTGCCTTCCACCATGTAGGGCGCCTCATGGCCGTCCATCCCCATGCCGTGCCCCAGGCGATGGGTGAAGTACTGCCCATACCCACCATCGGTGATGACTTTGCGGGCGGCGCGGTCCAGCTCCTGACATTGCGTGGTGAACGCTTTTCCCGTTTCGATCGCCGCGG
>WNGD01004643.1_pt1 | contig 16284 bp, 15 predicted proteins | sample 5400671 | NCBI WGS metagenome assembly WNGD01 (sample SAMN13153369, study PRJNA577476) | soil metagenome | isolation source: 40 cm soil or saprolite under grassland replicate 2 | place: USA:California | collected 2016-06-15 | reverse complement strand
TCTTCTCGGTATCGTCGGCGAGCCCGTAGCTCCCCAACTTCAGTGGGTTCGCGCCGAAGGTGTTGGTCTCGAGGATTTCCGCGCCGGCCCGTACGTAGGCCTCGTGCACTTCCTGGACGAGCTTGGGCTGCTTCAGGTTCAGCTCGTCGTAGCAGACGTTCAGGAAGAAGCCCTTGGAGTACAGCATCGTCCCCATGGCGCCATCGAGCACGTGGACTTTGCCGTCGTCGAGCAGATCGCGAAGAGTGATCGTCATCCGTGTGCCGTCATCCGTCATCCGTAAACGCAAGGCCCGTTCGGCCGAGCAGTCGCCAAACGGGCTGGCGTTTTAGCGAGTTGTTTAACGTGGCTGCAATAGGCCGCAAATCGCCACGGAAGCAGTTGTCGCTCGGAATCTAGGTCAACGACGCGCCGCCGCAAGCCGTATCTTCTCCCGGTCCCTCTTTGCTCGGGAGCTGCCACCGTGTCGCTCGCCCCGCTGCACCCGCAAATCGTGCACTTCGTGATTGCCCTGCTGTTTGCGGGCGTCGTGTTCCGCTGCATTGCGGTGACGGGCCGGGCGGCGTTCACCGGCCCCGCAGCGGCGGTGTTGCTCCTCGTCGGGACGCTGGGCGCGGTGCTGGCGGCGAAATCGGGGACCGACGCCCACGGGCCGGTGGAGCGTGTGCCGGGCGCCCGCGCCGCCGTCGTGGCGCACGAAGAATGGGGCGAGCGCACCCGCAACATCTTTCTCGTCGTGGCGGCGCTCGAGATCGCGGCCCTCATCCCCGCCGCGCAGCGGTGGCGCAAGGGTGTGCACCTCGCCTCGGCGTTGGTCGGACTCGCGGGCGCGTTCTCGCTGTACGAAGCGGGCGAGCATGGCGGTGAGTTGGTGTATGCCTACGCTGGTCCGAGGCCGCCCGCCTGATCGGCCAGCTGGCGCAACGGTATCCCGACGACACGAGCGCGCGCCTGCTCGCCATCGAGTCGCTCATCGTGGACCAGAAGGATGGCAGAGCCGCCCTCGGGGCACTGGCCTCCTTCCCAGTCGAGCTCGACAGTCGCTTCCTCAGGTTCCGGGTCGGGTTGCTCCGCGCCGACGCGTTCGCCCTCGCCGGGATGCCGGACTCTGCCAAGCGCGTACTCCAGGCCATGTCCGGGGAGTTCACGAACAATCGTGCTATACAGGAGCGGTTGGCGAAGCTGAAATAACCTCCCCCAACCTTCCCCAAACCTCCCGAACCTCCCGAACCTATCTTTCCGAGCATGTCCGACCTCCTGGCCGCCCGCTCCCAGATTCATGATGGTCCTGGCGGAGCGGCGCTGGCAGGTGACGGGACACGCGATCTATCTCGATCTCGCCAAGCGCTGGGCGAAGGGGACGGCGATCCTGTTCGCGGTGGGCGCCGTGTCGGGGACGGTGCTGTCGTTCGAGCTCGGGCTGTTGTGGCCCCGGTTCATGGAGTTCGCCGGTCCGATCATCGGGATGCCGTTCTCGCTCGAGGGGTTCGCATTCTTCACTGAGGCGATTTTCCTCGGCATCTACCTGTACGGTTGGGACCGCATCTCGTCGCGGGCGCACCTCTGGGCCGGGGTGGCCGTCGCGGTGAGCGGGACGGCGTCCGGTGTCTTCGTCGTGATCGCGAATGCCTGGATGAACGCGCCCACGGGGTTCGAGCTCGTGAACGGGCAGGTGGTGAACGTCGATCCGATCGCGGCGCTGACCAACGCGGCCGCGCTGTCGCAAACGCTGCACATGACGCTCGCGGCGTACGCCGCCACCGGCTTCGCGGTCGCCGGGATCCACGCGTTCCTGCTGCTCAAGGATCCGGCCAACGCGTTCCATCGCCGGGCGCTCGGGATCGCCCTGATCGTGGGCGCGCCGGCCGCGGTGCTGCAGCCGATCTCGGGCGACATCTCCGCCCGCCACCTCGCCCTGCACCAGCCCGTGAAGCTCGCCGCCGCCGAAGCGCTGTTCCGCACCCAGACCGGCGCGCCACTCACGCTCGGGGGCTGGCCCGACGCCGCGGCGCGCGAGACGCGATTCGCCGTCCGCGTCCCCTATGCGCTGTCGCTGTTGGCGTTCCACGATCCGCAGGCCGTGGTCCGGGGCCTCGACCGGGTCCCCGAGTCCGAATGGCCGAACGTCCGGGCCGTGCACTTCTCGTTCGACGTGATGGTCGCCGCCGGCACGTACCTCGCCCTCGTGGCGCTGTGGACGGGATGGCTCGCGTGGCGACGCGCGGACCTGGCGCACAACCGCCGGCTGATGCGGGCGATCGCGCTCGCGAGCCCGCTCGGCTTCGTGGCGGTCGAGGCGGGTTGGATGGTGACCGAGCTGGGCCGGCAGCCGTGGGTGATTTATGGAGTTTTGAAGACCCGGGACGCGGTCACCCCGATGCCGGGGCTGGTCGTGCCGTTCCTCACCTTCACCCTGCTCTACTGCTTCCTCGGCGTGATCGTTGTCTGGCTCCTGTACCGGCACATCATCCGCAGTCCGGCGGTTCCGGAGTGGCGGGGGTTTTATATGCCTCGGGGAGAGGTCCGATGATAGGTCTGTACGCGGTGCGCGGTACGCGGTTGCCTCCGGTGCCATCCGTGCTCCCCAACCGCAACGTCAGCAACCGCGCACTGCGCACCGCGCACCGGTCGGTCCAGTGACCCTCGCCGACCTCGTCGCAGGTGTGATCTTCGTCGCGCTCAACGCCTACGCGGTGCTGGGCGGCGCCGATTTCGGAGGCGGCGTGTGGGACCTCCTGTCGCTCGGTTCTCGCAGGCAGCATCAGCGCGAGCTCGTCGCGGAGGCGATTGGCCCGGTGTGGGAACACATCCCCCTCTCGCTCGTGTTGATCGGCATCGTGCTGCGCGGCTCCGCGTTTACGTTTTGGCGGTACGGGGCGGACGAGGAGCAGCGCCACTGGGGCGTGGTGTTCGCAATCGCGAGTCTCATCACGCCGCTCCTGCTCGGCACGACGGCCGGGGCGATCGCCTCCGGAGCGGTCGTGGACGGGGGACAGGGAGACGGGTTCTACACGCTCTACGTGGCGCCCTGGCTCAAGCCGTTCCCGCTCTCGGTCGGACTGTTCGCGCTCATCGCGTTCGCGTTCCTGGCGGCTGTGTACCTGACGCTCGAAGCGCGCGAGCGCGAGCTGCAAGAAGAGTTCCGGCGGCGCGCGTTGGCGTCGGGCGGGGCGTTGTTTCTAGGGGCGGTGGTGGCGCTGCTGTTCTCCCTCAACGGCGCCCCCCGCGTGCGCGACGGGCTCATCTTCGCGGCCTGGGCGCTCCCGCTGCATCTTCTCACCGCGGCGGCGGCCATCACGGCGCTCGCGGCCTTGTGGGTCCGCCGCTGGCGCGTGGCGCGCGCGGCTGCGGTGATGCAGGTGTCGCTCATCTTGTGGGGCTGGGCGCTGAGCCAGTATCCCTACATCCTGCCGCCCGACCTCTCGATCGCGAGCGCCGCCGCCCCCAGGGCCACGCTGCGTCTCGTGCTGGGCGCCGTGGCGGTGGGCGCGGTCGTGCTGCTGCCGTCGCTGTACTACCTGTTTCGCGTATTCAAGGGAAGTCAGTCATCCGTCGTCCGTGTCCTCAATCGAACACCCGCCGCGCTACCCACCAAGCGGCGAGGCCGCCCGCAATGAAGCCCAGGAGCATCCCCCACACACCGAACAGCTTGTCGCCGAGCGCTCCGACGAGCGTTGCCACGACGAGGTTGACGAGGGTCTTGAGCAATGTCACGTCGCGTACCGCTCCGCGCCGATGAAATGCAGCGACACGTAGGGCTCCGCTCCCTCGACCCAGCTGTCATGCCCCGGGGCGATGTGGAACAGGTCGCCCGGCCCTAGCGTGAATGCCTTGCCGTCGTCCATGACGACGCGGCACCGCCCCGAGACGACGAGCCCCACGTGCTCGACCAGACAACTCTTGGTCCCCGCGATGGGGCCGACGTGCGTGGACCACTTCCACCCCGGCTCGTAGCTGGCGCGCCCGACGGCGAGGTCCCCGATCTTCACGAGATCGAACTTCCCCATCTCGAAGCTGCGCGTCTCGTCGGGCCGGTCGAATCGTCTGATGATCGCGTCTTTCACACCGAGTCTCCTTGCGGATCCGCGCGGAGTAGCGCCCGCGCGAGCGCATCCGCCGCCACGCCTTCGACGGCGACCGTCTTGCGGCGGGTGGTCGCGCCGCGCGCGATGGTCACGGCCCCCCGCGGCACGCCCACGCGCTCGGCGACGAACCGCACCAGCTCCGCGTTCGCCGCGCCGTCCACCGGGGGCGCCGCAAGCCTGATCTTGATGGCATCGCCGTGACGGCCGGACACCTCGGTTCGGCGAGCGCGCGGCACGACATGCACCACGAGGGTCGCCATCATCCCCCGACGATGGTGAGCAGCACGCGCTTCACCACCCACAGCGCAAGCCAGGCGGCCAACGGGCTCCAGTCGAACCCCGCGGCCGGCGGGAGCACGCGGCGTATCGGCTCGACTAGCCAGTCGGTCAGCGCGTATGCGGGCCGTAGCCAGCGCGAGTACCGGAAGTAGCCGAACCAGCTCGCGAGCACCCGCACCCAGAGGGCGACCACGACGATCCGGTACACGACGTCGATCGCGAAGGCGGTCGCCGCGCGCGGCCCCGCCGAGTAGGCGGCCGCCACGCTGAACGCGGTGTCGACCAGCCAGTTCCAGAGGGTGATGAGCAGGACACCGGCGGCCGCCACCGCCACGACGAGCCACCATCCCGCGTGCACCGGGTTGCCGCCGGCTCGCACGAGGCGCGTTTCAATTGGACGGATCAGTGGGTCGCTCGCGGTGCGGAGCGTCCGGCCGAGCGCGCCGAACGGCGAGATCCGTCGGGTGCGTACCAGCCAGGACGCGAGCGCCACGAGCCCGCTCGCGGCGAACGCGGCGAACACGACGTAGCGGAGGGCCACCTGGAGCTCCGGCATGCCTTAAGTGTAGCTCGATACACCGGATGCTTCAGTGTTCCCGGCGCTCGCGCGACCGTGCGCGCTCTCAGGGCGCGAATACATCGACCGCATCTGTCTGCGAGAAGCCGGGTCTAGGTCCACCGCCGATCACGTAGAGCTTGCCCCCGACCGCGGCCGCGGCAAGGCCGTGGCGCGCCACGGGCAGCGCCGGGGCCGTGGTCCAGCGATCGGTCGCGGGGTCGTACACCTCGTGGTTCGCGAATACGGAGCCGCGAGTTTCCCCGCCGATCACATGGATCGCGCCGTCGAGCACTGCGGCGGCCAGGCCGCCACGCCGGCTCGGCATCGCCGAGCGCTTGCTCCAGCCGTCGGTCGCCGGGTCGTACGCTTCCACGACATCGTAGTTGCGGTCGGGATTGAGCGGTCGCCCGCCGATCGCGTACACGAGGCCGCGGGCGACGGCGGCGGTGAGGTGATCGCGCGGCGTCGGGATCGGCACGGCATCATGCCAGCGATCCGTGGCGGGGTCGTAGATCGCCGTCTCGGCGATCAATCGACGACCGGCGCCCCAGCCACCGACGACGATGAGCCGGCCGTTCACGGCACCGACGCCCGAGGCCCCGCGGGGCGCCGGAAGCGGGGCGCGCCGCTCCCACTGGTTTCGATCCTCGCGATACAGCCACAGGCTGCTCTCGGGCACGAAGCTCTGTTCGGCGAGCCCGCCCACGGCATAGAGCGTATCGCCCACGACGGCGAGGGGCATGTGGTGACGTGGGGCCGGGAGATCGGCGAGGCGCTCCCAGCGGTTTGCGGCCGGATCGTAGCGGAACGCGGCGGCGGTGGGACGGCCGCTCCGGTCGATCCCTCCGGCGACGTAAATCTTCCCGCGCAGCACGGCGGCGCTGAGCTCCTGGATCGGCTCGGGCAGTGGGGCGGCGGCGGACCAACCCTCGTTGACCGGCGGTTGACTCGGAGCGAGCAGCGTGGACGGCATGACCACGCTTGCCAGGATGACCCAGACAGGGCTGGTGCGGAAGGTAGAGCGATGCATTCTCCTGGATCGCGATCTTGCCGCTCTGTACGGCGTTTCGACGAGTCGAATCAACGAACAGGTTCGAAGAAACATCGCTCGATTCCCCTTGGATTTCATGTTTCAGCTCACGGATGCTGAAACCGACGCTTTGAGATCGCAAACTGCGATCTCAAATGACGGTCGGGGTGGCCGACGATATCCACCGTCGGTGTTCACGGAACAAGGCGTCGCGATGCTATCGAGCGTCCTGCGTAGCGAGCGAGCAGTCCAAGTGAACATTGCGATCATGCGTGCGTTTGTGCGGTTGCGTCGGCTGCTCGCGACGCACAAGGCGTTGGCTCGGAAACTTGAGGAACTCGAGCGGCGGTACAATCGCAGGTTCAAGGTGGTGTTCGTCGCGATCCGGGAGCTCATCGCCCGGACCGAGCCGGCAAAGCACCGTATCGGGTTCTAGCCGACGAACGTCGGCGCCAGGGTCCACGTCCCCCGGAGGACGGGCCTTACTCGACCGTCCACGTCCCGTCGCGGGCGAGCAGCGTGCCGAGGTCCGCGAGCTCGAGCCTCCCCCCGAAGCCGGCGGCCCGCGCTTGCGCGTACACGTCCGCCTCGTAGGAAGTCGCGGGAGAGCAGTACAGCACGCCGAGCGCCACGGGAAAGTCCGGAGGCTCGAGCCCGACCAGCAGGTGCGCCAGCGCGCGGTTGGTCTCGTCGTGCACCAGGATTTGGTCGAGCGGCACGCCGCCATCACCCACCGGGACGGCTTCGAGCGCGAGTGTCCCGGGCTTCAGGCGCAGCCCACGCTCCTTGTTCGGTCCGAACACGAGCGGCTTGCCGTGCTCCAGGTGCAGCTGCGCGCCAGGCGCCGCGTCCTTCGCCGTGAAGCTATCGAACACCCCGTCGTTGAAGACGACGCAGTTCTGGAACACCTCGACGAACGACGCCCCCCGGTGCGCGTGCGCCCGCTTCAGCAGCGCCACGACGTCAGCCTGCTGCGTGTCCACCGCGCGCCCGACGAACCGCCCGCCGGCGCCCAGGGCGAACGCGCACGGCGACACGGGGTTCTCGATCGAGCCCTGCGGCGTGGAGGGTGAGCGCGTTCCACGCCGCGAGGTGGGCGAGTACTGCCCCTTCGTGAGACCGTAGATCTCGTTGTTGAAGAGGACGATCTGGAGATCGACGTTGCGGCGGAGGACGTGCAGCATGTGGTTCCCGCCGATCGAGAGGCCGTCCCCGTCGCCCGTGATGACCCACACGTCGAGCTCGGGATTGGCGAGCTTGATTCCGGTGGCGATCGTCGGCGCCCGCCCGTGGATGGTGTGGAACCCGTACGTCGAGAGGTAATAGGGGAACCGGGCCGCGCAGCCGATCCCCGAAACGAAGACGGTGCGCTCGCGCCGGGCGCCGAGCTCCGCCAGGGCCTTCTGGACCGCCTTCAGGATCGCATAGTCCCCGCAGCCGGGGCACCACCGGACCTCCTGGTCCGAGGCGTAGTCCTTGGGGGCGAGCTCGGCGTCGGTGATGGTCGTGACCGTCATAGGCCGGACCCGAGTGTCGACTGAATCGCTTGCGCGATCTCCGCCACCTTGAACGGTTTGCCTTCCACTTTGTTCAGCCCTTCCGCGGGCACGAGGTAGGCCGCCCGGAGGAGCTGCACCAGCTGTCCGTTGTTCATCTCCGGCACCAGCACACGATCGAAACGCTTCAGGAGTTCCCCGAGGTTCGACGGGAACGGGTTCAGATACCGAAGGTGGACGTGGGAGACGTCGAGCCCGTCCTCCCGCGCGTCGCGGACCGCCTGGTGAATCGCGCCGTAGGTCGAGCCCCAGCCCACCACGGCTACCGCGCCGTGGTCGTCGCCGAGGGCAGCCCGTTGCGGCGGGATGTCGTTCGCGATCCCGGCGATCTTGGCCGCGCGCGTGCGGGTCATCCGGGCGTGATTGTCGGGGTCGTAGGAAATGTGGCCCGTGTCGTAATCCTTCTCGAGCCCGCCGATGCGGTGCTCCAGATCGGGCGTGCCGGGCACGGCCCATGCCCGCGCGAGGGTCGTCGCGTCGCGCAGGAACGGGTGGAAGCCCGCGGGGTCGGTCCGGAAGTGGACGGGGAAGCGGGGCAGCGCCGACAGGTCGGGAAGGCGCCACGGTTCGGCGGCGTGGGCCAGGTAAGCGTCCGAGAGCAGGATCACCGGCGTCATGTACTTGGTGGCGATCCGCACCGCTTCGATGGCGACCTCGAAGCAGTCGCTCGCGGTCGCCGCGGCGATGACCGCGAGCGGCGCGTCCGCATTCCGCCCGTGCACGGCCTGGAACAGGTCGGACTGCTCGGCCTTGGTGGGCATGCCGGTGGAGGGACCGGCTCGCTGGGCGTCGACCACCACGATGGGAAGCTCGGTGGCGATCGCGAGGCCGAGCATTTCGGTCTTGAGCGCCACGCCGGGGCCGGAGCTCGACGTCACCCCGAGCGCTCCGGCGTAGGCGGCCCCGATCGCGGCGCCGATCGCGGCGATCTCGTCCTCCGCCTGGAACGTGATCACGCCGTGCGCCTTGAGGTTCGCCAGGGTGTGGAGCAGCAGCGAGGCGGGCGTGATCGGGTAACCCGCGAAGATCATCTTCTCGAGCCCCGCCGCGCGCATGCCGGCGATCAGTCCCCAGGCGATCGCCTCCGTCCCACTCACGGCGCGGTAGCGCCCCGGCTCGACCGGCGCCTTGGCCACCGTGTAGCCCACGAGGTGCTCCGACATCTCGGCGGTCTCGCCGAAGGCGTGGCCGGCGTTCAGGGCCGCCACGTTGGCCTGCGCGAGCTCGGGACGGTCGGCGAACTTCCGTTGCAGCCAATCGGTCGTCACCTGCCGGTCGCGGCCGTACATCCACAGCATCAGGCCGAGCGCCCACATGTTGCGGCAGCGGTGAGCTTCCCGGGTCGAGAGGCCGAAGGCCTTCACGGCCTCCGCCGTGAGTCGGGTGATGTCGACGGTGAGCACTTGGTATGGAGCGAGCGAGCCGTCCTCGACCGGGTTGGCGGGGAACCCCGCCTTGGTGAGGTTGCGCTCGGTGAACGCGCCGGTGTCCACGACGATCGTCCCGCCGACCCGCAGATCCTTCAGGTCCACCTTGAGCGCGGCCGGGTTCATGGCCACCAGCACGTCGACGGCATCGCCTGGGGTCGTGACGTCTACGCCACCGAAGTGGATCTGGAACGCCGACACGCCGTACGTCGTGCCGGCGGGGGCGCGGATCTCGGCGGGGAAATCGGGGAAGGTGGTCAGGTCGTTTCCGGCAAGGGCTGCTTCCACTGTAAAGCGCGAACCGGTTACCTGCATGCCGTCGCCCGAGTCTCCCGCGAAGCGGATGACGACCGACTCGCGTGTCTGCCGGGCCCGAGGAGGCGTGGAGGTAGCCATGTGTGAACAAACTAGCGTGGGGGCGGCGGGAAGGTAGGGTGGTGGTCTCGACCGACCTGTTGCTCCTACACGACGCTATGGGTTCCGTCGTGGCCCACGTGGGGCGCCTGTGAACTGGAGATCATTCGCCTGCACCATTCGGCACCGGGCTGCGCGATTTGGATCCCGAACTAACTCAGCCGCCGGCTCAAATTGGGGAACCCCGGGACTCTTCGGGATCTCACGAGCACAAGGTCTCGGTGTTGTAACCCCGGGGCGCCGGGCGTCTGGTATCGGGGAGGGCCACCGGTCTTGTAACCCCGGGGCGCCGCCCCGGGGTTAACCCACCCAAAGGACCTCACGATGCGGGCACGCGGTCCGCACAGAGCCCTCGGCTTGTACGCGCATCTCACGTGGCACACCTGGCGGCGGGAGCCGTCTATTCGGCGCGTGGACGCGGCGGTGGTTGCCGAGGTCGTCCTGGAAGCGGCGCGTCGCTGCCGGGTCCGCGTCCACGCTCAGGCGGTGCTCGTTGACCACGTCCACGTGCTGCTTAGCTACCCGCCGGATGCCACACTGAGCTCGTTCATTCGTCATGCCAAATCGGAGTCCGCCCGACGCATCAACCTGCGGCGCTCGGAGGCGCCTTCCTTCCGTTGGGCTCGTGGCTTTTACGCCGGCTCGTTGTCACGCTCCGACGTTCGTGCAACTCGGATATACCTCGCCAACCAGTGGCTGAGGCACCCGGACCGTATCCCGGCTTGAGCCGCAACTTCGTTTCGGGTGGGTTGACCCCGGGGCGGCGCCCCGGGGTACACGAGGACCTACCCGCGGGGTGGCGAGCATCGCTGCGGTACGCGCAGACCTGTACTCTCGGGGTGGGTTGACCCCCGGCGCCGCCCCGGGGGTAACGAGCGTCCACTCGTGTGGGGTCTACTGAGACGCGAGCGCGTCCCGCACGATCCTCGCCTGCTCGGCCTGGTGCGCCGCGGGATAGCCTTCCGCCGGGCTCGATCGCTCCGGTCGCCCGATGTCGCGCACGGTCACGTCGGGGCCCACGAGCTCGCGGAGCTGCGGCAGCATGAACTTCTGCGGCCCCATGTTGCGCGGCTCTTCCTGCACCCACACGATTTCGCGCAGGTGAGGATACCCGCGGATCAGCGTGGCCAGCTCCTCGCGCGGGAACGGATAGAGCAGCTCCACCCGGCCGATCGCTACGTGCTGCGCCTGGGCGCGCGCCGGAGCGAGCGTGAGGTCGTAGTACACCTTGCCGCTACACAGGATGAGGCGGCGCACGGCGTCGCGGGGCGCCGCGGCGTCGTCCAGTACCGGCTGGAACCGTCCGCTCGCCAGGTCCTCGAGCCGGGAGCTCGCCTGCGGCAGCCGCAAGAGACTCTTCGGCGTGAACAGCACCAGCGGCCGGAGCTCGGAGTGGCGCGCCTGGCGGCGGAGCAAATGGAAGTACTGGGCCGGCGTCGTGCAGTTGGCGATGCGGATGTTCCCGTCGGCGCCGAGCGCGAGGAAGCGCTCGATGCGGGCGCTCGAGTGCTCGGGGCCCTGGCCCTCGTAGCCGTGGGGCAGGAGCAGCGTGAGGCGTGACGTCTGCCCCCACTTCGCGAGCCCGGCGATGATGAACTGATCGATGATTACTTCGCCGCCGTTCGTGAAGTCGCCGTACTGGGCCTCCCACAGGACCAGGGTCTCGGGCGCCGCGGCCGCGTACCCGTACTCGAAGCCCAGGCAGGCGAACTCGGAGAGGGGGCTGTTGTGCAGCTCGAACGGCGCCCGCGCCCCCGGAAGATTCTGGATCGGGGCGTAGCGGCGGCCATCGCGGGCATCGTGCAGCACGAGGTGTCGCTGGCTGAACGTGCCGCGCTCCGTGTCCTGGCCCGTGAGCCGAATCGCCGTTCCCTCGGCGAGGAGCGACGCGAAGGCCAGGGCCTCCGCGTGGGCCCACTCGATCTCACCCTCGGTGAGGGCGGGCCGGCGCCGCTCCAGCTGCTTCTGCAGCTTGGGAATGATCGTGAAGCCGTCGGGCACGAGCAGTAACTGGCCGTTCAGCGCCGTGAGCAGCGGGGCGGACACCACCGTATCGGGTTCGGCCAGCGGGGTTTGAGTGCCCGAGATTCGTTGTGGCTCTTCCCCCGATCCCGCCTCGCGCAGGTGCGCCTTGAGCGACTGCTGGACCTCCGTGAGCCGTTGATACACCTGCTCCGCCTGCGCGGCCGCCCCGGCCGCATCCACCACCCCCTCGCGCGCCAGCTGGTCGGCGTAGCGTTGGCGCGCCGTGGGCGTCTGTCTGATCCGCTCGTACATCACGGGCTGCGTGTAGGCCGGCTCGTCGCCTTCGTTGTGACCCCACCGCCGGTACCCGACCACGTCGATCACCACGTCGCCGTGGAACTTGTCGCGGTACAGCATCGCGAGCCGGGCCGCCGCGAGGCAGGCCTCCGCATCGTCGGCGTTGACGTGGATGATCGGCGCGTCGAACCCCTTGGCGAGATCGCTCGAGTAGTCGGTCGAGCGTCCTTCCTTCGGATCGGTGGTGAAGCCGAGCTGGTTGTTGGCGATCAAATGGATCGTGCCGCCGGTGGTGTAGCCCTTGAGTCGGGCCAGGTTGAACGTCTCGGCCACGACGCCCTGCGCGGCGAACGACGCGTCGCCGTGAATCAGCACGGGAAGCGCTACCGTCCCGTCGTGGATCGCGTCCTTGCCGCGGCGATTCGTCTGATTGGCACGGGCCCGCCCTTCGACGACCGGGTTCACCGCTTCGAGATGGCTCGGGTTCGGTGTGAGCGTGATGTTGACCGGTTTGCCGGCCGCGGTCTGATACACGCCGTCCGCGCCGTGGTGATACTTCACGTCGCCGGTGCCGCCTTCGGGTGTGAGCGTCCCCTCGACGTGCCGCCCGCCCTCGAACTCCGCGAAGATCGTCTCGTACGGCAGGCCGACGATGTGGGCCAGCACGTTCAACCGGCCGCGATGCGCCATCCCCAGCACCACGCGCCGGGCCCCGCTCGTCCCGGCGAGCTCGATGGTTTCGTCGAGCATCGGCACGAGCAGATCGAGCCCCTCGATCGAAAAGCGCTTCTGGCCGAGGTAGGCCTTGTGCAGGAAGCGCTCGAGCGTCTCGACCGCCGTGAGGCGGGCGAGCAGCTTGCGCTTCACCTCCGGGGTCAGCGGCTTCTTGTGGTCGCCCGATTCGATCACCTGGCGGAGCCACACGCGCTCCTGGTGGCTGCCGATGTGCTCGACCTCATAGGCGATCGTGCCGCAATACGTCTCTTGCAGCTTCGGGTACGCCTCGGCGAGGGTGCGCCCGGGCACGTAGATCCGCAACAGGTCGGCCGGGACCCGGGCCATGATCTCGGGCGTGAGCCCGAGGGGTCCGGGATCGAGCGCCGGGTCGCCCGGCGGGTCGGAGCCGAGGGGATCGAGGCGAGCGGCGAGGTGACCGAAGTTGCGGATGGCTTTCACTAATGCCATCGCCGCCGCGACATGTTTGAGATCGTCGGGAAACGGGACAGGGGAAACGGGAAACGTGGGCTCCGCGACCGCTACGTTTCCCGTTTCCCGTTTCCCCTTTCCCGTGAGGCCCAGAGTCTCAAACACGCTCTCGTAGAACCGGTCTTCTCCCTGCAGGAGCGCATCGAGCCGTCTCAGGAAGTTTCCGGATTCCGCCCCCTGGATGATGCGGTGATCGTAGGTCGAGGTGATGGTCATGACCTTCGCGCCCCCCCCGCCGATCGGGCGGATCGCGCCGGTCGCGATGATCGAGCCCTGACCCTTCATGAGCCGCGGTACCGAGGCGACCGTCCCGATGGTGCCCGGGTTCGTCAACGTGATCGTGGCGCCCGCGAAGTCGTCGGGGAGGAGCTTGTTGGTGCGTGCCTTCTCGACCAGCGTCTCGTACGTCGCGTGGAACGCCGCGAAGTCCATCGCCTCGGCGTGCTTGATCACGGGAACGACCAGGGCGTGGCTGCCGTCCTTCTTCTCCACGTCCACCGCCAGGCCGAGGTTCACGGCATGTGGATCGAAGCGGTGCGGCTTCCCGTCGACGTCCTGGAAGGCGTGCGTCATGACCGGGAGCTCGCGCGCTGCCCGGGCGATGGCGTATCCGATGAGGTGCGTGTAGGAGATTTTCTTGCTCGCAGCCGCGAGCTGAGCGTTCAGGTCTCGTCGCCGGGCGTCCAGCACGTCGACGGTGATCTCGCGGAACGACGTCGCAGTCGGCACCGACAGACTGTCGGTCATGTTCTGAGCCAACCGAGCAGCCGGACCGGTGATAGGGGTCAAGCCGGGAGACGGGACACGGGAAACGGGAAAGGTGGGCGCCGGCGCGGTCGGGCCCTCCGTTTCCCGTTTCCCGCTTCCCGTTTCCCGAAGCACCTCCTCGCGGCTCGTCGGGATCACCGGAAGATCGGCGAACTTCCCGTTGTCGAAGAGGTTCCGCCATTCGTCCCCGACCGAGGCGGGGTCGCGCAGGTATTGCTCGTACATCACCTGCACGAAGGCGGCGTTGTGGGTGCCGAAGACGAACTCGCTCACGGCTGCAATTTAATCAATCTGAACTACCAGCACGTGATTCCTCCGTCCGCGCATACGGATCCCAGAGGCGGTGAAGGAAACAGGGCTGTCATTCACATAATACTTGGCCCCGGGCGACTCTTTCCCTTTGAACACGAACGTCCATCCGCTCTCTCTAGCCTCGATACCGTATTCGATGCCCCTGCCGGTCTTGGCGCGTGAGAAAGAAACAATGTTGGTTCCAATGGCGAGATTCTCGATACTCATGTCCTCCCAACCGGTGGGCACATGCGGATCAAAGACAACAGTCTTGTTGATCGCATCCGGCTGGACGCCAAACACATGCTGGATCAGCGGAAGCTCGATGCCGTAGCTGGTCCAGGCGATGGTGAAGCAGCCATAGTCGGGCATCATCTCGGTAATCGAACCTGGCAACTTCCGATTGAAAGTTTGCACGATCTTGTCCATGTACCACAGCGCCTCGTCGGTACGCCCGTAGTTGGCCTCTGAGACGGCCTGCACGCCTGTCGAGATGGTCATCATCGCCTGTCTTTCGACGGCAGACAGGAAGGGTCCGTACGCTCCGACATTTTCGTTGCGGATCTTGTCCAAAGCCCGTATTGCCCTTGCTCGAGGGGCGATGCCGGTCTCCATCGGCGTCGTGATGACCCAGTTCTTGTTCGTGATCCACCCCCTGCTTCCAGCCGGCACTGCGGAGAGTTTCAGCTTCAGATGCTCGTAGTATCCAGTCAATTCTTTGTCTCTTTGGGTCAGGTTGTTCGCCCCCTTCAGCTCTATCTGCCTGATTGCCCCCTCGGCTGCGCTGATAGCCTGTGCCTTGGTCCCGTAGAAATCGGCGTAGGAGCCTTCCTCTTCGAGCCAGAACTCTTCGTTGATTTTCACTTCCAGCTCTGACGCCAGTTGCTGATATCGCTGTGCTGCGCCTGCCTCGTTCAAAATACCGGCAAGGCGCGCCGTGGCCTGCAACGCCTGTTGTGTGTAAACGGCGACATCGATCAATTCCGCATTCAACCCATACACCTCCATGATCCCGTAACCTTCCGGGAACAGATCGTTGTTCTGGTCCATGTCGGTCAGGAGCCAGTGGATGCCCAGCTTCATAGCCGGGTACATTTCTTTCGCAAAGTCCAGGTCTCCTGTCCAGTCGAAGAGCTTGCCGACAGTAAGGATGAACTGAGCAGTTTCCTGTGTGTTGCCGGGGTTGGAAACCGCGCCGTTGGTCGTTACCTCGTGCACGATCCGGCCGTTGCCGTTTGCCTTCATTGACTGATTCCGTAACAGACGGAGTGTTTGCTTGGCGAGATCGAAATCGCCCGATGCGATGAGCGCTTGCAAGGAATAGGTTTCAGTGCCGAACCACCAGGGATATTCCATCAGGCCGCCACCGAGACCGCGGCCGATGCCGGGGACGTCTCTGACGAGCCACTCGGTGTTGACCTTCACCCAGTTGTAGACTTCTTGCAAGCGTTGATCGGGAATGCTTACTCTCGCCCTGTCGATGATCGACGCATAGTGTCGCTTTTTCTTTTCAAGCAGACTCGCGTGGTTCTTGGCGAGATACTTGTAGGTGTGCACGGCTGCGTTCTGCTCTGTCGCCGAGCCTGCGATAACGAACGTCAGGTGAGAGGTACTCCCTGGGTCGACCGATAGACTGTATCGGGATGCCGCAGTGACTCCCCGTCCACTCGTTTGTATCGGCTGTGGATTCGCGATTGGTTCTGGATTTGCGGACTCAGCGGCTCCCCAGACCAAGAACCAGCTGTTGGCGACGTCGTTGGCGATGAAGACGTTATCCGACGCTTGCCAGGTAACGACGTCCGGAGCGTCGGTGATCCCGAGTCGTTCTGAAAACCAGACGGGGCGTAAGTCCGTCTTGACTGAAAAGTCAAAGCGCAATCGTTGCTTCCGAGCGCCTGCGTTCTTGAACGTGTACTGAACGATCAATCCCGCCTGGCCGTCCGGACTGAACTGAAAGCGCTCGATTTCCAAGCTGTCCAACACCGGACTATATCTGAATCGATTGCCAAAAGGGTAGTTGACGAATTCGCTGCTCTCCGAGAGAGCGGCTTCCCGATTGGTCGCCACATCCGTTACCGTCGCCCAAAAACCGTCTATCAGTTTGATCGGGTGGAACCATAACCCGCCCATTTCGCCCGGCACGTGGTCGCCCATATCCGGGAAGTTCCCGTCCTGCGATCCGATCAAATACGTCCTGTCGCCCGCCGTGACATAGGGCTGGACCTTGTTTTCCCCGTGATTGCTGATTCCTGCCAGGACGGGCGTGGCATAATCATTTTGGGACGGTAGCAATTGAACGATCGTCAGAGCGAACGCGAGGGACAGGAGAGCGGAACGAATGGCGCTTTTCATCGAGGCGCTTTCGCGCGCGCGCAGGTCGGCCATCGAGATCTGCTTGTGGCCGCCG
>WNGD01003360.1_pt1 | contig 16285 bp, 16 predicted proteins | sample 5400671 | NCBI WGS metagenome assembly WNGD01 (sample SAMN13153369, study PRJNA577476) | soil metagenome | isolation source: 40 cm soil or saprolite under grassland replicate 2 | place: USA:California | collected 2016-06-15 | reverse complement strand
CTAGGCCAAGTAGAAGATCATTGCGCCTGCGATCGGCAGGCCGATGAGTGATCGATAGTCGTGGCGCGTGACAACATTCACCAGATCGCCAATGATGTTGATGAAGAGGATCGCCAATCCCAGCCGAATGCCCCAAAGCGTCCCGTGGCACAGACCGATTGCTGCCAAGGCACACCCCGTTCCAACGACTAACATGAGCGCGATCGACCAGCTTCGGAGCGATTGAAACGCGACCCGAGCGTCAGGATTTAGATTCCATAGCGAATCCAGCTTAGTTTCTCGGAACACCAGCAACACGACAGTGAGAAGGCACATCGTCGCTCCAAATGCGAAGAATGCTGCGAACCAGTAATGTCGTCGTGCCTGTTTCAAAAGCGTTGGGGTTCATCAAGAAATTATTCGATTAATGCATCGCGCTCCACTTTGGCCGACGACGATATCGAAGCCGCGCCGTGTCATTTCTGAACCAGCGGCACTCGACATCAGCCGAGTGGCATGTGTCGATTTTGTGAGCAGCATTTCTTGGCCGGCCTAATGCAAGAAAACTCTCCTGCCAGATCTGGTTCGTCGATTGCTGAGAGCGTTGGCGCGCCAACTCAGCAGCTTGCAGCCGAATGATCAGCTCTCAGAGATGTTTCGCCCACGTGACGGACTCGGCGAAACAAATCAATCGGGCGCTGCCATTCTCATTGAGCAGCAATCGGAGAGTCAGCTGAGCACTCCGAGCGGCTTATCGAAAGTTTGATCGAACTGAGGAGACTCGAAAGCTCCTGCGAAAACACCTTCCTACATGATTTCGATTGCCGAGTTTAACAGAACTTCGCGCAACAGAAAAACCGATCAAGCTTGGGTATGACGAACGTAATGTCTCTCGACTCCTTTGGGGAGCAGCCGTTTTCGGCCGCGTTGCCGGCGGCGTGCGAGGATCGCGCGGCCGCCCTTCGTCCGCATCCGCGCACGAAAGCCGTGCTGACGTTTCCGTGTTCGCTTGGACGGCTGGTAAGTGCGTTTCATAAAACCAAAAAGGATCCCGGCGCGATTTAGGAGCGGTTACAGTAGGGGCGAGTGTGGCATTGTCAACGCTGCTCAAGCCCTCGGATTTAACCACTAATGAACACCAATGCACACTAATGAGAAGAACTGTTCGGCCATTTGGTCTATGAAATTGTCCGCTTCGGGCTTCAGTAGCGCCAAATTGAAGTGGTGTGCAACGGACCTCATAAATTCGCGTCTATTCGTGTCCATTCGTTGTTACTGCTGGCCTTAATTTACAAGATTGCCACGACGGCGAATTTCTGGAATAACCGAGGCGGGCGATGAGTGAGCAAGAAAACGTCGTGATCGAGCCGGCAACCGAGGCCGACTTGGATGAGTTGTCGGCAATGCTGGGCGAATTGTTCGCCCAGGAAAGCGATTTTCGACCGGACAAGGAGAAACAGCTTCGTGGGTTGCGGCTCATTTTCGAACAACCCAGCCGCGGGCGCGTTTTCGTGCTGCGACGCAACGGCGCGATCGTGGGCATGATCAATTTGCTCTTCACCATCAGCACGGCCGAAGGCGGCTTTGTCATGTTGCTTGAGGACCTAGTCGTCCATAAAGAATACCAGGCGAAGGGCTACGGATCAAAGCTGCTCAACCACGCCATCGATTTTGCGAAGAAGAAGAATTTTCTTCGCATCACGCTGTTGACTGACCGGCCTGAAAATGTTGCGCAGGAATTTTTCCGACGTCACGGTTTCGTTGAATCTTCGATGATTCCGATGCGCCTGTGGATCACGCCGCAACAGAATAGTGATACTGACGAGTGATCCGCATGCGCCGACCAGCCTTCGCACAAGGCTACGGCGGGTCGAGAGGTTACGCTCCCGACGGTCAGTAATCAGTGCCGATCCGCAATGTTTTTGCGATCGATCCAAGCGTTTAATTGAGAAGCGAGGCGTTTTTTGAACTCCGCGCGAAACTGAATTTCATCCACAATCTTGGCCACTTCAGGCGCGCTGCCCGGAGCCAGATTATTTTTGGCGTAGGTTTTTAATTCATCGGCGCGTGAGTCATCAGAGAAAAAAATGAACAGACTGGGCGCGTAGCGGTTCACACCTGCCGCATCAGTCTTGGCGAGCAGCGCTTTCATATTTGCCTTCGCGAATTCCCAGGCAATGGCCGGATGACCGCTGTCGCGCGCGACTCTTGGAACAAGAAAGGTCGCACGGCTTGTTGGCAGCTCGTCGGTGAGCGCAATGGCAAGCGTCTTCTTCACGAGCTTGGGATCAGTCGCGCAAGCTAGTGCGTTGTAATAATTTTGTTTGTCCTCAATGCTCGTCGTTTTCAGGCCGAGTTCGTGCAGCTTTGTCCAAGTTTTTTCATCGGCGTAGCGGCCGACGATCGCAAAAACTGCGGGACGCAAATCGGGTGCCAGCGACGTTGGGCTTGCGAGATAATTTGCGAAACGTTCGCGACAACCCTCGACAATTTCAGGATCATTTAGATCTCCAAGAGTCTCGATCAAGCTAGCGCGCAAATTCCCAGTAGTGGGCGGCTCGCCTTCTTTTGGATCCCAAACCAGTGTCTCAAATGTTGGACGTAAAAGCGACCGAGCATAGCGCTGAAACTTTTCGCGTTCAGGATTCCCGACGAGCAGACCATTGATGAAATCCAGCACATTGATGAGCTGTTCGCGTTCGGCGATGTCGGTGGAAGCGGGCAATTTTTCAACCACTCCAAAATAGAGCGAGACCGGCGCGCGATTGGCCTGCACAATGGCCCATGAATCGCTGAGAAGATTCACACGATCTTCGATGCCTAGCTTCGGCAGAGCTTCTAGCAACAAGATCCAGGATGGCTCATCGTATTCGACGCGATAATTTCCAGCGCCCTTTACATTCAACTTGAGCGCGCGATCTGCGGGAATGTTCTCCAGGACGTCTGTCTTGCTAGTCATCAACAAAGTCGCAGCCACTTGTCCAATGACGCAATACGTCAGCGGGATCTTCCATTGCAGCGTCGGCGCATTTTTGAAATTCACAGTGAAACGCTCCTGTGTGAGTCGAACCTTTCCGTCTGCTTCCCGCTTAACTTTCACGACCGGAAATCCGGGCTGCTCCGTCCAGCCAGCTGCGATTTCGGCGACTGGTTTCTGCGATGCTTCCGAGAGCGCATTCCACAAATCCGCGGTGGTCGAGTTCGAATATTTATGCGCGGCGATGGACCGGCGAATTCCATCGCAGAAAACGTCTTCGCCAAGAAAACTCTCCAACATTCGCAGAAAGGATTGGCCTTTTTTGTAGGTGATATCGTCGAAAGCGCTGTTAGCTTCCGCTTCCGTCGCGATGGGTTGCTGGATAGGATGCGTGGTCGATCTCGCGTCGCCTTCCATCGCCTGCTCTTTGGTGATACCGGCGCGCCGGGTGGGATCGCGCGGCAGGTTGCGTCGCAGCCAGACCTCCCATTGTGAATTGAAATGCGCCGTGCATTTGGTGCCCATCCATGAAGCGAACCCTTCGTTGAGCCAGAGATTGTCCCACCACGCCATCGTCACGAGATCGCCAAACCACATGTGCGCCATCTCGTGCGCGAGCACTTCGTAAATATTTTGTTTCGTCTCGGCCGAGGAGTTTTTCGGATCAAACAGAAGCGCAGACTCGTAGTAAGTAATGCCGCCCCAGTTTTCCATTGCGCCACCGAAACCGCCCGGCAGCGCGATTTGATCCAGTTTCGGCAATGGGTACGCCACGCCGAAGTAGTCGTTGTAGTATTTCAAAATCTGCGCCGTGACTTCGAGCGCGTAGCGACCCAGTTCTGCTTTGCCTTTCGTTGCGATCACACGAATCTGTGTCGGCCCGCTTCGCGATTCGATGAGATCGAGATCGCTGGCGACAAACACATTTAGATAACTCGACATCGGTGGAGTAGCGGCAAAGCGCACCTCTTTCCCACTAGCAATTTTTTTCTCGCTCTCGATCGGCATGTTCGACACAGCGAGCCAGCTCTCGGGAACCACAACGGTCAATTGAAAACGCGCACGAAAGACCGGTTCATCCCAGCAGGGGAAAAATCGCCGAGCATCTGTCGCCTCGAATTGCGTTCCCAGCATGAGCTTCGTCGCGCCGCTGCCCTGCTCCTGATATCGCATATAGAAAAGACCTTGCCCTTGCTGATTGATTTTGCCGGAGAAACTGAGCGCAAGAGTGTGATCTCCCGGCTCGAGCTCCGTCGGCAATGTGAGCGTGAGCAGTTCCGTTTCCTTATCGATTCTAATTGCAGATTTGGGCAATGGTTTGCCGTCGAGAGAGGCCTCTGTGATCGCGAGCTCGAGCGCATTCAACACGAGCTGATGAACCAGACTGCGCACCTGTAGCTTCACCGTTTCTGTTCCAGCGAACGTGCGCTTGTCGATGTTCGGAACGATGTGTACGGAGTAATCGGTGGGAACGACCTCTTTGGGCAATTTTCCTGGCGTGTCTTTAAAACTGAATGGTTTTTCCGCGGACATGACGGCGGGGAAGGTAACGGAAAACAGCGCGGCCAGAAACGGAAACAGAGCCCGTATTTCTCGCGCTAAGCAACGGGTGGTGGACTTTCCATTTGCAAACCTCATTTCTGTAGCGGCAGCCGTGTCGGCTGCAATTTCCGAACGCAGGTCGATACGCCTGTCTCTACAAGAAGAAAATGCTATTGCACAACCAATACCAACAGTAATTGTCCACTCCCGACTTGCGGACCCTTGATGACCAAGGGGCTGCGTTTGCTCAGCTTGGTATCCGTTTCAAGCAAGAGCTCTTTCTCTTTATAAAGTTTCAGGTTCAAAACGTAGCCTGCTTCGGTCTCGCCTCGAGCATCAACGTGCAGCCCGAAAAATTTGCTGGTTGCAAGCCAGTCTTCCTGGCCGGTCTTGAGTGTCTTTTGCGATTGGCCGATCACCTGAAATTGATTGTAGCCAAAAAACTTTTTCAGCGACCCCTCGATCCGCGTTAATTCCGGTGGGATCGGTTGTGGTTGTGCGACATTTTCCGCGATGACAAGTCCACTCCAGACAGTCTCTGCGCCCTTTAGTCCGGGTGTCGCACTGATGATGAGGGCGACAACAGGAATCAAGTACGCCGACACGCGACCCATGAGCCGTTATTTGGCCGCGTAATCGGCCGGCAAACTTTGCAATCCCTCTGTCCAAAGCACCGTTACGCGGTCCTGTTTTACCTCAAAGATTGAGACGGTCGCATTTGGGCTGACGACCGGATCAACGCGGGCGTTTAGAATTTGGGTAAGGTATTGTGACTCCTCACTTGGACTTTTGTCGTGCATGACGAGAACGGTACAAACTAAAAAGACTGCGATCGACACAGTGCCCGTCCACAACAGGCGAGGAATCGTCCACCACGTGGAGCTTTCCATGCGGCGGCCGGCGGACGTCCGAGTGGCCTCGTCCCTTTGCTGCGCCACTCTTTCGTGGAGCTGATGGCTAAAAAACTCTTCGTTCTTTAGTGCCCGGACGCCCAGCTCGTCCTTCAGAAGCTGGCGAAGTTTTCTTGCGCCGGTTTTTTCAGCTTCAGCGGCAGCTTTGTCCGGGAGCGAGGCTTCGAATTCCGCTAGTTCTCGCCCGCTGAGCTGGCCGTCGAGCCATGCGGTCCATTTTTCCTCAAATGTTTTCATAAACGTCCCTGAGTAAATTCTGCAATTTCTTGCGTGCATAAAACAGGCGCGACATGACCGTGCCAATGGAGCATCCCAGGGCTTCTGCGATCTCGTGGTATTGCATGTCTTCGAGCTCCTTCATCAAGATGACGGCCCGCTGTTCAGAAGAGAGCTGGGCGATTGCTTGCTCGATCCGGGCGCGAATTTCATCTCGTTCCATGATCTCGTAGGGCAACGCTTCCGTTTTGGGAACGGTTTTGGACGCTGGTTCAACTTGCCTCAACTGAATCGCGTCATCGAACTCGGCACCGGCGCCTTTCACGTGCTTTTTGCGCAGCCAATCAATCGTCACGTTCATCACGATACGATAAATCCAAGTGTAAAAAGACGAGCGGCCGCGAAAGCGCTTAATTGACTTCCATGCTTTGAGGAAGCTGTCTTGAGCCAGATCCCAGGCGTCCTGCTCGCTATGTACCATGTTGTAAATCATGCTGAACACGCGTGTCCGGTAGCGGGTCACGAGCTCGTCGAATGCTTCGGTGTCACCGGCCTGGCATCGTCTCACCAAGTCCAATTCCGATACATCGGCCTGAGCCGGAGTCGCTTCCGTTTGCATGATTGGACGGAACCCGCCCTTATTTCATTCAACCGCGGTAACCTTCAGAACCGAACCGGCGACGCCACTCGCCACGGTATTCGCCCATCAGGGTAATAATTCCGTCCCGCACTTGAAAGAGTCGCTGCTGCAGTATTGCATATTGCGAACGGGTGATCTTCTTCGCGGAATTTCGCAATTGCGCCGCTGCATCCATCGAAATCGTAATGGCCTTCAACGCGCGTTTTAAATACGCGATAGTCATCCCGATTTCATCGAGATTATCACCACTCAAGGCTGCGGCCAGCTTGGCACTGGCCAGCGCAGCGTGTGTAGCCAATTTCACCGCTACTGGTTCGTTCTGGAGTGAAGCATTTTGATCGAATAGTTGATCGATCCAGATGGTGAGCGCGAACGCAGCGCGATATAGGTCATGCTCTTCGAACACCTCCGCCGATCTGCTTGCATTCTCGATCGCGGCCTCGTCGTCTTCGGCCGCACCTTCATCCAACAACGCATCGACTTCCGCGCTCCAATCGTTGGCATCCAACAGCTGCGTCCAGCCCATTTCGCGCGCGATGATCTCGTCGCGCTCAGGATCATCAAGGTAGGTCTCCAGCAATTGCATATACTTTTCCGTCTTGCCGTCCTGTTGCTGAAGGAAACGCTCCCACTCGTACTCATCCCAGATGCGTTCAGGCTCACCCTCGTACTCAGCCATACCGGACTTAACGCGAGCTTCGCTGTCCGCGCAAAATTTTTTCCTATTGGCTTTGCTTGCTCGCGACAAAATCTCCCGAGCACCGCTGGTTGCATCAGAGATGTCCATGGCTAGGTTCGTCGCCCGTGACCAAACGCGCTGCATTATCGTGTGTTCTAGTCTTGGTGATTTCGTCTTTGCTGTCCGCTTGTGCCTCGTCAGGTGATGAAGCAACAACCAGCGGGTCGACCTCTCAATCTACAGGGACCGTTCCTGGAGAAAAAATGTCCGACGAAGGACGCTATGCTCCTGGGCCGGCCGGCGGCAGCGTACACTGGTGAACTGGCGCCACTGCAATTCCATTTAGCGCCCTAACGCTTTATCGGGATTTGCGCGCGCGAAATGCAAAAGCGCTTCATGAACGCCAGCGCCGTGGTCCTTTTGCGCGACGTAACCGCCGGCGTGGCGCACGGCATCTTGTACTTCCTGAATTGCGTTGGCCGGGCAGGACGGCATCGCGGCGACTCTGCCGTCTAGCATTGAGATGTCGTTATGATGGTCGCCCGCTGCGAAAATGTTTTCGCGCGGAACTTCGAGCAGGCGCGCCAACTCTGCGAGAGCCGCGCCTTTGTGGTAATCAGCGTGACAAAAACGCAGATAAACTGTGTTGCGCTGGTAATCCAGTTTCGGGTGCTCGGCTCGCGCTTGTTCAATAAACTCGGTGATGCACCCCATTTCTTCGTCGTTCTCTGCGACAAGGCCTTCAAGACGCTCGGCGGTGTCGTAAATAAGACGCGCCTTCGTCTCTCGCGTCACGAAATCCACCACTTCGGCGAGTACCGAGTTAGCCGAAGAAAACAACTCGGCGTGATCGCGTGCGCAGCGTTCGTTCCAGTCGCCAAACGGCTCCCATTTGTCTCCGTTTTGTCCGGGACGAAAAACATCGCGCTCAGTCGTGAGGATGAAGTCCGGGCGGATCGGCAATGCGAAATCGGCGAGCCCGGATTCGAGTAGATCAACGGAACGCCCGGTATTAATCGCCAAAATCGCACCGGCGCGCTGCAATTCGCGAATCAATTCCATGCACTGCGCGTCGAGAACTGGTTCGCTAACGCGCGACACGAGCGTGCCGTCAAAATCGATACTGAGCAGTTTGATTGGTGAATGCATCCGAAACAAATTTAGGAATTGATCTCGTGAACGCAATTGACCACGGTTTTGGTAGGGCGCGAACCACAGCTTGCTCGCCGTGGCGAGGGCGCGCCGTCGGGAAAAAGGGCAGGAGTAAGATAAAAAGATGAAATCGGCTTACGAACTGGCAATGGAACGCCTCGAGAAGGCGTCACCGTCATTGGCGCTCACTGAAGATCAGAAAAAACAACTCGCGGAAATCGATTCTACTTATCGCGCTAAAATCGCTGAGAAAGAGCTTTTCCTCAAAGACCAGATTCGAAGAGCGCAAGCCGCTGGCAAACTTGAGGAAGTAGAATCAATGGAAAAACAACTGGCTTCAGAGGTCCGGCGATTGCAGGCGGATTGCGAAGGCAGGAAAGAAAAGCTGCGCGCCAGTTTTGCTGGGTAGCGCGCGCGTCTCGCGTGTTGGCGAGCGCGTCTTCGCGATCGCGGACTTTCTCTGAGGATTTCTATTCCTCGCCCGCGCGTGAAACGTACTAAGAAAAATTGTTTCGGCGCGAGGCCGAAACCAGCACGCGAGACGCATGCGCTACCCAGACGCCGATGGCTCGGCGCCTTGCACGCGGGCGCTGTGTTCGCCGCGCCTTGGCAGATCGGGATCGAGGAAACCGAGCATATGTGCGCGCTTGATTGTGCGCACGCCTTCCTGTTTTTGCAGTCCTTTAATACTTCGACGAAATTTTTCCATCTTCGTCCAGTGCACTTTGGGACGGAAATGGTGCTCGGCGTGGTAACCATTATAGAAAAAGAGCCAGTTATAGATCTTCCCGTAGCTGCTCACGCCCCAGGCAATCGGCTTGTCGGGGTTCGCGCCGTAATGACGGTAATAACCGTTCAAATAACTGAGGCAATTGCCGAGATACCAAAACGGCAGAAAGAACAGCATGAATCGCCAGTTGATGAAGTGAATCGGTTTCGTCGGGACAATGATCGCCATCACCAGCAGCGTCGTCGCGAACGCCGCCAATTCGAGGTTGCCCCAGAAAAGATCGCCGTTATTGCGCTTGCGCAGTTCCTTGCGAATCGCGCCGACATCATCGCGAAAGAAACTCAGAAACACGTAGCTCCACGGATTTTCCGCTTCGCCATCGTGCCCGTGTTTGTAAATGGAAATCCAATCGATCGTCTCTCCCGTTTCGTCGGGCCGATCTGCGTTGCCCTTGTGGTGCTGCATGTGAACCGCGTCGTAATAAGTCTGAGAAAAACAGCAGGCGATCGATTGCGTGACTCCAAACAGCCGATTCAGCAATTTTGAGCGGAAGAACGGGTTGTGAATAAAATTGTGCCCCACCCCGTTGATATTTGCGTTGACCATCAGCGAATAAATGAACCCGAGAATCAGCATCACCCACAGCGGCGCGTACGGAAACAAAAAGTAGAGCCCGAACAAATATGCGAGATGAAAAAGGCCCGCCCCCGCCGGGACAGCGTCCCAGCGCGTATGCGAGAAGAGCTTTGAGTTTGTCGTAGGGCGTTCTATTCGAATCGCGTCAGCATTCATCGGGGAAAACCTCGAATAGAAACTATTCGCTAAAGAAATCACGCCTGGCAAGTTTTGAAGATTGCCAACGTCGTTTCTGCACAGCTAAGTTAGACGCTCCCGATGTTCGCGCTTCAGCCAGAGCTAAAAGTTTTCACCGGCTCCGCGAACCGCGATTTGGCCGAGCGGATTTGCAAGTACATAGGCGTGCCGCTTGGGCAGGCAACAATCAGCTCGTTTCCTGATGGCGAGACCTATGTAAGGATCGAGGAAAACATTCGAGGCCACGACGTTTTTATCATTCAGCCGACCTGCCCGCCGACCAACCAGCACTTAATGGAATTGCTCATCATGGTCGATGCGGCGCGGCGCGCCAGCGCGGACCGGATCACGGCAGTGATTCCGTTTTTTGGATACGCACGCCAGGACCGCAAAGATCAGCCGCGCGTGCCGATCACAGCGAAGCTCGTGGCTAATTTGTTGCACGCCGCCGGAGTGAGCCGCGTGCTCACCATGGACTTACATGCCCAGCAGGTGCAGGGATTCTTCGACATTCCGGTGGATCACCTCTATTCGGCCCCGGTGTTAATCAAGTATCTGCGAAAGCAGCTTACCGGAAAAACCGTGGTGGTATCGCCGGACCTCGGTGGATTGAAAATGGCTTCTGCGTATGCGGAAGCACTTCGTGCGAATCTCGCAATTGTGGCAAAGGAACGCCGGAGCGCCACCGAGACCGAGGCGCTCTATCTGATCGGTGAAGTGGAAGGCCACGACGTACTCCTGATCGACGACCTTACTGAGACGGCTGGCACGTTGACTTCCGCAGCTGAGCTTCTGAAAAAGCGCGGCGCGCAGAAAATTTACGCTGGCGTGTCACACGCTGTGCTGGTCGATATAGCAATCCAGCGTTTGCAAAAATCACAAATCGCGGAATTAGTAACGACCAACAGCACGCCGGTGCGCACCGTGGAAGGGTTTAAAACCACAGTGCTCTGCGTCTCCGAGCTTCTCGGAGAGGGCATCAAACGGATACATAACGACGAATCCGTGTCGTCGCTGTTCAACATCGAGAACGAAAAAAATGGCTAAACAAGTTAAGCTCAAAGCAGAACCGCGGATAAATGTGGGACGCTCTGCCGCTCGCAAGCTTAGAGCGCGTGGATTGATTCCTGCAATCATTTACGGGGGCAACAATAAACCGCAGGCGTTGCAAGTCGCCGCGCGCGAGATCAACGTCATGATGAGCCACGCGTCCGGAGAAAACGTTTTGGTCGAACTCGAGATCGCCGGTGAAAATTCAAGTCGCACCGCGCTCGTGCAGGAGGTGCAACACTCGCCCGTCGGTGGCGAGATTCGTCATGTGGATTTTCACGCCATCTCCATGGACGAGATGATTCAAGCGGAAGTTCCTCTCGAACCGACCGGCACGGCCGTTGGCGTCAAAACTTTTGGTGGATTGCTTGAGCAAAGCCTGCGCGCACTGGCAATCGAATGTCTCCCGGGCGATTTGCCGGATCGGATCACGGTGGATGTGTCGCAGCTGAACATTGGTGATTCCATTCACGTTCGCGACATTCAACTCCCACCTGGGGTAACGCCAAAGGCGCAGCCCGATCTCACTGCATTTTCCGTGGTCGCGCCCGTAGTTGAAGAAGAGCCGGTTGTCACGGAAGCGGAAGTGGCGGCTGCCGGACCGGAAGTGATCACCGAGAAAAAGGAAGAGGGTGAAGGTGCTGCGCCCGCTCCGGCTGTGAAGGAAAAGGCTCCAAAAGAGAAGGAGCAGAAGAAGTAATCCATTTTCGATTTTCGATTTTCGATTGCGCAACGGTGGAAGAAAAAGCAATCCGCCTGGTCGCGGGCCTTGGAAATCCCGGCCCCGAATACGCGGCCACGCGTCACAACATCGGGTTCATGGTAGCTGATCAGCTCGCCGCTCAGTTTGGATCGACGTGGGAAAAATCAGCGAAGTGGGACGCGCTCTCAGCAAAATGTGGTGCTGTGTTTCTGATCAAACCTATGAGCTTCATGAATCGGAGCGGCTACCCACTTTTCGCGGTTGCGCAGTTCTACAAAATCGAGCCGGAGCAAATGCTCGTCGTGCTCGATGACCTTGCCCTGCCGCTCGGTCGTCTGCGATTGCGGGAACGCGGTGGATCAGGCGGCCACAACGGCCTTGAATCAATCATCATGCAATTCGGGACCGAGGAGATCCCGCGCTTGCGCATTGGGATAGGCGAGGCGCCGCGCGAAGGATCGGTCGATTACGTATTGAGCCGCTTTTTCGACGAGGAGAAACCTCTGGTTAGATCGACAATCAATCGCGCACTAGAAGCGGTGAAATGCGCGATTGACAACGGGCTCGTTTCCGCGATGAACACTTTCAACAAAACGGAAGAAATATGAGCCACCGTTACGAAGCGCTGCTTGTGCTGAACGCACAGGGCAAAGAGGATACGCTCAGGGAAATTGTTGATCGACTGGAATCGGAGTTTCAAAACGAAGGAGCTCAGATCGAACAGGTACAAAAAATGGATAAGCGCCAGTTTTCCTATGTAGCCGGTCCGCTCGATTCCGGCTATTACGTGAACTTTATTTTTAACGCTGACCCTCAATTGGTTGGGAAGTTGCGCGCGAAGTTCAAGCTCGATCCGGAAGTGTATCGCCAGAATTATCAACGCCTGCCCGAGAAAAAGGAGAAGCGAACGAAAAAGTTGGCGAAACGAAGATGATTTCGCTATAAGGCGTAGATGGCTAGCTTTAACAAAGTCATTCTGCTCGGAAATCTCACCCGCGACCCCGAAGTGCGTTACACGCCCAAGGGCAGCGCAGTCTGCGATCTCGGTATCGCGGTCAATCGCGTTTACACCACCGACAGCGGAGAAAGACGCGAGGAAGTCACTTATGTTGATGTTGTGCTCTGGGCGCGCCTGGCCGAGATCGCTGGTGAATATCTAAAGAAAGGAAGGCCGGTTTTCATCGAAGGCCGGTTGCAAATGGACAGCTGGGACGACAAGCAGACCGGGCAGAAACGAACAAGGCTGCGCGTTGTGGGCGAGAGCATGCAGTTACTGGGTGGACGTCCCGGTGGAGCTGGCGCTGCGGAGACGACTGGAGAGAACCGACAAACCAGCGCACCGCCCAAACCATCAGCACCAGCCGCCCCAGACGAGGACGAGATCCCATTTTGATTGGTAGCGGCGGTTCACCGAACCACCCACGGACGATCGGGGTCAATCGCCCTTACCCGTTCCTCAATTTGGAATGAACGCGACTGAAGTTTGCATCGCGCTCAACATGCTGCCGACTGTCGGGCCGGTGCGGCTGCGGAAATTGCTCAAAGTTTTTAGAGAGCCGCAACAAATCCTCGCTGCGAGACGCAGCGAGCTTCGCAAGGTCGAAGGAATCGGCAACGAGGTCGCAGACCAGATTTCCAACTGGGAATCGACTGTCGATCTTGCCGCGGAACTCAAACGGGTGCGCGATTTTGGTGCGACGGTCATCACGCAGGACTCACCATCGTATCCCCGGTCGCTGCGTGAAATCCATGCACCACCAATCGTGCTCTACGTGTGGGGCGAACTGCAGGAGCGCGATCATCATGCCATCGGAATCATCGGTGCACGGCGCACCACACATTATGGAATGGAGTCGGCGAAGAAGCTGGCCTATCAACTGGCTTACGCCGGATTGACAGTAATCAGCGGGCTGGCACGCGGAATCGACACCGCTGCGCATCAAGGGGCGCTCGCCGCAAAAGGACGGACGATCGCGGTAATCGGCGCGGGATTGGCCAAACTCTATCCGCCGGAAAACGCTGCGCTTGCAGATAGAATTCGGAACGGAAACGGCGCAATCGTGTCGGAGTTTTCGATGGGCATTGAACCCGATCGACAGACTTTTCCGATGCGCAACAGGATCATCGCTGGGTGGAGTCACGGCATTCTCGTAGTGGAAGCCGGTTTGAACAGCGGCGCGCTTATCACCGCGGCGCAGGCGCTGGAACAAGGCCGCTCTGTTTACGCTGTGCCCGGGCATATCAACGCGCCGAGCGCGATGGGATCGAATCGCCTCATCCAGCAGGGCGCGAAGCTCGTCATGGATGCCAGTGACATTCTGGACGATTTGCAGATTCTTCTTCCGGAAACGAAGCCGTTGCCAGAGGCCGCTGCGCGCCCGTTGCCCCCGCTCTCTGACGAAGAGCGCCGCGTCTATGACGCGATTCACGCGACCGAGACGTCCATTGATGATATCGCCGCAAAGAGCGGATTGCCGAGCGCCGCCGTTTCATCTACATTGTTGCAGTTAGAATTGAAACGCTTGGTTAAACAGTTGCCCGGAAAATATTTCGTCAAGCTGGGCTAGGCCAGAGACTTACTGCGCCTTGCACGGCGGAGGCACACTGCTCTGACTTGCAAAGACGCTCCAACTGAGTTCGATTCCTGCCCCATGTCCAAGTCCCTCATAATTACCGAGAAGCCTTCGGTCGCGAGTGACATCGCCAAGGCGCTCGGCGGCTTCAAAAAAGACAAAGACTACTACGAGAACGAAAAATATCTGATCTCGTGGGCGGTCGGTCATCTCTTTGAGCTCGCGGTGCCTGCTTCGATGAAAGAGCAGGACAAATGGGACATGAAAAAGCTGCCCATCATGCCGATCGAATTCGAACTCGAGCCGGCCGAGAAAATGAGCGGCCGTGCCAATGTTCTTCGCAAGCTCATCAGGGACAAAAATGTATCCGAAATCATCAACGCATGCGACGCCGGTCGCGAAGGCGAATTGATCTTTCGCTACATCATCCAATACGCTGGGAAGAAAAAGCCGATCAAGCGTCTCTGGCTACAATCCATGACGTCCGAAGCCATCCGCGAAGCCTTCGCGCGATTGCGCAGCGATGCTGAGATGCAACCGCTGGCCAGCGCAGCCCGTAGCCGAAATGAAGCGGACTGGCTCGTCGGCATCAATGCGACGCGCGCGTTTACTTTGCGGCTGAGCGGCGGCCGCGGGAGCACCGTGACTTCACTCGGCCGCGTGCAGACGCCGACGCTGGCAATTATCGTCGAGCGCGAGAACAAGATTCAGGAGTTTAAGCCGCGCGAGTTGCACGAGATCATCGGCACATTCCGGGCGGCTGCTGGCGAATATTCGGGGCGCTGGTTCGACGAAGCATTTCAAAAAGAGGAGGACGAAACTGAGAGAACCAAGAGACTGCTTCACCGGCTCCAATTGAACCTCCCTGGCGCGGAGCAGCGACTGAACTCTGAAAACGGCTCGCTGTGGGACGAGCATCGCGGTGCACCGCGATTGTGGCACCATGAAATCGCCGAGTCGATCCAGCGCAAGTGCAGCGGCAAGGAGGGGATCGTCGAACTCGAAGAGAAGAAGCCGACCACGCAAGTGGCGCCGCAGCTCTATGACCTTACTACCCTGCAACGCGAAGCCAATAATCGTTTCGGTCTCTCGGCAAAACGGACATTGCAAATCGCGCAGGCTCTTTACGAGAAGCACAAGGCCATCACTTATCCGCGCACGGATTCGCGTGCTTTGCCCGAAGATTACCTTGCGACAGTAAGGTCGACGCTGAGCAAAATCGACAATCCATTCGCGTGCAAGGTGCTCGATAATAACTGGGTCAAGCCGAATAAACGTATCTTTAACAACACAAAAGTGGGCGATCACTTTGCGATCGTTCCCACCGGCACCGTTTCACGTTCCCTCGATGATTACGAGCGCAAGGTCTTCGACATGGTCGCCAGGCGGTTTGTGGCCGTATTCTTTCCCGTTGCGCAATACGAGAACACTTCTCGGATAACCCGTGTGGAAGGCGAGCCGTTCAAGACGGAAGGAAAAATTCTGGTCGTACCCGGATGGTTGGAGGTTTATGGGCGCGAAGCTGCCGTTGACAAACCGGAAGAAAATCTGCCGCGCGTGAGCCAAGGCGAACGTGTCGCAACGGTGCGCATCGAAATCACGACAGATCAGACCAAGCCGCCAGCTCGCTATAACGAAGGGACGATTCTGAGTGCGATGGAAGCCGCAGGGAAACTCGTTGAAGACGAGGAGCTGCGGGAAGCAATGAAAGAGAAAGGGCTCGGCACGGCCGCTACACGCGCGACCATCATCGAAACCTTAATTTCAGTGCATTATTTGGTTCGCCACGGCAAGGAATTACAGCCAACGGCGAAGGCCATCCAAACGATCACCCTTTTGAAAAATGCGGTCCCGGAGCTGACCAGCCCGGAGCTGACCGGCGAGTGGGAATTCCGTCTGCGTGAAATCGAGCATCGCAAGCTTACGCGCGACGCGTTCATGCGCGACATCCGCGAACTCACGAACGACATCGTCGGTAAGGCGAAACATTTTCACCCGGACGATCACATGCCGGACACAGAGCCGTTCGGTCAATGTCCCAAGTGTGGTTCGCCCATTGTCGAGCGGTTCAAAAGTTTCACATGCACAAATGACGAATGTGATTTCACGATTTGGAAAACGATTGCCGGTCGCTTGCTGACCCGTGACGAATTTGAAACTCTCGTACGCGATAAACAAATCGGGCCATTGGGCGGCTTTCGTAGCAGAAAAGGCAAACGCTTCCATGCCATGCTCAGATTAAGTGACGAGTTCAAAACGGAGTTCGATTTTGGACGAAACGGTCAGGAGAACGGCGCTGCGCAACCAGTGGATTTTTCGA
>WNGD01007810.1_pt1 | contig 16286 bp, 14 predicted proteins | sample 5400671 | NCBI WGS metagenome assembly WNGD01 (sample SAMN13153369, study PRJNA577476) | soil metagenome | isolation source: 40 cm soil or saprolite under grassland replicate 2 | place: USA:California | collected 2016-06-15 | reverse complement strand
ATGGAGCGGGCGCTGCGCCAATCGCTGATGATGTCCGAGGGGAAGCTCTCCATCCTGGTGTCTAGGCCGATCTCGGCGGTGATGTTATCGTTCGCGGTGCTGGTCCTGCTGATCCCGATGTTCGGCAAACTCAACGCATGGCGCCTCAAGGCGCTCGAGCAGGGCTAGTTCGTCAGGAGCTCAAGGAGGAAATCGATGACATCACGCATGAGTCTCATCGCGCTCGTTGCCTCGCTGTGCGCGCCGCTCTCCTTCGCTCAAGGGTTCAAGCCGGCGCGCACCGTGGACCTCGTCGTGCACACCGGCCCCGGCGGCGGCAGCGACGTGCTCGCGCGGGCGATCGCCATCATGGTGGAAAAGGAAAAGCTGCTGCCCGTGCGCCTGCAGGTGATCAACAAGCCCGGCGGCAACGCCGCGGTGGCGGCCGCCCATCTTGCAGAGAAGAGGGGCGACCAGAATACGCTCGGCCTTTTCACCGGGGTGTGGCTGCAAACCCCGCTCGTGAGCGCCGAAGCCAAGGTTACGCTGCGTGACTTGACCCCGATCGCGCGCCTGGTCCTGGAGCCCGCGGTGATCGCGGTGAAGGCGGACGCCCCGTACAAGACGCTCGCCGAGTTCATCGAGGCGGCGAAGAAGAACCCTGGGCAACTCAAGCAGTCGGGCGGCTCGAATACGAGCCGCGACAACGTCGTGCGGCAGCTCCTGCAAAAATCCACCGGCGTGCGCTGGGCTTTCATATCGTTTCCGGGCGGGGGCGAGCGTATCGCCGCGCTGCTCGGAGGCCACGTCGACATCATGGTGATCGAGCCCGAAGAGGCGGGCGAACACATCCGCGCCGGCAACATGCGCGTGCTCGCTCAGGTGAGCGAGAAGCGGCTGGCGAAATTTCCCGAAATCCCGACGCTCAAGGAGGCCGGCTTCGATGTGCCGGTCGTGCCGCAAGTTCGCGGCGTGGTTGCGCCGCCGGGAATTCCAAAAGAAAACGTGGAGTTCTGGCAGGGTTTCTTTCGCAGATTGACCCGTACGCCGTCCTGGCAGAAGTACATCGAGGACAACCAGTTCGAGGACGGATACCAGAATGCCGCGGAACTCGCGAAATTCTACGACGAGTTCACAGACCGGATGCGCGAGATCCTCAAGGACGCCGGCGTCAAGACGGTGCGTTGAATCCTGCGGATGAACGCTCCCGCCGACATCCAGTCTGTCGCGGAACGACTCGTAGCCGCGACCGCATCGCCGTCGCAAGCGGGCATTCCCACCCAGGTCAGGCTGCGTTGCGAGGACCTGCTCGTCGACGTCGGCGGTCTGTGCGCAGCGGCGCGCGCGAGCGACTACGTCCGGGCCCTCGTCGCGAGCGTCGACGGCGGCGGTCCCTGCACCGCGATCGGGCATGCGGGCAGCTTTCGCGCCGAGGACGCCGCGATGATCAGCGGCACGGCCGCCCACGGCGAAGACTTCGACGACACTTTCGAAGGCGGCCCGGTGCACAGCGGGGCAGTCATGGTCCCGGCGGTGCTCGCCGCGTGCGAACGGTTCCAGCGCGATGGGCAGGCCGCGCTTCGCGGCATCGCTTCGGGCGTGGAAACGATGTGCCGCTTGAGTCTCGTGACACCGAAACTCATTCACAAAGCGGGATTTCATCCCACGAGCGTGCTCGGAGCAATGGCGGCAACGCTCGGCGTGTCGGTTGCGCTCGGGCTCGATCGCAAGCAAACGGTCGACGCGCTCGGCATAGCGGGTAGCATGGCAGGCGGGATCATCGAATATCTCGCCGAAGGGGCCTGGACCAAACGGCTGCACGCGGGATGGGCGGCGCGCGTCGGGCTTCACGCGGCGCGCATCGGGCGCGAAGGATTCCTCGGGCCGCGTACCGTATTCGAAGGCACGCACGGGTTTTTCTTCGGATTTGCTCGGACCCGGGAAGGCGATTTCGACGCGCTCACGCGCGGTTTCGGCAAGCAGTGGCTGATGGAAGGTCTCGCCTTCAAGCCGTATGCGACCGGCACCATGAATCAGCCTTATATCGATTGCGCGCTGCGGCTCGCGAAAAAAGGCTTCGCCGCCGAAGACGTCGCCGAGGTGCTGTGCGAAACCGCGGAGGGCTACGTGCACCGTCTGTGGGAGCCGCTCTCGTCCAAACACCGGCCCGCGAACGACTATGCCGCGAGGTTCAGCACCCCGTTCAACATCGCGGTTGCGTTCGTGACCGGGAGCGCCGGGCTCGATGCGTTCACGGAAAAAACGGTGCGCGACCCGCGCATTCTCGCTCTCGCTTCCAAAGTGCGCTACGTCCTCGATCCGAACAATCCGTATCCGAAGGCCTACACCGGCCACGTGAAAATGACCCTCCGTGACGGCCGCGTGTTCGAAGAGCGCCAGCCTCACATCCGCGGCGGCGTGCACGAGCCGCTCACGCGCGAAGAGATCGAGCGCAAGTTCCGCTCCAACGCCCGATACGGCGGCTGGGATGCGGTGCGCGCAGAGCGGTTTCTGCAGTTCGCGAGGAACGCTTTCGATGGACCCATCGATTTGTCGGATTTCCGTGGCTAGCGTCCCTCACAGGAAGAATTCCATGATCACTCAGAAGCGCAGCACCCTGATTCGCGCCGGCGTCACCTTGCTCGCCGCACTGTCCGGCAGCGCCTTTGCAAACCAACATCCGCACCCTCACAAGGGAAGCCTCGATTACCTCGACCGCAACAGCTACGCCAAGAACATGCGCGTGCTCGGTGTGTTCCAGCTCGGGGAGGAGCGCGGCCACAAGCTGCAGATGATGGCGATCGGTTCGCGCCGCTTCATCCTGCAGAACGGCGACGTGATCGATGTCAGCGACCCGCGCGCGCCGAAGCTCGTCAAGCACGGCGCGTTCAGGGGCTCGCAGTTGCAAGTCGCGTTCAACAAGAAACTCGAAAAGTGGATCCTCATCACCGGAGCATCCTCGCCGATCACCTCGACCACGGCGACGGCCCCCAACGGCAAGTACGATGACCCGAGCCTGATCGAAAAGACCAAGCAGGGCCAGGGTCTGCGCGGAATCCGCATCTGGGACGCGACCGACCCGACGAACATCATTTTGCTCTCGGAATTTTCGACCGACGGCGGCGATCCCAAGCGCAAGGTCCAGGCGGGCTCGGGAACGCACCGCAACTACTACGACGGTGGCGACTATGCCTATCTCGACACCGCGCCCGATGACAGCTTCACCCACATGGAGAGCCCGATTCGCTGGCACGGCAACGGGATCATGGTCGTGGATGTGTCCGATCCCTCGAGCCCTAAACAGGTCGCGATGTGGTGGGTGCCGGGGCAGCGCACCGGTGAGGAAGCGCAATACAAGGCCTGGCGCGAATACGGCGACAAGGTCTCCTTCACCAGCCTGCACGGTCCGATGTACGTCCCGAAGAAGGCGGAGGACGGCGGCAGGCTCGGCTACAGCGCCTACGGTTCGTTCGGCATGCTGATCCACGACCTCTCGGATATTCGCAACCCGAAGCTCGTAGGCCGCTTCACGCCCGATTACAAGTACACGCGCGGCACGGTGATCGCGTTCCACACGATCGACGTGGCGCGCCTCGACCGCGGCTTCGTCATCACCAATCCGGAAACGCTGAACCCCGACTGCAACGAGACTTATGTTCCATCGTGGGTCGTCGATGTGCGCGACCCGGCCGCGCCGAAGGCGATTTCGCGATTGCCTGTTCCGACCCCGCCGCGCGAGGCGCCGTACAAGACCTTCTGCGACAAGCGCGGGCGCTTCGGCCCGCACAACCCGCCTCACATCAAGGCCCCCGGGAAACCCGATCCCAATTTCACCTGCTACGCACACTTCAACGCGGGCGTGCAGTGTTACGACATTCGCGACCGGAAGAATCCGCGCATCGTGGCGTACTTCATCCCGCCTCAGGGCGGCGAGCTCGACAAGTGGAACAGCTACAACCGCACCGTCGACAACGTGTTCATCGAATGGGATCGAAAGATCATCTGGATCGGAACCGATACCGGTTTATATGCCCTCGAGGCTCCCGCTCTCGGCAAGCCGATCATCGAGCCGTTGCCCGTCAAGGAATGGTCGCTTCCCGGGCTCAATGCCGGGCACCCCTGATAGGAAACTAGAAGGAACGCTCGAGACGCCGGTACTGAATCGCTTCGGCAACGTGGGTCACGGCTATCGTCGCTTCGCCCGCGAGGTCGGCTATCGTACGGGAGAGCTTGAGCACCCGGTGGTAGGCGCGCGCCGAGAGATGGAGCTTGCCGATAGCCTGTCTCAGCAGCGCGCCGGCTCTTTCTTCTGCCGTGCAGAAGCGCTCGATTTCGCGCGGGCCCAGCCGGGTGTTGCTCTTGCCCTGGCGCGCAAGTTGTCGCTCGTGCGCCTGTTCCACGCGCTCCCGCACCCGTGCAGACTGCTCGCCGCGACCGGCGTCGACGAGTTCGTCTTCGCGCACGGCGGGCACCTCGATCTGGATGTCGATGCGGTCAAGGAGCGGCCCTGAAAGCTTGTGGCGGTAGCGCGTCACCTGATCGGGCGTGCAGCGGCATCTGCCGCTGAAATGTCCCAGATACCCGCAGGGGCAAGGATTCATCGCGCCGATCAGTTGGAAACGCGCCGGATACTCGGCCTGGCGCGCGGCGCGCGAAATGGCGACGCGGCCGGATTCGAGCGGCTCGCGCAGCGCTTCCAGCACTTTCCGGTCGAACTCCGGCAGCTCGTCCAGAAACAGCACGCCGTTGTGCGCCAGCGATATTTCGCCGGGCCGCGGGTCGCTTCCCCCGCCGACCAGCGCGACCGTCGAAGCCGAATGGTGCGGAGCGCGGAACGGGCGCTGTTTCCACGTTTCCAGGCGAAAGCCACCTGAGCCGAGCGACGCGAGAGCAGCCGATTCGAGCGCTTCCTCGCCGCTCATCGGCGGCAGCAAGCCCGGGAAGCGCGCCGCGAGCATCGACTTTCCCGTTCCCGGGGGTCCAATCATGAGCACGCTATGGCCGCCTGCAGCGGCGACTTCGAGGGCACGCTTCGTTTGCGCCTGCCCTTTTACTTCCGCGAGATCAGGATAGTTCGGCGGAATGACGATCGGTCGCGCCGCCGGCCGCGACAGGGACTGCCGGCCGGCCAGATGAGCGCAGACATCGAGGAGCGATCCCGCCTGATAAATGCTGGCTTCCCCGACCAGGGCTGCTTCGTCGGCACTCACCGACGGCAGGACGAATGCACGACCTTTGCGCGCCGCGCGCCAAGTCATCGCGAGGGCCCCGCGCACCGGACGCAGCTCGCCCGTCAGCGATAGCTCCCCCGCGAATTCGTATTTCGAGAAGCCGTCGACTTCGAGCTGGCGCGAGGCGGCGAGGATGCCGAGCGCAATGGGCAAATCGAACCGGCCGCTCTCCTTGGGGAGCTCTGCGGGAGCAAGATTGACCGTGATACGCCGCGCCGGAAATTCAAAGCGCGAGTTGACGAGCGCGGCGCGCACCCGGTCGCGGCTTTCCTTCACTTCGGTGTCCGGGAGACCGACGATGGTGAAAGAGGGCAGGCCGTTCGCCAAATGCACCTCGACGGTGACTTCGGGCGCGTCCAGTCCCGAGAGCGCACGGCTGTGGAGCACCGCGAGGGACATCGCGAACTACTTGCGGGTCAACCTCGACTCGAGTTCGGCGACGCGCGCTTCCAGCTCGGAGAGTTTATCGCGCGCGCGGGCGAGTACCTTGGCCTGGATGTCGAGCTCTGCGCGCGTTGCCAGGTCGAGCTTGGCGAACGCAGCCGAAAGCAGCGCCTGCACATTCTTCTCTACATCCTTGGCAGGGCTCGCGGCGAGGAATTCGCTGATCCTCGCGCTCAGGTCATCGAGTATGCGGGTCTGGGGCATCGCGCTTGCGTCGTCGGTCGAGTCTAGCATGGTGAATCTAACGCCTCGCCTCCGTTCCGGCCGACCGCACAGGACCAGTGCGTTACGATTTAATTACGCATCATCTTGGTGCCAGAAGGTTTCCATAGTACTGCGTCCAACGGACCAACCCATTGATAGAAAGAAATAAAAAATCTGGCACGGGCCATGCTGAAGGGGCTTGGTCTCCTCACCCACAAAAGGCCCAACAATGAAAAAACTTTTAATTGCTTCTGCCGTATCCGCGCTGTTCGCAGCCCCGGCCACGGTGCTCGCCCAAGCCAAACCCGCCCCGGTTCCGACTCTTGACAAGATTCTCGAGGCGTCTGGGATCAGCGTGAGCGGGTATATCGATGCCGGGTACACCCATTCGGACAGAAATGTCGAAACCGCGTTCTCGACTCGGGTGTTCGATTCTCAGAACAATTCGTTTGCACTGCATCAGTTCGGTTTACAAGTCGCCAAACAGCCGAAGGAGGGTTTTGGGGGCCTGGTCAATATCACCGTAGGTAAGGATGCCCAAGTAATCCATTCCCTTCCCGAGCCGCAACCCGTCCCAGGTGTTGTTCCCATCTCATCCATGTTCGACGTCACCCAAGCGTTCGTCCAGTACGCTAGTGGGCCGTTGACAGTGATCGCAGGCAAGTTCGTCACGCTTCAGGGGAGCGAAGTGATCTGGACTCCGACCAACGTCAACGCCTCCCGCTCGATCCTGTTCGGTGCCATACCGTTCACCCATACAGGTGTGCGCGCGACCTGGGCGTTGAGCGATACGGTCAGCTTGATTGCGGGCGTCAACAACGGCTGGGATCAGCTCACGGACGCGAACAAAGGCAAGACGCTGGAGCTCGGCGCGACACTCAACCCGATCAAGCCGCTGTCGATCACCTTGTCTGGATATAGCGGCAAGGAGCCGACGGCCACGACTGAGGGTACCAAGAGCAGCCTTAACGCCGTCGCGTCTTACACCATCATCGATCCGCTGTCCGTCGGCTTGGAAGTCTTGTCCGTGAGTCAGGAGAACGCTGGTGGCGGCACGACCAAGCAGAAGTACAGCGGCGTTGCCGGCTACGTCACCTATATGTTCACTCCGAAATTCCGCGGAGTGATTCGCGCCGAGTCGTTCGACGACAAGGATGGCTTCAAGTTTGGCACGGCGAGCACGAAATACAAGGAGGTGACCCTGACCGCTGCCTTCCTCGCCTCCGACAGCTTCGAAGCGCGCATCGAGGGACGCAGAGATCAGGCGAACAAGACGGTGTTCACGGATTACGCCGGTGCGACGAGCAAGACCATGACGTCCATCGCGTTGCAGGGCCTCTACAAGTTCTAGCTCTTCGAAGCTCATTACCACCACCCATACAAGGGAGCACATTCATGAAACTCGTAACCGCAATCATCAAGCCGTTCAAGCTTGACGAGGTGCGGGAAGCTCTGTCCGCGATCGGCGTGCAGGGCATCACCGTCACCGAAGTCAAGGGTTTCGGCAGGCAGAAAGGTCACACCGAGCTGTATCGCGGCGCGGAATACGTGGTCGATTTCCTGCCGAAAGTGAAGGTCGAGGCCGCGATCAAGGACGAGATGCTCGATCAAGCGATCGAGGCCATCGAAAAATCGGCCAACACGGGAAAGATCGGCGACGGCAAGATCTTTGTCTTCGATCTGAAGCAAGTCATTCGCATCCGCACCGGTGAGACCGGCGCGGAAGCGCTCTAGGGAGACCACGATGAGAAAGCTTTTCGCAATTCTTGCTCTGCTCGGTGCCGTGGGCTGGTGCGCGCCGCTCATGGCCCAGGACAAACCGGCGGCTCCGGCCGCTACGCCCGCCGCACCCGCGCCAGCTGCCGCTGCGCCCGCGGCTCCCCCGGCGCCAACAAAACCCGAGCTCGTTGACGGCGCGAAAATCAACTCGGGAGACACGGCCTGGATGCTGTCCTCAACGGCGCTGGTGCTGCTGATGACCATCCCCGGACTCGCGCTGTTCTATGGCGGAATGGTGCGTAAGAAGAACGTCCTCGCCACGGTCATGCAGAGTTTCGCCATCACCTGCCTCGTTACGGTGCTGTGGGTCATCGTCGGCTACAGCTTGGCGTTCACGCCTGGGAACGCATACTTCGGCAGCTTCGACCGCCTGTTTCTGTCTGGAATGGCCTACATGAAAGAAGCCAACAAGGTCACGGTCAGCCATCTCGGGGTCACCATACCCGAGTCGGTCTACATGACGTTCCAGATGACCTTCGCGATCATCACGCCTGCCTTGATCGCAGGCGCCTTCGCCGACCGCATGAAATTCTCGGCGATGCTCTGGTTCATGGGCCTGTGGTCGGTGCTGATCTATTCGCCGATTGCGCACATGATGTGGGAAGGGACAAGCGGCAAATGGGCCACGGCGGGGATCCTAGACTTCGCCGGCGGAACCGTGGTGCACATCAATGCAGGTATCGCCGGCCTTATGTGCGCACTCGTGCTCGGTAAGCGCGTCGGCTACGGCAAGGAACCGATGCCGCCGCATAACTTGACGCTCACGGTAACGGGCGCGGCGTTGCTCTGGGTGGGCTGGTTCGGCTTCAACGCGGGTTCCGCAGTCGCCGCCGACGGCCGTGCTGGCATGGCAATGGTCGTGACCCAGCTTGCCACGGCCGTAGCCGCTTTGTCGTGGATGTTTACGGAGTGGCTGGTCAAGGGCAAACCTTCGGTGCTCGGCATCGCCTCGGGCGCAGTCGCGGGTCTGGTTGCGATCACTCCGGCTTCCGGCTTTGTCGGCATCACGGGCGCTTTTGTCATCGGTATCGCAGCCGGCGTACTCTGCTTCCTCGCAGCGACATCAGTGAAAAAGATGTTCGGCTACGACGACTCGCTGGATGCGTTCGGTGTGCACTGCATCGGCGGGATCGTCGGCGCGCTCCTCACCGGCGTGTTCAACGTCAAGGAAATCAGCGGTGCAGACGCCAGTCTCCTGACCCAGACCTACGGCGTGGTCACAACCTTGCTCGTCAGCGGCATTGGCAGCTTCATCATCCTCAAAGTGATCGACTTGCTTATCGGCTTGCGCGTCACCGAGGAAGAGGAGCGGGAGGGTCTGGACATCACCTTGCACGGCGAGCAGGTTGCTTGAGGTGACCAGAGAGAGCCTAGCCTATATTAGATAGAACACCACCACGGGCACCTTCGGGTGCCCGTTCTTTTTGGGCGGCACGGGACCGTCGGCGCCGCACGGCCGCCCGTTCATGCGAAAATACGGCCCTCTCAGCGGTACTCCGACAGTTCGACCGGCCCAGCGTTTTCTCTTGCGATCTCGTTTAAGGACCCTCGTCATGAAAATGGAATACGTCATCAGCAGCTGGGACATCCCTTCGCTACCTATCGTGGGCTCCAATGCCCGCTTTCCCGTGCGACGTATCTTCTGTGTCGGCCGCAACTATGTGGAGCACCAGAAGGAGATGGGAGGCGACGGGCGCGAGCAGCCGTTCTTCTTCACCAAGTCGGCTCATGATCTGGTCCCCGAGGGTGGCGCCGTGCACTTTCCGCCGATGACGAGCAACTACCACTGGGAAACCGAGATGGTCGCGGTAGTCGGCACGGGCGGCTACAAGATCCCTGCGGCCAAAGCCAACGAGCATATCTGGGGTTACGCGGTGGGCTTGGACATGACCCGGCGTGATTTGCAGCAGGTCGGAAAAGACAAAGGCAGGCCTTGGACCTTCGGCAAGGACTTCGACCAGGCCGCCCCGGTCGGGCCGATCACCCCCGCCTCCAAGCGAGGCCACCCGAAAAAAGGCAAGCTCTGGCTCAAGGTAAACGGCGAGCTTCGCCAGAACTCGGACATCGACCAGATGATCTGGAGCGTGCCCGAGCAGATCGCATTTCTTACGCAGTACTACACCCTGGAGGCGGGCGATCTCATCATGACAGGCACGCCGGCCGGTGTGGGTGCCGCCAAGCAGGGGGATGAGCTCCTCGCAGGAATAGAGGGCCTCGGTGAGCTGAGGGTGAAAATCCTGCCGCCACGATAACGAGAGGTTCCACATGAGCATCGAGGTTCCACATGAGCATCAAACGCCACCCGGCGGGCAAACTCTTCAGCGCTGCGGTCGAACATGGCGGCCTCGTCTACGTGGCAGGCCAGGTAGCGGACGATCTCACCCAAGGCGCCAAGGGCCAGACCGAGCAGGTGCTGAAGAAGATCGACGCAATCCTCGCCGCCTCGGGCACCAGCAAGTCGAAAATTCTTTCCGCCAACGTGTGGGTTACTGATATCCGCAACCGCGACGAGATGAACGCTGCCTGGACGGCGTGGGCCGATCCTAGCAACCTGCCGGCGCGAGCTACAGTCGAGGCGAAGCTGGCGGACCCGCGCATGCTGGTCGAGATCATGGTGACCTGCGCCAAGTAAGTAGCCCCTGGGCGGCTATTTTCTCCAGAACGCCGGCGTGATGACGATGAAGAGCGTAAACAGCTCCAAGCGCCCGATCAACATAGCGACCGTGCACACCCAGGTCTGAAAATCGCTGAGCGCCGCATACGTCGTCGCCGGTCCCACCAGGTTCAGCCCGGGCCCCGTATTGCAGATGCAGACGATCACCGCCGAAAAAGCGGTGACGATGTCCAGGCCCGAAGCCAGCAGGAGCATGGTCATGGCGACGACCGAGCCGCCCCAGATCAACATGAACGCCAGGACCGCGAAGATGATGTTGTTTTCCACTCTTTGGCCGGAAAGCTTGACGGGCAGATAGGCGCGCGGATGAATAATGGACATGAGCTCTCGCAGCGCTTGGCGAACCATCAGCTCGGCGCGAATCATCTTGATACCGCCGCCGGTGGAACCGGAACAAGTAGCGAAGCAGCAAAGGAACAGCATGCACACGGGCGCGAAGATCGGCCATTGGTTGAAATCGGTGCTGGTAAAACCGGCTGTCGTCGCGACCGAGACGACGTTGAACGCGCTGTGGCGTAGCGCCGTCCAAAAAGACGGATAGACCTGGTTGGCGAACAGGAAATAGGCGACTCCAAGCACAGAAATCCCGACCAATGCGACGTAGGCCCCCGCTTCGGGGTCGTTCCGGTAGGGTGCCAAGCTCAGCTTGCGGAATGCGAGGAAGTGAGTTCCGAAATTGATGCCTCCGATGAGCATGAAGAAAATCGCCGCAGCCTCGATCGCCGGAGAATTGAAGTAGCCGAAGCTCGCGTCGTGAGAGGAGAATCCGCCCAGGCTCAGGGTAGAGAACGCGTGGACTACGGCATCGAACCAGCCCATTCCCACCGCCTTGAAAACCAAAGCGCACGCGAGCGTCATGACCGCGTAAACCAGCCACAGGCCTTTGGCAGTTCCGGTGATGCGTGGAGTGAGCTTGGTGTCCTTCATCGGCCCGGGGGTCTCGGTCCTCATGATCTGGCTGCCACCGATTCCGAGCAGAGGCAGGATCGCAACCGCGAGGACGAGGATGCCCATTCCGCCCAACCACTGCAGCTCGCAGCGCCACAAGTTGATCGACGGCGGTAATTTGTCCAGCCCCGACAGTACGGTCGAACCGGTAGTGGTGAGGGCTGCAACGGCCTCGAAGTAGGCGTCTGTGAAGCTGAGCCCGGGCATGTAGATCAAAAGGGGTAAGGTCGCGAACGCGGGCAGGACGGTCCACACCAATGCCACCAGGAGAAACCCGTCGCGGGTCTGCAGCTCGGCCTGGCGGGAGCGGGTGACCACCCATAATGTGGCTCCGCTCACGAAGGTAATCAGCACGGCCTCGTAATAGGCGCGCCGCGCCGCGTCGCCGTACATGAAAGATACGCTGAGCGGCAGAAGCATTGCGATTGAAAAGACGACGATCAAGACGCTCAGCACGTTGAGAACGGGAAGCGGCCTGACCATGATGCCGGCGTCCGGCTCAGACGAAGCCGACGCTGACCTCGAAAAGTTTTTCCACCTTGGGGAGGAGTTTCTTGTCGGTGACGAAGACGATCAGGTGGTCCTCGGCGAGCACCACGGTGTCGTGATGGGGCATGATCACCTTGCCGCTGCGCACGATTGCGGCGATTGCGGCGCCCTTGGGCAGGTCGATTTCCTCGATCCTCCGGCCGACGCAGCGGCAGGAATCTCGATCCCCGTGCACCACGGCCTCAAGCGCCTCGGCCGCTCCGCGGCGCAAGCTGTGTACCCGGGTAACATGGCCGCGGCGCACATGGGCGAGCAGCGTGCCGATCGTTGCCTGCGCCGGTGAAATCGCGATGTCGATCTGACCGGCTTGGAGCAGATCGACGTAGGAGCGCCGGTTGATGAGCGCGACCACGCGGCGTGCGCCCATCCGCTTCGCGAGCAGGCACGACATGATGTTGTCTTCGTCATCATTGGTTACCGCGACGAAGAGGTCCATATCGGAAACGTTTTCGGCCTCCAGGAGTCCTTCGTCCGTGACGTCTCCCTGCAACACGAGCGCCCGATCGAGGCGGGTAGATAGCACCTCGCAGCGCCTCTTGTCGTACTCGATAATCTTGATCGCGTAGTCGCGCTCGATCGCACGCGCGAGGCGCAATCCGATGTTGCCGCCCCCCGCGATCATGACTCTTCTTACCGCTTGGTCCATGCGCCTCAGTTCGTGCATGACTTGGCGTATATCTTCCGTGGCGGCGAGACAAAATACCTCGTCTCCGGCCTGCACCACGGTATCGCCCTCGGGCAGAATCGGGCTGTCTCCGCGGAATATGGCGGCGACGCGCGTGTCCACGGACGGAATGTGCTTCCTGAGATCCTTCAGGGGATGACCGACCAAAGGACCGCCTTGGAATGCACGCACTGCCACCAAGCTCACCTTGCCGTGAGCGAACTCGAGCACCTGCAGCGCTTCCGGAAACTCGATGAGCTTGACGATGTAGTCGGTAAGAATCTGCTCCGGACAGATCGCCAAATCCACGTCAAAGCAGTCCGGGCCGAGCACGCGCTCGTTGGAAAGATAGTCGGTGGCGCGCAGGCGGACGATACGGGTCGGGACGTTGAACAATTGCTGTGCCAGCTTGCATGCGACCAAGTTGGTCTCGTCGCTTTGCGTTACCGCAATCATGATGTCGCAGTCCTCGATACCCGCCTCGACCAGCACCGAGGGGTGCGCGGCGCTTCCGAGCACGGTGCGCAAATCCAGGCGGTCCTGGAGGTTGCGCAGCCTCGTGTCGTCGATATCCACGACGGTAATGTCGTTGGCTTCGGACACCAGGTTTTCAGCGACCGATGAGCCGACTTGGCCAGCGCCGAGGATTACGATTTTCAAGGTGGAAACCCGCGTGAAAAAGCACGCATTCTATGCCGACTCGTGTCCCGAATCAGTCTTCTTTTCGCCCAGCGAGAATGCCGAGCGCTTTCAACTTGCGGTACAAGTGCGTGCGCTCGAGACCGCTTCGTTCGGCGACGCGCGCTATGGAGCCGTTTACCTGTGCGAGATGATGCTCGAAGTAGGTTCGCTCGAAGGCCTCGCGGGCCTCGCGCAGGGGAAGATCGAGCGACAGGTCGGTTTCCGTGGCGCGGCGTGCGAACTGCGGCAGCACCCGTTCCGCGTCCGCGACACCTATCTCCTCCTCCAAGCTGGTGAGCGCCAAGTTACGCACCGCTCCGGCGAGATCCTCGAGGTTACCCGGCCAGGTGAAATAGCGCAGGACGTTGAGGGCACCGGTCGAGAAGTTTCGCGGCGGGCAAAAGCGTGTTTCCACCAACTGCGCAAGCATGAGGGTTGCGATCTCGGGAATATCCTCCGGATGCTCACGCAGAGCCGGAAGCGCGATGACGATTCCCGCGAGCGCTTGCATCAAGGCCGCGTCGAAGCCCTGCGATTCCACCAGGTGCTTCGGCTCCTCCGCGGTGAAAGATACCAGTTGCACGTTGCTCTTTTCCGCGCGCGCTGCGAGAAACGCCAGGTGCTTCTGCTGGTTCCTGGAAAGCATCGCGAGTTCCCCGACGAACAGCACGCCGCTGGAAACCTGCTGCAGCAGATCCTGAGACGCTTCGTTGAGGGCGTGCGCCGCATCGATCCAGGGCGCGTTGGGCTGCTGCAGATAGCGCGCATAGAGCTCCGGCATCACACCTCTTTCGCCGCGCAGCAGCACCGCTGTGCCGGCGGAAGAAATCCTCGCCAAGCGCTTCTTCAACTCGATGATGATCATCGAGCGGCCGAAATTCGCGATGCTGAGCGGCATCACCGCGCGCGACTCCCCTGCGCGCAGTGCACGCTTTACGGTCGCGAGCAGCTTCTGCAACGCGATCGGTTTTTCCAGGAAATCCATTGCGCCGATGCGTGTCGCCTCCACGGCCGTGTCGATGGTGCCGTGACCCGACATCATGATCACTGGCATGGTGAGCTGGCCCCCGGTGGCCCATTCCTTCAGGAGCGTAATGCCGTCCGCGTCGGGCATCCAAATATCGAGCAACACGAGGTCTGGTCGTCTCTGCGCGCGCAACGAGCGCGCCGCAGTGGCATTCTCGGCAAGCTGCACCGAGTGCCCTTCGTCGGAGAGGATTTCCGATAACAGCTCCCGGATCCCGACTTCGTCGTCAACGACCAGTATCTGCGCCATGGTCGATTAAGCGGCAAGCGGAAGCGAAATCCGCACCGCCGCGCCGCGACCCCCTTCTTTCCCCATGCGATTTTCTATCCGAACAGTGCCGTGATGTTCGTCGATGATCCGCTTTACGATCGCCAGCCCCAGTCCTGTCCCCTTGGGCTTGGTGGTGACATAGGGCTCGAATGCCCCGTTGATGATGGCTTCGGGAAAGCCGCAGCCGTTGTCGCTGATCCGCAGCCATACTTGGCCGCCCGAAAGCTCGGTCGAAACTTCGATCTTTGGGTCGCTGCTTCCGAAAAGGGCATCCTGGGCGTTTTGCAGCAGATTGTGGATGACCTGTCGCAGACGGTCGGGGTCACCGCGCACCAGCGGAACGTTCTTCTGGAGGTTCGCCTGAATCCGAGTTCCGGACTGTTCGTACAGAGCAAGCACTTCTGCAACGAGCCGGTTCAGATCCAGTCCGCCCAGTTGCGGCGGTGGCGTGCGGGCGTAGTCGCGGAAATCGTCCACCATGTTCTTCATCGCGGTGACCTGTGCGACGATGGTCTCCGTGGCGTGGTCGAGCGCGCGCGCCGCCTCAAGCGAAAGTTTGTCGCCGAGTTTCGCCTGCAGTCGCTCCGCGGCGAGCTGGATCGGTGTGAGCGGATTCTTGATCTCGTGAGCGAGCCTGCGCGCGACCTCGCCCCAGGCGGTCGCGCGCTGCGCCGCGATCAATTGCGTGACGTCGTCGAATACCACGACGTAGCCACCCCCACCGGTCTCGGGCAGCGGCGAACCCCGTACGAGAATCACCGCCCCACGCTCGCGCATCTCGATTTGCTGCTGCCACGCGGTTCCTCTGTGTTGCTCGAACTCTCCTTGTAACATGCGAGCAAACTCGGCGAGCGTGTGCCAATCCTCGAGCTTCTGTCCGATCAGGGCAGCAAGGTCCTCGTGCAGGATGCTGCCCGCCCCGCTGTTTGCGATCCGGAGGATCAGTCCATGATCAAAAACGAGTACACCTGCCGACAGATTGGCGAGAATGCTCTCCAGGTACGCCTTGGCGGTTTCGAGCTGCCCTTGGTTGAGCAGAGCGACGCTCTGCGCCTCACCCAGCTGTTGAGTCATGCTGTTGAACGACTGCGTAAGGATGCCCAGCTCATCGCGGCTCGTGACCCGAGCGCGGCGCGAAAAATCGCCGCGCGCCACCGCCTGGGTGCTCTCGGCGAGCACTGCGAGCGGTTTCGACAGGCGCCGCGACAGCAGGAACGCGAGTGCGATCGCCGAAAACAAGGCGAGCAACAGCGTCAAGGTCAGCGTGAGAATGTAGATCTCCTTCAGCCCCTGGCGAGACAGCGACAGCTCTTTGTATGCACGATACACGCTTTGCACTGATTCGCCTTGCTCGGCCAGCGTCTGTGGCACCCAGTGCGTCAGTTGCAGCAAGCGCGGCTCGTCGGCGCGCCTCGGACTCTCCAGGGACACGATCACTCGCAGCAAGAGTCCCTTGTCGCCCACCGGCTCGACCACGCTATAGCCGCGCACTTGCCGTGCATCGCGCAATGCCTGCGTACTTGGGCCGGGCGGCGCGAGCTTTCCGGGCTCCCGGCTCGCCCTCGCGAGCACCTGTCCACCCGCGGTCATGAGCCACGCTTCCTCGACGTAGGCCTGCTCGCGCAAACGAACAAGCGCGGTGGGTTGCTCGCGCCTTGGGGTCTCGGCGAGATCGAGCGCCATTACATGGGCCTTGAGAAGCAGTTCGTTCAACATGACGTCGAGCGCCGCCCTGCCGAGATTGAGCCCCCCTTCAAGCGCGCGCTCGACGCGCACGTCGAACCAAGATTCAATGCTCTTCGCGAGGAACTGCAACGACACGGTATAGACGAGGAG
>WNGD01003359.1_pt1 | contig 16286 bp, 9 predicted proteins | sample 5400671 | NCBI WGS metagenome assembly WNGD01 (sample SAMN13153369, study PRJNA577476) | soil metagenome | isolation source: 40 cm soil or saprolite under grassland replicate 2 | place: USA:California | collected 2016-06-15 | reverse complement strand
CGGGACCCGGCCGGCGAGCCGTTCCAGGGCGTCGTCCACGCTCAGGCCGAGCACGTCGGCGATGGTCAGGCCGTCGACCCGGACGGCCAGGGTGGCGTCGTTGAAGCGGGCACCGTGGCAGGTCGGGCACTGGACGGTGATGTCGGGCAGGTACTGGACGTCGAGGTCGATGTGACCGAGCCCCAGGCAGGTGGGGCACTGCCCTTCGCGTGTGTTGAATGAGAAATGGCCCGGCTTCCAGCGCCGCCGCCGGGCGTACGCGGACTCGGCGAACTCCCGGCGGATGTGGTCGAATGCCCCGGAGTAGGTCGCGGGCGTCGACCGCGCGTTCTGGCCGATCGGCGAGGCGTCAACCTGGACGACCTGGCGGATACCGCTGAGGTCCAGGCGGCGGACGTGACCGGGCAACGCCGCCCCGCTCAGCAACGCCCGCGCGGCCGGGATGAGGCTGTCCAGGACGAGGGCGGTCTTCCCGGCCCCGGACGGCCCGGCCAGCGCGGTCAGCCGGCCCACGGGGAAGGCGGCGGTGAGGTCGTGCAGGTTGTACAGGTCGCCGATCTCGATCGTGATCTGCCCGTCAGGGCCCGGCCCGCCAGAATGGGGCCGGGCCGGGCGGTCCCTGGTCACGGTCGCGGTCCCGGCGAGGAACGGGCCGATGACCGAGTTCGGGTCCTTTTCCAGTCGGCCGGGCGGGCCTTGGGCGATGACCGTGCCGCCCTTGGTACCAGCCGCGGGGCCGAGCTCGATGACCCAGTCGGCGCTGCGGATGACCTCCCGTTCGTGTTCCACCACGATCACGGAGTTGCCGTTTCCGGCCAGGGCCCTGATCATCGTGAGCAGCCCGGCGACGTTGCTCGGATGCAGCCCGACGGACGGCTCGTCCAGTACGTACAGCATGCCCGTAGTGCTGGCCCGCACCGTCGAGGTGAGCTCGATCCGCTGCCGCTCCCCCGTCGACAGCGTGGCGCCGGCCCGGTCGAGGGTCAGATAGCCCAGCCCCACGTCGAGCAGGGGCGTGAGCCTGCCGTCCAGTTCGGCCAGCAAGCCGGCCGTCAGCCGGCTCAGCTCGGCGGGAAGCCCGGAAGGCAGGCCGGCCGTGAACCCGCGCAGCTCGTCCAGGCTGAGCGCGCCGATCTCGGCCAGGTTGCGGCCGGCCAGCTGCGAAGTCAGCGCTTCGGGCCGCAGCCGGGTGCCATGGCACACCGAGCACACCCGGGTGACGAGGAAACGCTGCACCAGGCGGCGGGTGCGCTCGTTGTCGCTGCGCAGGGACCGTTCTACCGCGGCCACCGCGTTGTCGTAGTTGACCGACAGCTGCACGGCCCGCCCGTTGCGGCCGGAGTGCAGCGTCACCTGCCGCTTGACCGCCTCGCCGTGCAGCACGATGTCGCGCTCGTGATCGGTGAGTGACCGGTAGGGGACGTCGAGCCGGACCCCGAGCTCGCCCGCGGCGTACATCGACAGCCGCCGCCCCCCGGAGTTCCACGGCAGCACCGCGCCGTCGGCGATCGTCTTGTCGGGATCGGGTACCAGGGTGCCGACGTCGACTTCGGATCGTACGCCCAGGCCCTGGCAAGCCGGGCAGGCGCCGTAGGAGTTGAAGGCGAAGGACTCGGCGCTGGGATGCTCGAAATGCGCGCCGCATACCGGGCAGGTGATCTCCTCGCGGAGCACGGCGATCGACGGCGGGACGCGGTGCCCGTTCGGGCACAGGTGGGAGCCCAGCCGCGACATCATCAGGCGCAGCACGTTGAGTACCTCGGACATGGTGCCGACCGTGCTGCGCGGTCCCGGTACCGGCGGGCGCTGCCGCAGGGCCAGCGCGGGCGGCAGGTGGTCGATCCGGTCGACATCCGGCCGCTGCGCCTGGGTCAGCCGACGGCGGCTGTAGGTGCTCAGGCCCTCGAGGAAACGGTGCAGGCCCTCGGCGTACAGCGTGCCCATGGCCAGCGATGTCTTGCCCGAGCCGGATACCCCGACCACCGCGACCGTCCGCCACAGCGGCACGTCGATGTCGACATCCCGCAGGTTGTTATGCCGGGCACCGCGCACGCCGATAACGACAGGCAGGGTCTCCGGCACCGGGTAATCGCCAGCCTCCATACGCCTACTATCACCATCGTCCGGTGAACCCGCATCACCGGATCCCGGTGACGCGGGTTCACCGGACGGCAGAGAGGAGCCGCAGCTCGCGGGCACGGTGGACCGCTGCTGAGCGGTCCTCGGCGCCGAGTTTGGCGTAGATGCTGCGGATGTGCGTGCTGACGGTGTTCACCGACACCGACAGCACGGTGGCGATCTCGGGCCGGGACAGGTTGGTCGGGAGGTATCGCAGCACCCGGAGCTCGCCCGGGCTGAGCTCCTCCGCCGGCGGCGGCGAGCGCCGGTCTCCGGCGACGGCGGATGAGCCGCGCAGCAGGTCGAGGATGTCGGTGAGCAGGGCGGCGTGCGCGGTCTGGTGCCGCGGCAGGTCCTCCAGCAGTTCCCGGGAGCCGGTCATCGCGAACGGCAGCACCAGCCGGTCGGCCTCGGCGAGAGCCAGGGCCCGTTCGGCCGATTGACCCGCCGCGCGCCGGTCACCCAGCGCACGGCAGGCCAGCCCGGCCAGCAGCTGGGCCTCCACCACCGTGACATACCCGGTCACCGGCGCCGTGCCGTCCAGCACCTCCCGTACCGCGCCCAGGGCCCCGGCCGGATCGCCGTCGGCCAGGCAGATCACCGCGCGGGCATTGCGGATCTCACCCGCTCCGGCCCGTTCGTCAGCCAGCGCCGCCAGCCCGGCCCGCGCTTCGCCGGTCAGCCCCAGGCGGGCCCGGGTGGCGAGCAGCCAGCCGGTCACCTGGTTCGCCTGAGCGTGCGAGCCCGTCAGCTGCGATCGCAGGCTTTCGGCCGCGCCGAACTCCCAGGCCGCCTCCTGGAGGCGGCCGCGGCCGGCCTGCAGCATGCCGCTGACGATGTGAGCAAGCAGCCTGATGCCCGGCCCGGCGTCTGCCTCCAGGGCCTGTGCGGTGAGCCGCAGCCATCGCTCGCCTTCGTCATAGTCGCCGGTGTAGATCATCGAGGCAGCCAGCGTCAGCAGTGCGGGCACGATCACCGGCTCCGTCCCCCAGCCGTGCCGCCGGGCGAGCGCTATCGCCTCCCGGCAGCGCCGCTGGGTAATAGCGACGGGTTGGCTCTTCGACGCGAACCCGAGCTCCGACAGGCAGCTCACCTCGAGGTAGGGGCGGCCGATCTGCTGGGCCAGGGCGGCGCCCTCGCGCAGGTGACGTTCGGCCTCCGGAAGCGCCAGGGACCATGCCTCCACGGTTCCCAGGTTCATCAGCGCCACGGCGCGCAGGTCGCTGCCCAGCGCGATGTCTTCGTCGGACGGCCCGGTCACCGGCGAGTCGAGGAACCCGGCCCGCTCGACGACGTCGGCCAGGTGACCGCGGCGCCGGGCCAGCCCCAGCTGCAGCGATGTGATCGCCACCCGGAGGCGACGCCGGCGATCTGAAGGCATCGTCTCGGCGTAGGTCCCGGCGACCGCCAGGTGTGCGGCCGCCTCGTCCAGGTGTCCCTGGACCAGCTCGCTGGAAGCGCGAACCAAGGCCAGCTCGGGGTCTGCGGCGGCGCCCGGCGGGAAGGCCCGCAGCAGCACCTGGATGGTCCGTGCCTGCCCGTCGAGCGCGAGGCTGAACGAATGGTCGGCCAGCAGCCGGGCCGCGTCAGGCCAGGCGGCCGCCGCCTGGGTATGCCGAACGGCCTCGACCACGTGACTATGCCGGGCGAACCACACGGCAGCCTGCCGGTGCAGCACCGGCAACTCCTCGGGCAGCGTCCGGCGCAGCTCCAGCCGGAGCAGGTCGCCGAACAGCTGGTGGAAACGGAACCAGGTCCGCCCGGGGTCGAGCGAGACCACGAACGCGTTCGCGTCCTCGAGTTCCAGCAGGATCCGTTCCGAGCCCGGGCGACCGGTCAGCAGGTCAGCCAGCTCGCCGTTGACGCGGTCGAGCAGGGAGGTACGCAGGAGCAGGTCGCGCACCTCGCCGGGCTGGCGGTCCAGCATCTCGGCGAGCAGGTAATCCGCGACCGTCCGGTCGGTGCCGGTGAACTCCGTCACGAACCGTTCCGGGTCAGGGTGACCCGCCAGGGACAACGCCGCCAGCCGCAGGCCCGCGGCCCACCCCTCGGTGCGCTGGTGCAGCAGCGCGGCTCCGGCCTCGGACAGCGTGACACCCGAGGCTTCGAGCAGCTCGCGGGTCTCGCGCTGGCTGAACCGCAGGTCCGCCCCGCGGATCTCGGCCAGCTCGTCCGCCAGGCGCAGCTGATGCAGGCCCAGCCAGAGATCGCGGCGGGTGGACACGATGGCGTGCGCCAGCGGCGGGAGGTTCGCGAGCAGGCGCGTGAGCTGAGCGAGCGCCTCCGTCGAGGCCAGCTCGTGAGCATCGTCGATGACGAGGATGACGCGTCCGCGCTGCTCGGCGAGCTCGGTTAGCACCCGGTCGACCATCGCCCGTCCGTTGAAGTCAGGCGTGGCGGCCAGCGGTTCGGTGCCAGTGGCTACGCCGTTGGCATGCCGGATGGCGTTGAGCAGGTCGAGCCAGAAAAGCTGGGCGTCGTGCTGGTCGCGGCGCACCGGCACGACGGCGAGCCGGTGCGCCCGATCCGGACGGCCGGCCCAGGCGCGCAGCAGCGACGTCTTCCCGCTGCCGGCCGGAGCCGAGATGACCGTCACCTTCCGTGTTGTCATGCCGTCGAGGGAGGCGACGAGATCGTCGCGGGCGATCAGTGGCTGAGGGGCTACGCCGTTGCTCGATGACGGCTGGACTTGACCAACTCTGGACATAGGTCAAGGGAACCCGCTGGGCGGGCGGCGGACAATCGTCATCTGACGATAAATCGCGCGCCGGTGACGCGCCCGGCCAGAGGCAGGCGTGACGCCTAAGGCGAGACACCCTGGCGCAGCGCCTCGCGGACGATGTCCACCCGGCCTTTCGCGCCGAGCTTGGCCAGGATGTGCGAGATATAGGTCTGGACGGTCCGCCGGGTCAAGGACATGCCCCTGGCGATGTCCGACGTCGAATTCCCCCTGGCCACCATGACGGCGATCTTGTGTTCGGTCGGGGTGAGCGCCTCCCAGCCGAACGCGGCCCGCTGGTCGCGCTGGTCGCGCCCGCCGCGCCTGATGCCATGGGGACGGAGCCGGCCTTCGGCCCGCCGGATGTCCCAGCGGGCCTGCAGGCCCGCATAGAGGCTGACCGCCTCGTTCAGGGCGGCCCTGGCGTCCTCTTCCCGGCCGCTCCCGGCCAGCACGACGGCCAGGTCCTCCAGCGCGGCGGGCAGTTCTACCGCTGGCCCGAGCGTCCGGTAGTGCGCGACAGCTTCCCTGAGCGGGTCCGGATCCGACTCGAGGAGCCCGTGACAGCGCAGGCTGGCCACGGTCGCCCGGGCCGGGTGGGTTTCCGCCGCGGCCTCCGCCTGACAGGCACGTGCCGCGGCCTTCGCCATCTTCCGGTCGCCCGCGGCGAGAGCCAGCCGGACCAGGTCCGGTAGCCACTGGTGGATCAGGGTCATCTCCCCGCCGCGCCGTGGCAGCATCGCGGCCAGCCTCAGCATGGCCTGGTGCATCTCTCCGCTCTGCTCGAGCGCGAGCGCATGCGCGGCGACCAGGAAGTCCTGGTTCTCACGGTCGGCCATGGTCTGGATGGGCAGCGCCAGGCCCCGGCGAAGGTGCTGGTCGGCCACTGCGCGCTCGTCCCGCCGGCCGGCGACGAGCGCGGCCACGCCATGCAGCAGCAGCGCCGACCAGCGCTCGCGCAGAAAGGAATAGGTCAGCCCGGGAGCGTCGGTGTCATCCGGGCCCAGCTCGGCCAGTGCGTCATCCCACTCGCCGAGCCAGTACCGCAGCACCGCCGCGGTCACCCACGTCGCGCGATCGGGGTTCCCGCTTCGCTGGGAGGCCTCGCGAGCGCGCCGCAGCGTCAGCTCGGCCTGCGGCCAGCGGTCAAGGTTCTGCAGTGTGAAGATGCGGTCGTCGAGGGCGAACGAGCGCAGGTCCGCGTGGCCAGGATCGTCGCCGAGCGCGCGCAGTGCCCGGTCGATGTAGTCAAGCGCGGCCGCATGATCGCGGCGGACGGAACGGGTCAGCCACAGATCGGTCAGGGCGTGCGCCGTCGCGAACGCATCGCCAGCCTGCTCGGCAGCGGTCAGGGCCTGGATCGCGGTCGCGTCGGCGGCGTCCAGGTCGCCGGTCGCGGCCCGTTGCAGCATCGCCAGCAAGGCCAGCATCCGGGCCTGCCACTTACCGGGCAGTCCGGCCGATGCCAGGGCCCGCCGCATGGTCGCGATCGCATCATCGTTGCGGCCCGCGCTGACCTGGGCGCGGGTCAGCACCCAGTACGTCTCGGCTCGCCGCACCAGGTCGGTCATCACCGTCAGCGCCCGGCTGGCCTGCCTGGCCGCCTCTTGATAGGACCCGGCGGCGAGCAGGGCCCAGGCCAGGCTGGCCATGAGCCCGTCCCGGGCTTCGTCGCCACTGGGCGTCGCGTCCAGCTCGCGCCGGAGTATCTCGGCCCCGACCTGCGGGGCCCGGGCGGCCAGCGCGGGCCCGGACTCGATGAGCCACTTCCGGATCCAGGCCTCGCCCGGCTTGTTCGCGGCGGCAAGCTGCTGCGCGACGCTCAGAACGTCCGCGCCGGAGGCCGCGAGTTCCCGGGCCGCCTCGGCGTGCAGCGCCGTACGCAGCGCGGCCGGCATGCTCTCGTAGAGCGCCTGCTGGATCAGCAGATGACGGAACGCCAGGTCCGGATCGAAGCCGATCAAGATGCCCGCTGCCACCGCCTCCTCCACGCCGGCGGCCAGCTCCGACGCTGGCCTGCGCAGCACCGCGGCCAGATCGGTGACCGCGAACCTTCCGCCGAGCAGCGCGGCCGTCCGCAGCATCTGCGCCGTGTCGGCCGACACGGAGCTGAGCCGGTCGGTCAGCACGGCGGCCAGCGACGCCGGCAGCTGTTCCCGGGCGGCCGAAACCTCGGCGGCGGCGGGGCCGATGTCCAGCGCCTGCTCGCGCACCATGGCGTCGACCAGCTCGCGTACGTACAGCGGGTTGCCGGCGGCCTGCGCCGTCAGCCGCCGCAGCGCATCCCCGGGCGGTGACCCGAGCATCGCCGTCACCAGGGCAGTCACGTCGGCCTCGGGCAACGGGCCCAGCGTGACTACCGCACCGCCGTGGCGGATTACGGCCGCACGGAGTTCCTGCACCTCCGCCCGGCGCGGAGTCGGCCGGCATGTCCCGATCAGCAGCAGCCGCAACTGGTCGATGGAGGCGGCGAGCTGATGCCAGACGACCAGCGACGCGTCGTCGGCCCACTGCAGGTCGTCAAGGACGATGACGGTGGGGGCGGCCGCGCAGAGCTCGTCTACCAGCCCCGCCAGCACCTCGATGCCGGTAACCGACGCGTCGCCGTCCGCGAACAGCCCCTGCCGGAGGCCGCGCAGCAGGCCGGCGGCGCGCGCACGCCGCGGATCCGGCGAACCCGGCCGCACCTGAAGGCAGTCCAGCATCACACGCAGCGGCAGCCGCTCGGTGAGCTTGCCCGCGATACCCCACCCGATATCCCACCCGGGGTCGCTGCCTGCCGCCAGGGCCTCGGCGACCAGCGACGACTTGCCGATGCCGGGTTCGCCTCCGACCCAGACCACCGCTCCCTCACCGCGGCCGAGAGCCTCGACGCCAGCACGGAGGATCGCGAGCTCCCGCTCGCGGCCCACCCATTGCGGCGGCCGTTCGCTAGACCACATGCCAGTAACGTATGTCCCGCCCAGAGCCGATGCCCAGGCCTTAGGTCAGGCCGCCAGGCGTCCGCTCCTCGAGATCCTGTGATGAGCCGGATATCACGTTGTGGTGTAGATGGCGGCCAGGTCGTCCTCGGCGTGCCCGTCAGCGGCGGCGCGGCGCCAGCGTGGCAGCAGCGCCCGGGTGAGCGTGAGCTCGGCGCCGCTGGCCTGCGCCGCTACCGCCGCGAGTTCGGCGTCCTTGAGCGCGTGCTTGAGCGCGAACGCGGGGGTGAAGTCGCCGGCCAGCATGAGGCCGGCCTTCTGCGCCGCGTACGGCGAGCCGAGCGGTGTTGACTGCAACAGGTCCGCGATCGCGGCGGGGTCAAGGCCGAGCTGGCGGGCGAAGGCGAGGGTTTCGGCGGTGGCTTCGGTGAGGTCGACGAGCCAGCTGTTGAGCACGAGCTTGGCCCTGGTGCCGCGGCCGGCCGGCCCTAGCCAGACGGTGGCGCGGCCAAGTGCGCCGAACACCGGGGCCAGCACGTCCCGTACCTGATCGGGGCCACTGGCCAGGATGGTCAGCTGCCCCGCCTGGGCCGGCCCCTGACTGCCGGAGACGGGGGCATCGACGAAGGTCATCCCGTGCCGGGCCGCGGTGTCGGCGAGCCGGGCCGTCCAGCTCATCCCGATGGTGGCCATCTGCACCCAGATCAGCCCGGGAGCGTCGGCCAGGAACCCGTCCGGGCCGGTCGCGGCCTGTTCGGTGGCGGGCCCGTCGGCCAGCATGGTGATGACGATCCCGGCGTTCTTGACGGCTTCCGCGGGGCTGCCTGCGATGGCCGCACCGTCCGTGGCGAGGGGAGCGGCACGGCTGGCGGTGCGGTTCCATACCCGCACGGCGAAGCCGCCACGGGCCAGGTTGGCGGCCATCGGGGCGCCCATGCGCCCGGTGCCGAGGAACGCGATGGCTGGTGCGGTGGAAGGGTTGGTAGTCATGTCGCAAGCCTCATGGCCGCCAGGGTGAGGCGACGTCACACCGCGGGGTGATTCAGCGCCCGCGCGGGGAAGGTGCCAGCAGGCCGAGGGCGCGGGCCTGCTCGACGGCTTCGTGGCGGCGGTGCACGCCGAGCTTGTCGTACAGGTGCCGCATGTGGGTCTTGACGGTGTTCACCGAAAGGTACAGCTCGTCGGCGATTTCCGACGCCGACAGCTTGGTGGGCAGGTAGCGCAGGACCCGCATCTCGCTCTGGCTGAGCGGTTCACGCAGGTGCCGTGATTCGCCGGGCGGCGAGGCGGGCTTCCTCCCGGCCAGCACGTTCAGGATCTCGGAGATCAGGGCGGTGTGCGCGGTGCCGGGCCGGCGATGGCGCTCCAGCAGGCCCGGCGCGGGGTCGAACAGGAACGGGAACAGCAGGCCTTCCGGCTTGGCGAGATCGAGGGCGTGCTCGAGGGCGCGCCTGGCGGCGGCCCCGTCGCCGAGAGCGTCGCGGGCGATCGCTTCGAGCAGGAACGCCTGGACTATCCACAGATGGGCGTTGGTCAGGGGTACGGAGCCATCGAGGACGGGGGCGAGCGCCTGCGTGGCCGCCTCCGGATCGGCCTGGGCGAGCCTGAGTACCCCGATGGCGTTGCGCATTTCGCCGCTGTCGCGCTCAGGCCCGTCCATCTCGGCCAGGGCCTGTTCGACGCGCCGTGTTTCACCGGTCCGCACGAGCGTTTGCAGCAGGTGCGATCGCAGCCGGACAGCGAGCGTGTGCTGGGTAACGAGCGCGCCGACCAGCCGTTCGGCCGTCCGGAAGGAGCCCAGCGCGGCGCCGTAACGGCCGTTCAAGAACTCCAGCAGCCCGCGAGCGTAGTGGAGCCTCATCCCGGCTGCCGGTTCGGCCCCGGCGCGGAGGGTGCGCTCGGCCTGCTCGAGCGCCCGTTCCCCCTCCGCGAGCCGTCCCTGGGAGATCATCGCCATGCCGAGCGCCACATAAGCGACCCCGGCGACCGGTTCATCGGTCCAGCCATGCCGGCCGGCCAGCTCGATCGCCTGCATGCCCCGCTCCGCCCCGAGCGGGAACGACCACCAGCTCACCAGCTGCGCCCAGTGCGCCAGGCCGATGAGCTCCAGAAAGGGCCGCCCGATCCGGCGCGCCAGGGCGATGCCCTGCTCAAGGTTCCGGTCCGCGTCTTCGAAACGCCCCGTCCACAGCTCGGCGATGCCGAGGTTGACCAACGCCAGTGCCCGCAGGTCCTCGCCAAGCTCGGGCCGCGCCGAGTCGGCGTCCCCGGCCGGGGCCTGCAGCCGCTGCGCCTGCTCGGCCACCGCCGGTGCGTCGCCGCGCTTACGGGCCAGCCGCAGGCGCCCGACGGCGAGTACGACGTGCGCGCGGCCGCGCCGGTCCGCGGGTAGCGATTCGAATTTCCGGGTGGCGAGGGCCAGATACCGTTCGGCCTCATCCAGCGACCCCCGCTCCAGCTGGTCCCCGGCCATCCGCGCGGCCAGCTCCGCATCACCCGCGATCACGCCCGCCGGGAACCGGGCCAGCATCTCGTGCGCGGTGGCGCCGAGCCCGTTGAGCCCAAGGCCAACCCAGTGGTCCGACAGCAGCCGGGCGGCCAGGCCCCAGTCCTCCGCCTGCTGAGCGTGCCGGACCGCCTCGACCGGGTAGCCGTGCTCCGCGTACCACCCGGCGGCGGCGGCGTGCAGCGCGGGCAGTTCGGCCGCAGCGCTGCCGCGCAACTCCAGCTGCAGCAAGTCGGCGAACAGCCGGTGGTAGCGGAACCAGGATCGCCGCGCATCCAGTGCGGCCACGAATGCGTTGGCCTGCTCGAGCTGCTGCAAGAGCCGCTCCCCGCCCGAGCCCCCGGTGAGCAAGTCGGCCAGTTCGCCGTTCACCCGGTCAAGCACCGAGGTCCGCAGCAGCAGCCGCCGGGTTTCCTGCGGCTGCCGGTCGAGCACCTCGGCGAGCAGGTACTCCGCCACCGTCCGCTCGCTGCCGGAAAACTCGGCCGCGAACCGGTCCGGGTCCGGATGACCGGCCAGCGACAGCGCCGCCAGCCGCAGCCCCGCCGCCCAGCCCTCGGTGCGCTCATACAGCAGCTCGAGAGCTGGGCCGGACGGCTCTATCCCGGCCATTTCGAACAGCGCCCGCGCCTCCTGGCGGGTAAAGCGCAGGTCGGCCGCGCGGATCTCGATGAGCTCCCCCGCCAGCCGCAACCGGTGCAGGCCCAGCCGCAGATCGTGGCGCGTGGCGAGGACGAACCTCAGCCCGGCGGGAGCGCGCATCACCAGCAGTTCCAGCTGGCGCAGCGCTTCCGCCGAGCGCAGCTCGTGCAGGTCATCGATCACCAGCCAGATCCGGTCCTCCAGCGAGGCGAGATCGGCCAGCAGCCGCTCGACGACCGCCCAGCCGTCCAGATCGGGCGCTGCCATCAGGGGGCGGACCAGTTTCGACCCGGCGGCCGTTTCCCGCAGCGCGGCCAGTACGGAGAGCCAGAACCGCTGCGGGTCGCGCTCCTCGCCCTGCACCGGCACCCACGCGGCCAGTCTGGCCAGGTTCGCCTGGGCGATCCAGGAAGCCAGCAGGAGCGTCTTCCCGCTGCCGGCCGGCGCCGACACCTCAGTCACACGTCCCGCCCCGTCGAGCCGCGCGAACAGCCCCGCGCGGGAAACGAGCCCGTCCCGGACGGCGGGAGCGGCCGGAGCGCTGGCGCTGCCGGACTGGTCGGCAGGCCCCACGACGCCCTCCTTGACAAGCCCGCCACCAACACTACGCCCCCCGCTGTGACAATCGCGGACCTTGCCGTCCGGCTGGGTGACGGGGCAGATCACCTGGCCGTGTGACGCCCGTTCACCCTGCCGGACTCCAGGCTTGCTGACGATCAACGCAGACGAAAAGAAAGCTGGACCTCAGATGAGTCTCACCGTCGCGGAACTTCGCCGAGAGCGGCCGACAACCGGGCCGGCCGCCGAGCGCGGCGGAGCGGGCGTTTCCCGCCGGGTCGCGTTCTGGCTGCTGGCCCTGGTATTCGCCGCCACCATGCTCGGCACCACGCTGCCGACCCCGCTGTACGTCATCTACCAGGCGCGGTGGCATTTCTCCTCGGCCATGGTGACGGTGACCTTCGCCGTCTATGCCGCCGGGGTGCTGGCCGCCCTGCTGCTGGCCGGGCGGTCCTCGGACCAGGCTGGGCGCAAGCCCGTGCTGGCCGCCGCCCTCGGCCTCAGCGCGCTCAGCACGGCCGCGTTCGCCGCCTTCTCCCTGCTCGGGCTGTTCGCCGCGCTGGCACCCACCTTCCTGGGGAACGTGCTGCACGAGGACAACCACGCCGTCCAGGGTGCTGTGGTGTTCCTGCTGTTCGCGGCGGGAACCGCCATCCAGCTCCTGCTCTCCCGCTTTCCCAGCCGTCGGATCATGGTGGCCGGCCTGGGCCTGCTGCTGCCCGCGCTGGCCCCGCCCGGGCGGCGCGGCCAGATCGTCTCCACCTACTTCGTGGCCTGCTACGGCGGCCTCATAGTCCCGGTGGTCGGCGTCGGGATCGCCTCCGGGTTCATCGGGGACTTCCCCGCCGTGCTCGCCTTGTCCGTCCTGCTCGCTGCCCTGTGCCTAGTCGCCCTGGCCGGCGTGGGAAGGACTCACGCGCCGGACGGAACGATGGTGAGCCGGTGAACGGCTGCCAGCGCGAGCAGCAGCACCCCGCCTGGTACGAGTTCCGTATTCGCGGCCACCTCGGCCCGGCAACGCTGCGCGGCTTCCCCGCGCTCCGAGCCGAGACACAGGGCCAGGACACCCTCTTGCGAGGCGCCGTTGCGGATCAGGCCGCGCTGCACGGCGTACTGGCCCAAGTCGAAGCGCTCGGGCTCGAACTACTCGAGCTCCGCCGGATCACAACGCACGAAAGGACCACGCCATGAGCGCCACCACCGCGCCCGCCAAGATTCCGCCGGCGGGTTCCGTCGATGGACAGTCATTCCTGCTCACGCGCGTCCAGCCCGCGCTCAGTGGCCTGATGGACGGGTCACTGTCGACCCTGGCGCCCATCTTCGCCGTGGTGCTGGCCACCCACCGCCCGCTGACCGCGTTCTTCACCGGTGCCGCGACCGCCCTGGGCGCGGGGGTGAGCATGGCCTTCTCCGAGGGCCTGTCCGACACCGGCGATCTGACCGGGCGCGGCAGCCCCGTGCTGCGCGGCGCGATCACCGGCGGCGGGACCTTCGCCGGCGGCATCTTCCACACGCTCCCGTTCCTCGTCCCCGGTTACGGCGCCGCGGTCGGCGCGGCGATAGCCGTGGTCGCCACCGAACTGCTCGTCCTGGCCTGGCTGCGGCACAAGTTCTTCCACACCAGCTTCGCCCGGTCATTCCTGGCGATCACCGTCGGCGGAGCAATCATCGCCGCGCTCAGCGCCGCCCTGGGCGCCGCCGCGGGAAGCTGACCATCCCATCACTATCAACCACACAGGAGAATGACCGTGACTACCTCCCTGCCCACCACCCGGCTCGGCCGGACCGGCATGCACCTCACCCGGGTCGGCTTCGGCGCCTGGGCCATCGGCGGAGGCGACTGGGCCTACGCCTGGGGCGACCAGGACGCCGCCGCCTCCATCGCCGCCATCCGCCACGCCGTCGAGTCCGGCGTCAACTGGATCGACACCGCCGCCGTCTACGGCCTCGGCCACTCCGAGGAAGTGGTGGCGGCCGCCCTGGCCGGCATCCCGGAGGCGGACCGGCCCTACGTCTTCACCAAGGGCGGCCTGGCCTGGGATCCGGCCGACCGCTCCGCCGCGCCCCGCCGGGTAGGCCACCCGGCCAGCCTCAGAGCCGAGGTCGAGGCCTCGCTCCGCCGCCTGCGCGTGGAGCGGATCGACCTCTATCAGATGCACTGGCCCGCCGAGGACGGCGTCCCGGTGGAGGAATACTGGCAGGTGTTCACCGACCTCAAGCGCCAGGGCAAGATCCGCGCGGCCGGATTGTCCAACCACGACATCTGCCAGCTCGAGGCGGCCGAGAGCGTCGGGAACGTGGACGCCATCCAGCCCCCGTTCAGCCTGATCCACCGCGACGCGGCCGACGACGTGCTGCTGTGGGCCCGCGAGCACGAGTCCGGGGCGATCGTCTACAGCCCGATGGCCTCGGGCCTGCTCACCGGGTCCTTCAGTGCCGAACGGGCGGCCAGCCTGGAGCCGGGCGACTGGCGGCGCGGCCACCCCGATTTCACCGCCCCCGCCCTGCCGGCCAACCTGGCCCTGGCGGACGCCCTGCGCCCGGTCGCCGGACGCCACGGCGTGACGCCCGCCGCGATAGCCGTCGCCTGGACGCTGTCGTTCCCCGGCGTGACCGGGGCCATCGTGGGGGCCCGGTCGCCCCGCCAGGTTGACGGCTGGTTGCCGGCGGCCAATCTGGAACTGAAGGAGGACGACCTGGCCGACATCGCCGCCGCTGTGCATGCCACCGGGGCCGGGACCGGACCCGCATCACCCTCGCCGGCCGCGGCAAGGCGGACGGTAGACGGCCGCGACATCGGCTGAACCGCTCCCGGCAGCGGTGCTCTCACCGCCGATATGGCCTAGCCGGAGTTTGCCTCCTACGGGATCCCCGCCAGGACCGTGGAAACCCGGCCGAGGATCTCGTCGACACTCTCTGTGACCATAGTGTGCATGGACTCGTCAACGTCGAAGGCGTAGGCGATCTGCGTGGTGTCGTTCGGGCCAGGAGCCAGCGTGATCGCGGTGACCGCATCGCCGGGGACCGTCATCACCAGGCGGTCCGGCTCGGACACCTGGTCGTAGCGTCCGGTCAGCGCGATCTCCTCACCGCTGGAGGAGATGACGGTCGCCTGCCAGGACCCTCCGGCCCGCACGTCCAGCACCGCCGTCCCCTGCTTGGCGGGCAGCCAGCCTTCGAAGTGGCTGGGCTGCGTGAGGACCTGCCAGACCTTCTCATGCGGGGCCTTCAGGGTGCGGGTTACGGTGAACTCGCTCATCGGAATCCTTCCTGTCGTCGTCGGTCTTGCCGGGCCGCGCCCAAGATCAGGGCGGATGAGCTATATAGGTCAGGGATGCACCACGAGCCTGACAGGAATGGGTCCTGTTGATAAGGTCCAGTCCGATGGATAGATCCAGGACCAATTCTGCCGGCCGGTGTCTGGGTCGCCGGCCGCTAGGCCTGCGGGCCTGTCTGCCCGAGGCTGGCCAGGGCCCGCGGCAGCTCTCGGCGTGAGCCGACGCCGAGTTTGGCGTATACCTTGCCGAGATGCCATTCGACGGTCCGGGTGCTGAGGAATAGCTGGGCGCCGATCTCCACGTTGGTGCGGCCGTCGACGGCGAGCCGGGCGATGTGCGCTTCCTGGGCGGTGAGCTCGCTGGCCGTCTGGACCGTCGGTTTGCGCACCGTGTCGCCGGCGGCCAGCAGCTCGCGCCGGGCCCGTTCGGCGAACGCCTCGATGCCCATCGTGGTGAACAGGCCGTGGGCGGTCCGCAGCTCGGCGCGGGCGTCCCGGCGCCGGTTCTCGCGGCGCAGCCATTCGCCGTACAGGAGGTGGGCGCGGGCCGCGGCCGGGCGCATGCGGGTACGGCCGAGCCGCTCGATCGCCTCGCGATAGCAGGTCTCGGCGGTCTCGCCCTCGCTGAGCAGGGCACGCGAGCGCGCCTCGGTGCCAAGCGCCCAGTCGGTGCCGCTGGCGCGGGTCATCTCGGCAAGCCGCCGGAAGGCGCCGGCCGCGCGCGCGGGCTGGCCGCTGCGGGCGGCCGCCTCGACCAGCTCGGTCAGCGACCATCCCAGGACGCCTATGTCGTCGTACTGGCACGCCAGCTCGGCGGCGGCGAGGGCCTTGTCGTAGCGGCCGAGGCCGTTGTACAGCAAGGCGGCGGCGTACTGGCTGGTCACTCCCCTGCCCTCGCCGCGGCTCGTCACGCCGTCCATGGTGGCCTGGATGAACCCGGCAGCCTCGGCCTCGCGGCCCCGCCACGCGGCGACGCCCAGGTCACCGTGGGGCGCGAGCTGGCTCCCGGTCGCGCCGGCGACCGCCTGCGCCTCCGCGATGAGCGCCGCGCCCTGCTCCAGCTCGCCCGCGTGGGCGTGCAGGAGGATGCGCCACCGGATCGCCAGGGGGAGCTCGCTGAGTGCCCCCGCGTCACGTGTGAGCTCGAGGTGGCGGCTGGCCAGGATGTGCCATGTCTCGTCGTCCCACACCGCCATGGCCGCCAGTCCGGCCAGCCACAGCCAGCTCAGCCCCTCCACCGGGATGTCCTGGCCGCGGACGGCGGCCAGCGCCCGTCTCAGGGCGGCCGTGGCGGCCGCATAGCCCTCGGTGACCAGCAGCGCCAGGCCGTCCAGGAGCAGATCCGGGGCGCGCGCCGGGCCCGGCGGCGCGGGCGCCATGCGGGCGGCTGCGGCCACGTCCCCGACGGCCGGGGACAGGCGGCCGGCGAACAGCGCGGCGATGAACGCCTCCAGGTAGGTCTCGCGGGCCAGCCCGCGCGCGCGGCCGGCGCCTTCCGGCGGCTTGCCGAGATGACCCGCGCCAGCGGCACCGACTGGGCGCTTG
>WNGD01006085.1_pt1 | contig 16302 bp, 20 predicted proteins | sample 5400671 | NCBI WGS metagenome assembly WNGD01 (sample SAMN13153369, study PRJNA577476) | soil metagenome | isolation source: 40 cm soil or saprolite under grassland replicate 2 | place: USA:California | collected 2016-06-15 | reverse complement strand
GCGTCGTCGTCGACAAGGACACGACGACGATCATCGACGGCGCCGGCGATCCGGACGGGATCAAGGCCCGGATCAAGCAGCTGAAGGCCGAGATCGAGAACACCGACTCGGACTTCGACCGCGAGAAGCTCCAGGAGCGGCTCGCGAAGCTCGCCGGCGGCGTTGCAGTCGTCAAGGTCGGCGCTGCGACCGAGACCGAGATGAAGGAGAAGAAGCACCGCGTCGAGGACGCTCTCCAGGCGGCACGCGCCGCTCTGGAGGAGGGCGTCGTCCCCGGCGGCGGAGTCGCGCTGGTGAACACCGTCGATGCGATCACGCTCGACGACTACGAGGGGGACGAGCGCACAGGCGCAACAATCGTCGTCCGGTCGCTCGAAGAGCCGGTCCGCCAGCTGGCGAACAACGCGGGCCTCGAAGGCTCGATCGTCGTCGACAAGATCCGGAACTCCCCCAAGGGGTTCGGGCTCAACGTCGAGACGAACGAGTACGAGGATCTCGTCAACGCCGGAATCACCGACCCGACGATGGTCGTCCGCTCGGCGCTCCAGAACGCCGCGTCGATCGCGAAGAACATCCTCACCACCGAGGCGATCGTCGCCGAGGCGCCCGAGAAGGCTGGTGCGGGTGCCGGCATGCCGGGTGGCGGCATGGGCGGCATGGACATGATGTAAGCGAGCCGCCCGCTCGCTTGACTTCGAAGGCCGGCGAAAGCCGGTCTTCGTCGTTCTTCCCCCTTGAACAGCAAAACGGCCCGGGGAGGGCCGCTTTGCGAGGGGGGATTAGGGGGAGGTGGTTCGCATGAGATATCGGTTACTTGTCCTACGCACCCTCTCCCTCGAAAGGGGGAATGCGCCGGTCAGAATTCGTACCGCTCTTCCTTCCAGTAGTCGGCGTCGTTGTGGTAGCCGTAGCGCTCCCAGAAGCCGGGTTGGTCGGCGGGCAGCAGCTCGATACCCCGCAGCCACTTGGCGCTCTTCCAGAAGTAACGCGAGGGAACGACGAGACGCAAAGGCCAGCCGTGTTCTGGCTCGAGCGGCTCGCCGGCCGCCTCCCAGGCGAGGAGCGCGTTGTCGTCCTCGAGCGCCTCGAGCGGGATGTTCGCGGTGAAGCCTTGCTCGGCATGCGCGAGCACGAAGTGGGCGCTCGGCTTCGGCCGGACGAGCTCTGCGAGCTCGCGCCAGTGCACGCCTTTGAACGACGTGTCGAACCGGCTCCAGCGTGTGACGCAGTGGATGTCCGTCGTGATCTCGGTTTGCGGCAGCGCCTGCAGCTCGTCGTAGTCGAGCGTGATGGGCTCCTCGACCTCGCCGAAGACTTTGAAGTCCCACGTCGCGAGATCTGTCTTAGGAACGGTGCCGGCGTGGAGAACGGGCCACTTCTCCGTGAAGTACTGGCCGGGCGGGAGCCGCGCCGGGTCCAGCCCTTTGTCGACCAGCTTCTGCTCGGCCTTGGAACGGAAGAGGCTCACTCGTACCTAGACTAATCGGCGTGCAGAGCCTTACGTCACCGCCAGTCGCGCGCGTTTCCCGTGCATTTCTGCGCGTCGCCGGACCCGACGCGGCGGACTATCTCCAGCGCATGGTCTCGAACGACGTCGAAGCGCTGGCAGTGGGCGAAGCGTGCGACGCGCTGTTGCTGACGGCGAAAGCTCGCGTGATCGCGCCGCTGCGGATCGTCCGTCGCGCGGCGGACGACTTCCTGCTCTCGACCGAGCCCGAGCTCGCGGAAAGGGTGCGCACGGAGCTCGTCCGGATGCGCTTCGCCGCCAAGACGGAGATCGAGCCGGAGGACCATGAGGCCTGGCTCGTGCTGGGCGGCGAGGAAGTGCTCGACGAGCGGCCGCCGGGAGAAGAGGCAGACGATGAGGAGGTCGAGCGCTGGCGGATCGAGTCTCGCATCCCGCGTTGGGGCCGAGAGATCGACGACCGCATCCTCCCCGCCGAAGCCGGCCTGGACGAGACGCACATCAGCTTCAGCAAAGGCTGCTATCCCGGCCAGGAACCGATCGCAAGACAGCGCTACCGGGGCAAGGTGAACAGAACACTGCGCGTGCTGGAGATCGACGGCGAGGCCGAGCCAGGCGACGAGCTGCTGCTAGACGGAAAGAAGGTCGGCCGCATCACGAGCGCAGTCCCAGGCCTAGCCCTCGCCTATGTGCGAGTCGAAGTCCCAGCCAACGCGCAGCTAGAACTCGGTGCGAAGCCGGGCTTCGCCCGGCTTCGCTGATCAACGTTCATCGGACGAGACTCCGCGCGAAAGCATCATGGCCCGCGAACGCGGGCCGGCTTTCGCGCGGGGTATGCGCCCGGCAAGATTCGAACTTGCGACCTCTGCCTCCGCAGGGCAGCGCTCTATCCCCTGAGCTACGGGCGCTCTGAAGAGGGATCAGTGTAGCGGGGTAATGACGCGGATTACTGATCGGCGGCCGGATTCATAACGTCATCGAGGGGGAACGTGTGCCCCCGTGCTGACGGAGAGGCGATGGCGCTAGTCGCGCGAATTGTTCTGGCCGTCTTGGTCTTCACCTTGGCCGGCTGCAACGGGGGGACGGTCGACAAGCACACGCTGAAGCGCGACGCCGAGAAGGTCGGCTCGCTTGCAACCGAGGGCGAGCTCCTGGCCAACGACGCGTCGAGAGGCGCATCAACGAAGAACTTCGTGCGCGTGCACGCGAAGGAGCTGTCGGGTGCGGCTGCGGATTTCGAGAAATCACTCGCCAAGCGTCCGGCGTCGCCTGGCATAACGGCCGATGTCCGCAAGCTGTCGAAGCTGGCAGGGAAGGTCTCCCGCGAGCTGGAGCAGCTGAACCTTTACCCGACGGACCGCGAGGTCGCCGCGTCACTCGAGCAGCCGCTCATGGACGACGCGGATGCCGCGGACAAGCTCGCGAAGTGAAGATCTTCCAGATCGCATTGGGGATACTCGCCGCGATCGGGGGCTTCCTCGACATCGGCGACCTCGTCTTCAACGTCTCCGCCGGCGCTGCGTTCGGCTACCAGCTGCTCTGGGTCGTCGTCATCGGTGTCGTCGGAATCATCGTCTACTCGGAGATGGGCGGCCGTGTCGCCACGGTCTCCGGCAAGGCGGTCTTCGATGCCGTGCGAGAGCGGCTCGGCTTCCGAACCGGGCTCGCAGCTCTCGTCAGCGCACAGGTTGTCAACCTGATGACATTGACGGCCGAGGTCGGCGGGATGGCGATCTGTCTCCAACTGCTGTCCGCGCTGCCCTATCGCCTGCTGATCTTGATCGCCGGCCTCGTGCTCGCGATCGTCCTGTGGACCACGTCGTTCGACTGGATCGAGCGAATCTTCGGCTACGGCGGTCTCTGTCTCCTCGTCTTCGCCGTTGCGGCGGTCAAGCTTCATCCTTCGTGGGGTGCGGTCGGCCACGGTTTCGTGCCGCACGTTCCCACGCAGAGCCCGATGCTCTATGCGTACTTCGCGGTCGGGCTCCTCGGAGCTGCGATGACGCCTTACGAGGTGTACTTCTACTCCTCGGGTGCCGTCGAAGAGCGTTGGACGCCGAAGGATCTCGGGCTGAACAGGGCGAATGCGATGATCGGCTATGGGCTCGGCGGGTTTCTCTCCTTCGCGCTCATGATCGTCGGCGGCGCGCTCTTCCTCGGGAAAGGGATCGAGCCCGAGTTCCTCGGGACGATCGCGTTGGGCGCCGAGGTTCCACTCGGGCAGATCGGGCTCCTGCTCGCCCTCGTCGGCATTCTCTTTGCGGTCGGAGGCGCTGCGATCGACACGCTGTTCTCAGGCGCGTACAACCTGGCGCAGTTCCTCGGCTGGGAGTGGGGCCGCTACCGCAGCAACAGCGGCGCCCCCCGCTTCACGTTGACCTGGATCGTGCTGCTCGTGCTCGCGCTCGGGCTCGTCATGACCGGCGTCGATCCGGTCATAGTGACGGAGTACGCCGTGATCTTTTCCGCCGTCGCGCTCCCGCTGACCTACATCCCGATCCTGCTCGTCGCGAATGACCGTAGCTACATGCGCGAGTACGTGAACGGACGCCTCGCGAATGTGCTCGGGCTTTTCTACCTGGTTGTGATCGTGCTGATCGCGTTGACTGCCGTCCCTCTGCTCATCCTCACCAACGTGGGCCAGAATTGAGCAGGACGATCGACCTCGGGCTGCAGGTCGTCGATCGCCAGTTGCTGGACTCGGAGGGCCGTCGCTGCGGCAACGTCGACGACCTCGCACTCGAAGGCGGCCCGGGCGAGAAGCTGGAGGTCGTCGCGATCTTCAGCGGGCCGGGCGCCTGGCGTAGGCGCGCTGGACTCGTGGGACGCTTCGCAGCGTGGATCGGCGGCGGCAGCGTCGTGCGGATTCCGTGGGAAGAGGTCGCCGAAGTCTCGTCGCACGTGAAGCTGCGCAAGCGCGCGGAAGAGCTCGGGCTCGGACGTGGCGACGATCGTCTGCGGCCTTTCATCCTGAAGATCCCGGGAGCAGAGCGATGAGGACGTTCTCCTCGTTTTCGGGCCGCGTGGTGGAGACGGAGTCGGGAAGGCGGCTCGGTAAGTGCAAGGACCTCCGAGCGATACTCGGTCGTGGCCGGCCGGAGGTGCAGGCCGTCGTGATCGGTGGGCTCGGGTGGCTCGAGCATCTTGGGATCCTTCGGCCTTCAGCGCGCCCGCGCCATGCGGTTCCGTGGGAAGCGGTGGTGCGGATCGAGGGTGATCGAATCGTCGTTCGGGACGACACCGTGCTCGAGTGACGCTCTTCCTCTCGGAGAGCGACGTCCAGGGGCTGCTCTCACCCGAAGCCGCGGTCGACGCGGTTGAAGGATCGTTTCTGCGCCTGGCGGCCGGGTCCGTTGAGATCGCACCGCGACGCCGGCTGAAGCTCCAGGAAGGGCGCCTCGCCGACATGGCTGCCTCGGACCTGGAGTTGGGATATGCGTGCGTGAAGACCTATGCCGGCTTCGCTGAGGGCGCAGCCTTTCTCGTCGCGCTTTTCGCGGTCGACCGGCCCGAGCTCGTCGCAGTGATCGAAGCCGAACACCTCGGCCGGTTGCGGACCGGAGCGGCGAGCGCGGTCGCAGCCAAATACCTTGCTCGTGAAGGTGCGACTACGCTCGGCGTGTTCGGCTGCGGCACTCAGGCAGAGACGCAGATCACGTGCATCCGTGCAGCCGTTCCGGCAATCGAGCGCGTTGTCGCCTACTGCCGCACCGAGCGCAATCTGCAGGCGTTCTGCGAGCTCGTCGGGGCTGAACCTGCGGAGAGCAACCGTGAGGCGGCGGAGCAGCACATCGTCGTGACGATCACGACGTCGCGCGACCCGGTGCTCCGCGGAGAATGGCTTCGGCCGGGCGCGCTCGTGTGCGCGGCCGGTGCCAACAACCCCGCGGCGCGCGAGCTCGACAACGTGGTCCTCGAGCGCGCGTCGTTCGTCTGCTGCGACTGGAAGGAACAGGCGCGAGTCGAGTCTGCCGACCTGATCGAACCGATCCAACAAGGAGTGCTCGACTGGCTGGAGGTCCATGAACTGCATGAAGTGGTTGCCGGCGAGCTGCCGGGGCGGCAGTCGCCCGATGACATCGTCGTGTTCAAGTCGAATGGCATCGCCGCATGGGACGTTGCCGTCGCAGCCGCGGTTGTGGAGCGTGCGCGTGAGCGCGAAGTGGGGATGGTGCTCTAGGTCCGCGCGGCCTCGAGGTCCCGTCGCGTGTCCTCGACCGTTTCGTCACCGAGGGCCTGGATCAACTCCGGCCGGTCGAGCAGCCTCAGCCGCTGCTGCGGGCTGAGGCGGTTTTGCACGTACCGGTCCTCCAGGATCTCGGCGAGCCCGCGGCCGCGCCCGTGTTCGCGGATGACGTACGCAGCCACACGCTCCTCGGTGCTCGAGCGGGCAAAGAGAAACGAGAACGGCGAGCGCAGCAAGCCTGCGAATCGCTGCATGGGGCGATTGTATCCTTGGCGCCGTGAGGCGGAAATCGACCGAGGGCCGCTTCGCCGAAAGGGTCGTCCACGGAGTCGACGATGCAGGCGTTGCGGAAACGATCGTCATCTGGATCGAGCGCAAGCAGGGAGCGCTCTGGGCCGTCGGCCGGGCGGTCAACCCCGAGAATCGCGCCAGCGACGAGCCTCGGCGGGACGACTACCTCTTCGAGGGCTACGAGCTCGACGACGCGCTCGACGCCGCGAACGGGGCGCTCGAGGACGATCTCAGCGTCTCCGAGAGCGACGGTCGCTCCGAGAACCTGAAGCCGTTCACTCGCGGCGAGTTGCTCAAGCCTTTGGAACGCTGGTTTTTCGGCCGTTAACCGTTGAAAGTGCTCCGCACTTTCAACGGATCATGAGTTGGATCTTCGCTTCGCTCGATGACTCGAACCGGCGGCTGTCGCCGCCGGTTGGGCGGGCCACTTGAGATTCGCGTCCGGGATTGGATCTCCATGTGGATCATGGGTCGGGAATCCGAGCGCTTTGTCGATCCGCTCTTCCAGCTCTTCCGACAGGGCGTGCTCGAGCCGTTCCGCTTCGCCGTGGACTTCGTTCACGTCGACGCCGAGTGTCTCCGCGAGATAGAGCTCGAGCAGCCGGTGGTGCCTGATGACCTCGAGCGCGACCTTCTCGCCGGCAGTGGTGAGCTCGATTCCTCGGTAGGGCTGGTGGACAGCTAGCTCGAGCGCGGCCAGCTTCTTCACCATGGCGCTGGCGGAGGCCGGGGAGACCCCCTGGCGTTTGGCCAGCGCCGTCACGGAGACGCGGCCGCCGTCCGCGCCGAGCTTGTAGATCTCGCGCAGGTAGTCCTGGATCGCGTCGCTGAGAGCTGGTTTGGCCACGACGCAACAGTGTGCCGGACTAGGCTGGTCCGGGTGCGGATCCGCATCGGCCATTCGGCAGATCCAGACGACGCCTTCATGGCCTGGGGCCTGGTTTCTGGCCGCGTGGACCCGCGGGGGTTCGAGTTCGAGTTCGTGCCCGAGGACATCCAGGTCCTCAACGAGTGGGCGCTCGAGGGAAGGCTCGAGGTGACGGCGCTCTCGCTGGCGACGTATCCGCTCGTCCAGAGCCGGTACGCCCTGCTACCCCATGGGGCGTCGATCGGATCGGGCTACGGGCCGATAGTCGTCGCGCGCGCCGAGCTTTCGGCAGAGGATCTCCGAGACTTCGAGATCGCCGTTCCGGGGCGTTTGACCACAGCGTTCCTCGTGCTCGGGATGGCGCTCGGCGGTCCGTTTGCGCACCGCCCGGTCCCCTTCGACCAGATCCTCGACGAGGTCAAGTCGGGCTCTGCCGCCGCCGGCCTGCTGATTCACGAGGGACAGCTCACGTACGAGGCGGAGGGGCTCGTCAAGGTGCTCGACCTCGGCGAGTGGTGGCTGCTCGAAACGGGTTTGCCGCTGCCGCTCGGAGTGAACGTTGCGCGCCGTGACCTGCCGCGGCTCGACGTTCTCTCCAGCATTCTGCGCGAGTCGATCGAGACCGGCCTCGCGCATCGCGACGAGGCTACGCAATACGCGCTCGGCTTCGCGCGCGACCTCGATGCGCAAACGGCGAACCGCTTCATCGAGATGTACGTCAACGAGCTCACGTGCGACTACGGCGACGAGGGACGCCAGGCCGTCGCCGAACTCCTGCGCCGCGCCGAAGCCGCCGGAGCCTATGAGGAGCCCGTCCGGATCGAATTCGTCGGATCGTGAGCCGCGCCGTCATCCTTTCGGCCGTCCGCACGCCGATCGGGCGAAAGGACGGCGCGCTTTCGACTTTGCGGCCGGACGACCTGGCGGCAACGGTGATCGTCGAGGCAGTCGCGCGTGCGGGTGTGCCTTCCGAGCAGATCGAAGACGTCTACTTCGGTGCTGCGAATCAGGCCGGCGAGGACAACCGCAACGTCGCGCGCATGGCCGTTCTGCTCGCAGGCCTCCCCGAGACGGTCGCGGGAGTCACCGTCAACCGCCTCTGCGCCTCCGGGCTGTCGGCGGTCGTCTCGGCCTGCCACGCGGTCGCGTCGGGAGACGGCGAGCTCTTCGTCGCGGGCGGCGTCGAGTCGATGAGTCGCGCACCCCTCGTGACGGCGAAGCCTGAGTACGGCGACGGAACCACATACGACACGCAGCTCGGCTGGCGATTCCCCAATCCGCGGCTCGAAGAGAAGTTCCCGCTCGAGTCGATGGGCGAGACCGGCGAAAACGTCGCCGAGCGCTGGCAGGTGTCGCGAGAGGATCAGGATGCTTTCGGTTTGCGCTCTCAGCAGCGTTGGGCGGCTGCTGCGGAGGCGGGTCGCTTCGACGACGAGCTCGTGCCGGTGAACGGAGTCGTTCGCGACGAGCACCCACGCCCCGACACGAGCGCCGAGAAGCTCGCAGCGTTGAAGCCCGTGTTCCGCGAAGGCGGCACGGTCACAGCAGGGAATGCCAGCGGCATCAACGACGGTGCGGCAGCGCTCGTGATCGCGAGTGAGGAGAAAGCGCGTGAGCTGGGTGTCGACCCGCTCAGCCGCTTCGTCGCCAGTGCGGTCGCCGGCGTCGATCCGCGCGTCATGGGCATCGGTCCCGTGCCCGCGGTGCGCAAGCTCCTCGATCGCGCCGGCGTATCTGTGGGCGAGCTCGATCTCGTGGAGCTGAACGAAGCCTTCGCATCGCAGAGCCTTGCCGTCATCAGGGAGCTGGGCCTCGACGAAGAGAGGGTGAACGTCAATGGAGGCGCGATCGCGATCGGCCATCCGCTCGGGATGACGGGGGCACGACTCGTGGTCTCGCTCTTGCACGAGCTGCGCCGGCGCCGGGGGCGCTACGGGCTTGCGACTCTCTGCGTGGGAGTGGGACAGGGCCAGGCTGCCCTGTTCGAGCGGGCTTCCTAGGCCTCGGCCAGCCGAAGCTACAGCGGCCGGGTTGTGAGGCCGATGCCTCTTCCATGGAGCCCAGGCCGCAGAGCTCCAGGCTCACCTGGCTTGCCGTCGCCCTAGGCGCGGGCGCCTGCGCGGTCCTCGGGAGGGTCGGAGCCGATGCGAGATGGCTCGCTGCGCTCGGTCGGACGATCATGGCGCAGGACTCGATTCCGTCGGGTGTTCCGTATGCCGCGGCACCTTCGGTGGACTGGGTCAACGTCCCTGTGCTCGGGGAGCTCGTCTTCCACGCACTGCAGGTAGTCGGCGGGGATCGAGGGCTGCTCCTCGGGCAACTCGTCGCCGTGATGGCGGCGCTAACGCTGCTCGCTCTCGGCATGCGTGCCCTCGGCGCGTCAGATGTCGCCAGCGCGCTGGTCCTCCTGCTCGTCCTCTTCGCCGCCGCTCCCTCTCTCATCATCGTGCGCGCGCAACTCTTCTCCCTCGTGCTGTTCTGTGCCGTGCTTTTTCTTCTCCGCGCTGAATCACGAAGCCCGAGCCGGCGTGTATGGCTGCTCGCGCCGCTCATCGTGCTCTGGGCCAACCTCCACGGCGCGGTGCTCGTCGGGCTCGCGATCGCGGCCTCGTATCTCGCTCTCGAACGCGCGCGACGCGAGCCTTTCGTCGCCGCGAGCGTCCTGGCGGCCTGTTGCGCGGCGCTCTTCCTCACGCCGGCTCTCGCCGCGTCGGGCAAGTACTACCTCGGCGTCCTTCGAAGCGAGGCCGCACAACGCGGAGAAGGGATGTGGGCGCCTTTGTCCCTCCACAAGCCTTTCGACGTCCTCTTCATCGCGCTCGCGCTTCCGCTGCTCGTGTTCGCGCTCCGCTCAGGCCTGAGAGTGTGGGAGCTCGCGTGTATCGCGGCCTTTGCAGGGCTGACTCTGCATGCCGGGCGAAACAGCGTCTGGCTGCTCTTCTTCATTGCAGCTCCTGCCGCCTACGGTTTCGGAAAGCGGTTCCTGCGCGACTTCTCCGTGCCGGCGCGCACGCTCGTGCTGTGCGCGGCGGCTCCCGCTGTGTTCCTCCTTCTCGGACTGGTCCAGACACCTCACCAGGACGGCGCGGGGGAGCGGCTACGCAGTGAGGCGGCGCGCCTGGCCGGCGGCAAGCCGATCCTCGCGGACGGCATCGACGCCGAGCGGTTGGCGCTCGACGGGCGGCGTGTCTGGATCGCGAATCCTCTCGACGCGTTCTCGCGCCGCGACCAGCGCCTCTACCTCGACTGGCTCGATGCCAGCCCGGCCGGGGACGCGCTGCTGCGCGGAGCGACGGCGGTCGTCGTCACGCGCGGGAGCAAGCCACAGCAACGGCTCGAACGGGATCGTTCCTTCCGGCTCGCAGTGCAGGACGCACTGGCGGCTGTCTATGTTCGCGTTCCCTCGAACGAGTGATTCGGTGCTTAGGAGCGCAAGTTTGCGGGGAGAACGCGTTCTCCTCCGCCAAATGCGAAACCTGCACACCAACCGAGTCGGACGTAAGGAAGTCGTCCGCGTGCTCGTCGTCGACGATCACGCACTGTTCGCCGAGGCGTTGATGCTGACGCTCGGAATCGACGAGCGGATCGAGGTCATCGGTTCGGCGTCGAGCGGCGTCGAGGGAGTCTCACTTGCCGAAGCACTACGTCCCGACGTCGTTCTGATGGACGTGCACATGCCGAGCATGGACGGCATCGAGGCGACGCGGAGGGTTAGGCGGGTCTCGCCGTCCACGCGCGTAGTGATGGTCACTGCGGCGCGCTCACCTCAGATCGCGTTCCACGCGCTGGCCGCGGGCGCCGAACGCTGCCTGACGAAGGACACGCCGGCACTCAAGCTGATCGATGCGATCCTCGACGCGCCGCGACGGGCAACCGTCACCCAGCTCGTCCCTCGCGAAGCGAGGATCGCGTGATGAGCGGCGTGGTGTCCACGAAGCCTCGGCCGAGCCTCGAAGGGCTCTCCGAGCTCGCGCGGCTCAGCGTCGACGGATCGAGCGAGGGAATCGAGCGGATCCTCTCGCTCGCTCGTGCAGCGCTCGACATGGACGTTGCTCTCCTCGGCGTGTTCGACGGCGACTTCGTCGTGCAGGCGGTCGACGGCGAAAACGACTGGTTCGACCTCGAGGTCGGCACCCACCTTCCCGTCGAACAGACCTACTGCAAGCGCATGATCCAAGGCGACCTGCCCCATCTCATTCACGACGCGGCCGGCGACGAGCGCACTGCCGATCTCCCACTTACACGCGAGGCCGGCATCGGCGCGTACATCGGCGCTCCCATCCGGCTCTGGGACGGAACCCTCTACGGCACGCTCTGCTGCCTCAGCCGGTCCGCCGAGCCGTCACTCAACGATCGCGACGTGCGCTTCCTCGGCGTGCTGGCGGAGATCGTCGCGGATCAGATCGATCGCGAGCAGCTCGAGAGCGAGAAGCGGAAGCTGGAGTCGTCCAGGATTCGCGCGATTCTCGACGCAGGCCACCTTGGACCGAGCCGATTCGTCCGCCCTCCGCCTGGTTCGCCGAGGCAACCGAGGTCGGGTTGGGGGTCGAGCTGGAGCTTGCAGCCATTCGTTCAGCACTGCTGCGGCTCGACGATTTTCCTGCCGACGTCGCGATTGCGCTCAACGTGTCGCCCACGACCGCGCTCGATCCGCGTTTCTGCGAGCTGCTGGTGGGCGTTGCCGAGAGGGTTGTGATCGAGATCACGGAGCACGCACAGGTCGACGACTACGACGCCTTGCGCGATGCGCTCGCACCTCTACGAGAACGCGGTGCACAGCTCGCGATCGACGACGTCGGCGCCGGCTTTGCGAATCTCCGCCACATCCTTCGCCTCGCCCCCGACATCGTGAAGCTCGATCTGAGCCTGACGCAAGAGATCGCGCGCGACCCGGCCCGCGAGGCGCTCGCGTCGTCACTCGTCGGGTTTGCCGGAGGCGTCGGCGCCTCGATTGTCGCCGAGGGGATCTCCAGCGACGAGGATCTCGCGCTGCTCCGCACTCTCGGCGTCGACTATGGCCAGGGCTATCACCTTGCCAGGCCATCCGCTCTTCTCCACTGATCCTCCCCCCAGCCGTGGGCGCCTCATTGCCGCAGGCGCCCACGGCACCCCCTTGTCAAAAGTACGAATCTATTCCAGAGTGAGTGTGCTTGAGCACTGCCCTCGCCCAAGTCCCGACTGCTGATGCGACGCGCCTCCTCTATGAGCGGCACTCGTCGCGGATCTTCGGTTTCTGTCTGAGCCGGCTTGGCTCGCGCGAGGAAGCGGAGGACGCGGTGCAGACGACGTTCCTCAATGCGCAACGCGGTCTCGGGCGCGGTGTCGTTCCCGACTACGAGCTCGCGTGGCTCTTCAAGATCGCGCAGAACGTCTGTCACAACCGCCATCAGTCAGCGCGGCGCCGGGGCCGTGTCGAGGGGACGCAGGACCTGGACGCGCTACAGGACGTGCTCGCGACGCCGGAGCGCGGTAGCCCTGTTTCGCTTGGCGATCTGACTCGAGCCCTCTCGGCGGTCCCGGACCGACAGCGCCGTGCGCTGCTCCTTCGGGAGTTTCAGGGACTTTCGTACGAAGAGATCAGTCTCGAGCTCGGGGTTTCCGTCGCGGCCGTCGAGACCTTGATCTTTCGCGCCCGCCGTTCCGTCGCCGCCGAGCTCGGACGCCTCGAGACGAAGCCGTCGCGTCGCGGTGCCGTCGCGTCCATCGCCGAGCTCTTCGGCTGGTTCTTCAGGGGTGGCGCTGCACCGGTCAAGCTCGCTGCCGCTGCTGCAGCCGTTGCGACGACTGCGACGCTTGCCGTAGCGCCTGCCGTCCAGCGGGACACAACGCAGCCGCCCGCAGCGTTGAAGCCCGTGACGGCGACGAAGCTCGCAGCGGCGGTCAAACTTCCGCGAACGGCTGTGCGCGCGCCGTCCGCTCGATCCTCGGCGTCCAAGCCCTTGATTGCGCCTCCGGCGACGTCGGTGCCTGCGGTCCACGCCGCCTCGACTCCGACTCGCAGCGACCCGCCGTCGCACGTTCTGCCCGCAGCCGGCACTGGCGTGGCGACTCCGCCCGTCCTTCCGCTACCGCTGAACGTGTCCGTACCCGACCTGGTGAATGCGCCCGCGCTCACGCTGCCGAGTGTCGACCCCGGCCTGTCGCTGCCGACGGTCACCTTGCCGGACGTCCAGGCGACGGTGACTTCGCTTCCCGTGCCTCCGCTGAACCTGCCCTAGTCAGCTGCGAAACCCGTATCCTCGCCACCGATGGCGGTTGCGACCGAACGCGAATACGGGCTCTTCATCGACGGCCAGCTCGTGGAGCCGGTGTCGGGGGACGTCCGTGACCTGACAGAGCCCGCGACGGGCGAGCCGTTGGGACGCGCGGCAATGGGCGGTGAGGCGGACATCGATCGCGCCGTCGAAGCTGCACGCGCGGCGCTCGACGGGCCGTGGGGCAAGACGCCGCCGACCGAGCGCTCGCGCCTGCTGCACGCGCTTGCGGACGCGATCGTCGCGAACCGCAAGGAGCTTGCGGAGCTCGAGGTGCGCAACGTCGGCAAGGCGATCTCCTCCGTCAAGGCTGAGGTGAGCCAGGCGGTCGAGAACTTCCGCTTCTACGCGTCTGCAATCGCGTCGATCGCCGGCCGCTCGAATCCGATCGGCGGCTCGCTCCTGTTCTATTCGTTGAAGGAGCCCGTCGGTGTCGCCGGCCAGATCGTCCCGTGGAACTACCCGTTGATGATGGCGACCTGGAAGCTCGCGCCGGGTCTGGCGGCGGGGTGCTCAGTCGTGTTGAAGCCCGATGAGGCGACGCCGCTGACTGCGCTTCGGCTCGGTGAGCTCGCAGCGGAGGTCGGCTTTCCGCCCGGAGCGATCAACATCGTTCCCGGTCCCGGCAAGACGACCGGCGCGTCTCTCGTGCGTCATCCGGGTGTCGACAAGGTCGCGTTCACCGGGTCGACGGCGACGGGCGGCGAGATCATGCGCCTCGCGTCGGGACCGATCAAGCGGATCACGCTCGAGCTCGGTGGCAAGAGCCCGAGTCTCGTGTTCGCGGACGCGAATCTCGACGATGCGATCCCGAGCTCGGTGTGGTCGATCTACTACTCCGCCGGGCAGAGCTGCGAAGCGCGCTCGCGTGTGCTCGTCGAGGGGTCGATCTACGACGACTTCGTCGCGAGGTTCTCCGCCTTTGCGCAGCAGCTGCGTGTCGGCGACCCGCTCGATCCGGAGACGCAGGTCGGCTCCCTCATCTCGACTGCGCACCGCGACAAGGTGCACGGCTTCGTCGAGCAGGGACGTGAGGAGGGCGCGCAAGTCGTTACCGGCGGAACCATCGGCGACGGCAAGGGCGCGTTCTATCCACCCACCGTGCTCGCAGGGGTGGAGAGCCCGATGTCGGTCGCCCAGGAGGAGATCTTCGGCCCGGTCGTCACCGTGATCCCGTTCGAGGACGAGAAGGATGCGATTCGCATCGCGAACGACGTGCGCTACGGCCTGATGGCGACCGTGTGGACGGGCGACTCCGCGCGCGGCCACCGCGTCGCGAGCCGGAGCAAGGCTGGCACGGTCGGGATCAACATGCCGTACACCGCGTTTCCGGGAATCCCGTTCGGCGGCTACAAGCAGTCCGGCTTCGGCCGGGAGCTCGGCCTCGACACGCTCGAGCTCTACCTCGAGACGAAGAGCGTCCTCGTCTCGACCAGCCCGAAGCCGATCAACCCGTTCGGGCTCTAGGCACGCAACTGTCACAGAGTCGTACCCGTGCCTGGCACCGGTACGTGTCCCGTGGAGTCGCGCCCAAGAGGGATGATCGCTGCGTGCGGGTCCACGAGCGGCTTGACGAGCTCTACGCCATCGGCGGCGGGATCGGTGCCGACCGCGTTGGCGGCAGCCGCGGCGAGGACGCGGCTCACGAGCTGGCGGCCGGGTGGATGCGTGAGGCCGGGCTCGAGGTCGAGGTGGACGAGGCCGGGAACCTCATCGGCCGGACCTCGGAGCCGAGCGTCTGGACAGGCTCGCACCTCGACTCGGTCCCCTACGGAGGAAAGTTCGACGGCGCGCTCGGCGTCGTCGCGGCGATCGAGGCGGTCGAACGCGTAGGGAAAGGAGCGGTGGCTGTTTTCAGGGACGAAGAGCGCGGTTGCGTCGGGAGCTCCGCCTTCGTCGAGCGCGGCGTACTGCCGCACTGCTTCCTCGAGGCTCACATCGAGCAGGGCCCCGTGCTGGAGCGGGCGGGCGCTCCGCTAGGGCTGGCGATGGGGATCGTCGGCATCGTCCGCGGCGAGCGCACCTTCGAAGGGCACGTGGGCCATGCGGGCACGGTTCCGATGCTCGGCCGTCTCGACGCGCTGGTGGCGGCAGCCGTCTACATCCTGCAGGTGCGTGACATCGCGACGGCCATCGACGGCGCGGTCGCGACGGTGGGCGTGGTCGATGTCGAGCCCGGGGCGGTCAACGTCCGAGCCCGGAGCGGTCAACGTCATTCCGGGACGGGTACGGGTCTCGGTCGACGTCCGCGCGCCCGACCGGGAGCGTCTCGACCGTCTGGTCGCGGAGCTCGGGCTCCACGCGGACTTCCGCCTCGAGCCTGTTCCGATGGCTGCAGCGCCGATCGGAGCCTTCCGCGCCGAGCTCCAGGAACGGGGACTGCCCGTCGTGGAGCTTCCTTCGGGAGCGGGGCACGACGCGGCCACCCTCGCGGGGGCGGGCGTCCCGACGGCGATGCTGTTCGTCCGCAGCCTGAACGGCGGAATCAGCCACTCGCCACAAGAGGAGTCGTTGGCCGAGGACGTCGAGCTCGCGGTGGACGTGCTCGCAGGGGCGCTCGCGAGGCTGACGTAGAGCGCTAGAGCCCGTCGAAGACGGGATAGCCGCTCGTTCCAGTGAAGCAGTCGGCCGCGAAGAGCGCCGCGCCGACATCCCCGGTCCACAGCGAGTAGCGGCCGCGGCCGCGCTCGGCACGTAGCCGCTCGACCTGAGCCAGCGCGTGCATTGCGAAACGCCGCGCGCGCTCGAGCCACCTCTCGTCCCCAGTCCGTGCGAAGGCCTTGAGGAACGCGTAACCGTTGCCGGCCGTGCCGTGACAGATGCCCGGTCCCTTCTCGAGAACAGGGGGTCCGGCATGCCACACAAGCTCGGCCCCGGCCCGGAGAAGCTCTTCGTCGAGATATTCCGCAGCCGCGGAGACGATTCCGGGTGCGCCCGCACACCACTGGACGCGGATCTGGCCGTCCGGCCCCGGCAGCTCGGGACGCGGTCGTGGCGGCCAGTTCGCGAGTCCATCGGCCTGGACGGCGTTGCCCGCGAGGAGCGCAGCGGACTCACGCGTGAGTGCGTCAGCTCGATCCTCGTCGAGCAGCGGGAGGAGAGCCTGCACGTTCCCGACGAGCCCGTGCGGCGGCGTGAGGCCGCGCAGCTCCTGCCCGTAGAGTCGTTGCGTCCAGTATCCCTCTGCGTCACGGCGTGACAGGAGCGCGTCCGCGCTCTCGTTCCACGCATCACGCCA
>WNGD01003357.1_pt1 | contig 16302 bp, 9 predicted proteins | sample 5400671 | NCBI WGS metagenome assembly WNGD01 (sample SAMN13153369, study PRJNA577476) | soil metagenome | isolation source: 40 cm soil or saprolite under grassland replicate 2 | place: USA:California | collected 2016-06-15 | reverse complement strand
TCGTGCTGCCGTTCCTCACCAAGCTCTACCCGAAGGCGCACTACCTGGTCCTGACGCGCCACCCGCTGGCCATCCTCTCTTCCTGGGTCGAGTCGTTCTTCGACGGCGATTACCGGGTGGCCCTCGACCACAACCCGCTCCTCGCCCGCTACGTGCCCGCGCTGGCGCGCATGCTGCGCGAGCAGCCGGTGCCGTCCGTGCACGTCCGGTACGAGGAGCTCGTGCGCGACCCCGAGACGCACTTCCGCCGCGTCTGCGATCACCTCGGCATCCCGTTCGAGGCGGAGGCGATCGCCTACGGGGAGAGGGGTGATGCGCCCAAGGGCCTCGGCGACCCGACCGGGGTGGCGCGCCACACGCGCCCGGTCACGTCGTCGGTCAGCAAGTGGGCGGCGGAGATCGCCGCCACGCCCGAGACGCTGGCGCTGGTCAGCAAGCTCGTGGACGAGCTCGACCCGGTCGACCTGGAGACGCTCGGCTACCCGCGCGCCGAGATCATCGAGCAGCTCGAGGCGGCGCGCGGCGCGCCGGTGTCCGTGAAGCGCGAGGCCCCGACGCGCTACGCGCTCGAGCGGAAGCTGCTGGTGGCGCTGCGGCGGAACATCCATCACAACCGCCTGGGGCGTGTGCTCAAGCGTCTGCGCTTCGCCCTCGACGTCGTCCTGCGCGAGTAGCTACAGGTCGTTCAGGTCGATCGCGTCGATCTCGACGCTCGCGGAGTTGTTGGCCGGATTCGCGGCGTCGTCGGGAGCCGGCGCCGTGTCGACCGCGTCCGCCTCGACGTCCACCGTGCAGCGGAAGGGGATCTTCCGCGACACCGAGGTCACGGTCTCTAGCCGGAGCGTTACCACGAAGCTCCCCTTGACGTGCTTGCCGGCGGGCACGTTCGCGGTCGTCTGCAGCCCCCGGGTGCGCGCATCCGCGTCTACCTGGCTCACGGTACCGTCCGGGCACGAGCCGTCGGTCACCGAGAGCGTGTAGGCACGGCTCGGCGGGCCGGCGAACTCCTCGTTGAAGACGGCGAGCTTGACCGTCCGGCTCGCGGTGCCGTGGCGGCGGATGGGAATGATGAGCGGCCGCGGGTTGGCGAGCCGGAGCACCAGCTCCGCCCCCTGCGCGCGCGTCTCGGCGATGCCGTTCGCCCCCGAGTCGACGACCACCGTACCGGTGCCCGGGCAGGATGCTCCCACGCCCACCCGCTGCACGTCGTCGCCGCCGGCGTGGACGTTGTTGGCCGTCGTCTCGGCGACATGGTTGGGGCCGCACCGGATGACGGGCGTGTTCGGCTCCGCGTGGCCCACCAGCAGGATGCGGACGTCGTCGCCGCCCGCCGGGTCGGGCGTGTCGGCGAGCCCGTTGGCGCCGGTGAGCACGCACGGCGTGTTCGGCGCCGCGCTGCCCACCGGGATGAGCTGCACGTCGTCGCCCGCCACGGTCGAGTTGGCGATGCCGTCGGGCCCCGTGTCGACCACGATCGCGCCCGCGCCCGGGCACGCGTTGCCGACCGGGATCAGTTGGCGGTCGTCGCCGGCGGCCGCCGTGTTCGCGATCCGATCCGGGCCGCAGCGGATCTCGTCCTGGAAGGGCGTCCCCTGCCCCACCGCGGCCACCTGCAGATCGTCGCCGCGCGCCCTCGTCTGGCAGATGCCGTTCGCGCCCGAGTCGACCTCGACGGCGCTCTGCAGCCCGGTGCCGGGCGCGATCGCCTGGCGGTCGGCGTGGGCGGCCGATGCGAGGAGCAGCATGGCGAGCATCGAACGCTGGACCACGTTCATGTCTCCCTCTCTTCCGCTTTGTTCCGGCGACACCTCTACGAGGAACGCCATGCAGTCAAGCAGAGGTCACGGCGGCTGCGCCCGCGAGCGCCGCGTCAGCGGGCAGCGCGCTCTCCGCTCCCGCCGTCACCGCGAGGCCGCCGCAGTCGAAAAACTGCCGGCGCCACCCGCTCGACGCACGCATTCGTGCGCCCCGCGCCGTGGCCCGGTTCTTGATGACGCTCACCCGTACGCCACTTCACGGCCGCTCGCCCGCGCGCCGCACGCCGGCCGAGCAGGGGGATGTCATGCACGCTCTCCGCGGACCTCGCCTCGGTCTCGGGATCGTGACGGCGCTCGCGGGCACGCTCCTCGTGTCCGCGGCTGCGCACGCCACGCCGCCCGCGCCGACGGCCATCACCTTCACCATCGAGCACGCCGACTGCGCCGGCGCGGGGAGCAACAGCTTCGCGCTCTACCTGAACGACACGCTGCTCGCGACCCTGCCCTCGACCGAGGACTGCGTGTGCAACGCGAGCCCGCTGGTGGCGACCGTCACCGACGCCGCAGCGCTGGCGCTCTTCGATCCGGCGGCCTGCAACCGCTTCCGCGTCGACGTGACGAACGGCGGCCAGGACGTCGCCCTCGGCTTCGTGGGCGTGACCGTCTCGACGGGCGGCGCCTCCGCGAGCACCTGCCTCTTCGACGGCTTCCCGGGCAACCCGAGCGCCACCTGCGCCGCGCGCGACCTCTGCGACGGGAGCGTCTTCAGCTTCGTCGCCTCCGTAGGAGGCGGCGATGCGGACGGCGACGGCGTCCCGGACGGCTTCGGCACCGGCTGCGACGACTGCCCGAACGCGTTCGACCCGCAGCAGACCGACACGGACGGCGACGGCGTGGGCGACGCCTGCGACAACTGCCCGTCCGTCTACAACCCCGACCAGGCCGACAGCAACGGTAACGGCATCGGCGACGCGTGTGATCGGTGCCCCGACCGTGACGGCGACGGTATCTGCGACGGCGTCGACAACTGCCCGAAGACCTACAACCCCGACCAGGCCGACAGCGACGGCGATGGAGTGGGCGACGCCTGCGACAACTGCCCGTCCGTCTACAATCCCGACCAGGCCGACAGCAACGGTAACGGCATCGGCGACGCGTGCGACGGGTGCCCCGACCGTGACGGCGACGGCATCTGTGATGCCGTCGAGAACTGCCCGTTCGTCTACAACCCCGACCAGGCCGACCGCGACGGCGACGGCGTGGGCGACGCCTGCGACAACTGCCCGGACGTCCCCAACCCCGACCAGGCCGACGGCGACCGCGACGGCATCGGCGACGCGTGCGACACCTGCTCGACGGGCGCGGACACCGATGGCGACGGCGTCTGCGACAGCCGCGACAACTGCCCGACCGTCCCCAACCCCGGCCAGGAGGACACCGACCACGACGGCGTGGGCGACGCCTGCGACAACTGCCCGACGCAGCCGAACCCGGGACAGGAGGACCGCGACGGCGACGGTATCGCGGACGCGTGCGGCCCGCAGGTGTCGATCGCGGGCATGGTCGCCGGCGACACGGGCTTCGACGCCGACGTGCGCCTGGCGAGCCCGAGCGGCAGGCCGCTCGCGGGGATGGTCGATATCCTCGACGGCCAGGGGGTGAGCGCGCTCACCTACACCTGGCTCGCCACCTCCTGCGCGAGCCCGCAGGACACGCTCGATCTCACCATCAACGACATCACCGTCATGCGGGTGCTGCCCGAGCCAGGCGGCCTGCACTGCAGCTGCACGCCCGCCTCGCACGCCGTCGAGGTTCCTCTGGCCGACGTGCTGGCGCTCCTCGGACCGGGAGCGAACCGGCTCGGCATCCGCAAGAGCACCGGCCTCCCCGGCCAGGCGCGTAGCGCCCTCGCCTGGGCATACGCCGCGATCACGATCGGCGGCGCGGAGCAGCGGGTCGATATCTTCGACGAGATGGGTGGCAACGACTTCGACACCCTCGACCTCTGCGCCGCCGGGTACACGTTCGATGCGATCGACATGCAGGCCAACACGCCGGCGCTCCCCGCGCGCCCCGTTTCCGTTCCGTGGACGGATGCGCTGCCCTGCATGCTCGACCTCTCCGGGCTGGCATCCGGCTCCTACCAGCTCATGGTCAGTGCGACCGACGGCATGGTGGTCTCGCCCGCAGCCGACCTGCGCGCCTTCGACAAGACCTCGCAGACGGCGATGGTGTTCGCGGGTGCCAGCTGCGACGACGGCAACCCGTGCACGATCGACGCCTGCTCCCCTGCCGGCTGCACGCACACGCCGGTCACCTGCGCCGCGGCCGACCAGTGCCACGATGCCGGTGTGTGTGATCCCACGACGGGCCTCTGCTCCAACCCGACCAAGCCCGACGGCGCCGCCTGCGACGACGGCAACGCCTGCACGCGGACGGACACCTGTCAGGCCGGGACGTGCACCGGCATGAACCCCGTCGTCTGCGCCGCGGCAGACCAGTGCCACGTCGCCGGCAGCTGCGATCCCGCGAGCGGCACGTGCTCCAACCCAACGAAGCCCGACGGCGCCGCCTGCAACGACGGCAACGCCTGCACGCAGAGCGACACGTGTCAGGCCGGGACGTGCACCGGCATGAACCCCGTCGTCTGCGCCGCAGCCGACCAGTGCCACGCCGCCGGCAGCTGCGACCCCGCGACCGGCACGTGCTCCAACCCCGCGAAGCCCGACGGCGCCGCCTGCAACGACGGCAACGCCTGCACCCGGACCGACACCTGTCAGGCCGGGACGTGCACCGGCACGAATCCCGTCCTCTGCGCCGCAGCTGACCAGTGCCACGCCGCCGGCTCCTGCGACCCCGCGACCGGCACGTGCTCCAACCCCGCGAAGCCCGATGGCGCCGCCTGCGACGACGCCAACGCCTGCACCCGGACCGACACCTGCCAGGCCGGGACGTGCACCGGCACGAATCCCGTCGTCTGCGCCGCGGCCGACCAGTGCCACGCCGCCGGCACCTGTGACCCCGCGACCGGCACGTGCTCCAACCCGGCGAAGCCCGACGGCGCCGCCTGCAACGACGGCAACGCCTGCACCCGGACCGACACCTGCCAGGCCGGGACGTGCACCGGCACGAACCCCGTCGTCTGCGCCCCGGCCGATCAGTGCCACGCCGCCGGCAGCTGCGATCCCGCGACCGGCACGTGCTCCAACCCCGCGAAGCCCGACGGCGCCGCCTGCAACGACGGCAACGCCTGCACGCAGAGCGACACCTGCCAGGCCGGGACGTGCACCGGCATGAACCCCGTCGTCTGCGCCGCGGCCGACCAGTGCCACGCCGCCGGCAGCTGCGACCCCGCGACCGGGACGTGCTCCAACCCCGCGAAGCCCGACGGCGCCGCCTGCGACGACGGCAACGCCTGCACGCAGAGCGACACCTGCCAGGCCGGGATGTGCACCGGGACGCTCCCGGTAGCGTGCGTGCCTCCCGACGACTGCCACGAGGCCGTCTGCGACAAGCACGCGGGCTGCAAGGTGCGACGCACGCTGCCGGCGCGTTTCTGCAAGTAGCATCCCGACGGGGGGCGGCGGCGAGGCTCGCTACTCGGAGAAGCTCGCGAGCAGCTCCCGCGCCTCGGTCGCCTTGGTCGGGTCGTGCGCCCGTTCGGCCTCGACCACGGCACGCCGCGCCTCGGCGCGCGCCTCGTCCCGCTCGCCGCGCGCCGCAAGCGCGCGCGCCAGACCCAGGTGTGCTTCGATGAAGCCCGGGTCGACGCGGAGCGCGGCCCGCAGCAGGCGCTCGCCCTCCGCGGCGTCGCCCCCGAGGAGGCGCGGCAGCTCGCAGAGGAACTCGCCCTTGCCGACCAGCGCGTCGGCGTAGTCCGGCGCCAGCTCGAGCGTGCGGTCGATCTCGCGCCGCAGGCGGCGCACCGCGAAGAGGCTCGTCACCGCGAGGCCGCGGAGCTTCACGTCGTTGCCGAGGTTGCAGAAGACGGCGAAGTGCGCCTTGGCGTCGCGCTCGTCCGCCGCCACGGCCTCCTCCGCGAGCGCGAGGCCGCGTGCGAGGTTCGCCCGGCGCTCTTCGGGTGAGGCGGCGGCGGCGAGGCAGACGGCGAGCGCCTGGTTGCCGCGCGGCGAGCCCGGGGGATCGGCGGCGCGCGCGCAGCAGGCGAGCGCCAGCAGCGTCGCCGCCGCGGCGGCGACGCGCCTCACGCCTGGTTGGTCAGGATCGACACGCACGAGATCGCGCCCGGGCCGCCCAGGTTGTGGGCAAGGCCGATCTTCGCGCCCTTCACCTGCCGCGCGCCGGCCTGGCCGCGGAGCTGTGTCGCGAGCTCGTAGATCATGCGCACGCCGGTCGCGCCCACCGGGTGGCCGTACGACTTGAGCCCGCCCGAGGGATTCACCGGCTTCTCGCCGCCGAGATCGGCGCGCCCCTCCTCGACGAACCTGCCGCCCTCGCCGCGCGCGCAGAAGCCCAGGTCCTCGTAGTTCAGGATCTCGGTGATGGTGAAGCAGTCGTGCACCTCGGCGAAGTCGACCTGCGCTGGCGTCACTTTCGCCTGCGCGTAGGCCTGCTCGGCGGCGCGCACCGTGGCCTCGAAGCCGAGGTAGTCGAAGCTCGGCTTGTAGTAGGGCTGGCCCGAGACCGCCGCGAGCCCGATGCCCAGGGGCCACACCGGCATGCCCGTGAAGGATCGCGCCAGGTCCGCGCGGCAGACGACCACCGCCGCGGCGCCGTCGGTCGTCGGGCAGCAGTCGAAGAGACCGAGGGGGCTGTAGATCATGGGCGCGCCCAGCACCATCGCCTCGCTCACCTCCATCTTCAAATGCGCCTTCGGGCTCTTCATGCCGTTCTTGTGGTTCTTGACCGCCACCGCGGCGAGCGTCTTCTTGGAGGCGCCGTACTGCGCGAAGTAGCGGTGCGCGGAGAGCGCGAAGACGTGCGGCGCCCGCTCGCCGAAGTCGAGCACGGGGTGGCTCCGGTTGGGGCGCGCGAAGCCGCCGTCGCGCATCTTCTCGAAGCCGACGGCGAGCACGACGTCGTGCTGCCCGGCAGCGACCGCGAGGCAGGCGTTGCGGAAGGCATCCATGCCCGAGGCGCAATAGTTCTGCACCCGCGTCATGGGGCGGCCGAAGAGCTTGAGCGCGTCGGCGAGCGCGTCGCCGCCGAAGGTGGACATGACGGTGCCCACCCACGCCGCCTCGATGCGCTCCCGTTCGCAGCCCGCATCCGAGAGCGCCTCGTCGACCGCGTCGCAGAGGAGGTCCTCGGGGCTCTGGTCGTAGAGCTCGCCGAAGGGCGTGCAGCCGACGCCGACGACGGCGACCTTGGCGCGCAGGTCGAGCGACATGGGGCGGGTTATAGACGAGCCGGCGGGCGGGTTTCCACCGCGCGCGGGGCGTGCTTTGATCCGCGTCGAGGAGGCCAGCATGCTCGAGACGAGCCCCGCGCCCCCCACCGCCGCGCCCGACTTCTCGATGCCGCTCGAGGAGGCGATGCGCACCCAGCGCGCGATCCGCCGGCTCAAGCCCGACCCGGTCGACGACGGGCTCGTGCTACGCATGATCGAGCTGGCGCTCAAGGCGCCGACGGGCAGCAACGCGCAGAACTGGGAGTTCGTGGTGGTGAAAGACGCCGCGGTCAAGGAGCGGCTCGGCGCGCTCAACCGCGGGGCCTTCCGCATCTACGGCGCCCTGGGGCGCTGGATGGCGCGCAACGATCCCCGCATGCTGCGCATCATCGAGGCCGTGCAGTGGCAGGCGGATCACTTCGCCGACATCCCGGTGGTGATCGTCGCCTGCCTGCGCGGGTTCCGCGTCCCCTTCCCGCCCGTCGCCGCCACCAGTTACTACGGCTCGATCTATCCCTCGGTGCAGAACCTGCTGCTGGCCGCGCGCGCCGCCGGGCTCGGCGCCGCGCTCGTCACGCTGCCGCTCTGGAGCACGTTCCTCGCGCGCCGCGCGCTCGGGCTCCCGTGGACCGTCACGCCCTGCGCCGTCGTGCCGCTCGGCTGGCCGCGCGGCCGCTACGGACCCACGACGCGCCGCCCGGTCGGCGAGGTCGTGCACGTCGACCGGTACGGGAACCAGCCGTTCCGGCGAGACTCCAACGCCGACTGACGCCGAGCCAGAACACCAAGGAAAATCAAGCCTGGCGCGGTCCTTGCTTCGAGCCCCCCTGTTCGCCGGTTTCGGGGGTTCTTGGTAGCGGCGCGGTAGCAAACAGCCCGCTCCTAAGGCGTGCTGGCAGACGTGGCAGGCGACCGTGCCGTCCTCTACTTCGGAGAGCCGATCCACTCGGGCTACGTGCTAATCCCGCGTGCCCACCTCGCCAACGTGACCAGCCTGGAGCACGAGCATCGTTCGCCAGGCTAAATTCCAGGCCACCGAACGCGGCGTGTTCGGCCAAGTAATCGACACGGCGGACGACGCTGCTCCTCAGGTGGACCCGGTGGGCGGCGAAGGTGACCCGAGGGCTTTGGCTCAGAGGGCGGGTATCGCATCGCACATGCCACATCCCAAAAATGGCATGAAAGGGTAAGCAAACAGTCTTGACAGGGGGAGCAACCCGCTCTTGGAGCGGTGATCGGCGAGGTCCCGGGGTACCGTATCCAGGGGATTTCCCGCTGCACGAAAACCCGTAAAAGGATCTTCTAGACACTTCGCTGACATTGTCTAGACACTTTGCTGACATCGGTCCCACCCCGCCGAATGTCGACGCGCCCGATAACGCCCCTGGAAGGGGCGATCGCACCAGGAAACTCCCCAGGGTGGGAGATCATCGTCGCTCCAAGGCGGGTCGGCGCGCGTGCGGGCACGCACGAAGAGCGGCCGCGCGTGGCGGGCAAATTCCTCTTCGTGGGCGGGGAGAAGCTCTACGTGCGCGGCGTCACGTACGGCGCCTTTCGTCCGGACGAGATGGGGAACGAGTATCACGATCTAAGGCAGATCGAATCCGACTTCGCTCAGATGGCGTCCGTCGGCATCAACACCGTCCGGATCCCCCACACGACGCCGCCCCGCGCGCTGCTCGACGCCGCGCTGCGCCACGGCCTGAGGGTCATGGTGGGGCTGTCGGCCGAGCAGTACGTGGGCTTCCTCATCGACCGGAAGGGCGCCCCGGACATCGCAGCGCTGATCCGGGCGCGGGTCCGAGGCTGCGCCGGCCATCCGGCCGTCCTGTGTTACGCCTTGGGGAACGAGATCCCGGCGTCCCTCGTACGTTGGCTCGGCCCGCGGCGCGTCGCGCGCTACCTGGAGAGACTGTACCGGATCGTCAAGGAGGAGGATCCCGACAGCCTCGTCACCTACGTCAACTACCCGACCACGGAGTACCTCGAGCTTCCGTTCCTCGACCTCCTCTGCTTCAACGTCTACCTCGAGTCGCATGACCAACTCGACGCCTACCTGGCGCGACTGCAGAACCTGGTCGGTGATCGTCCGCTCATCCTGAGCGAGATCGGCCTGGACAGCCTCCGCAACGGCGAGGACCTTCAGGCGCGCTCGCTCGACGACCAGATTCGCACCGCCTTCGCGGGGGGGGGCGCCGGGGTCGTCGTCTTCACGTGGACCGACGAGTGGTATCGGGCCGGTGCCGATGTCGACGACTGGGCCTTTGGCCTCACGCGCCAGGACCGGCGGCCGAAGCCGGCGCTCGCCGCCGTGCGGGAAGCGTTCGCGGAGGTGCCGTTCCCGCCCGGAGTTCCGTGGCCTCGCATCTCCGTCGTGGTCTGCACGTACAACGGCCATCGCACGATCCGCGAATGCCTCGAAGGCCTCGGCCGGCTGGAGTACCCGGACTACGAAGCGATCGTCGTGGACGACGGGTCGACGGACGGCACGGCGGCGATCGTGGCAGAGTACCCGGTCCGCCTGATCCGCGCGCCGCACCGGGGGCTGAGCAGCGCGCGGAACACGGGCCTCGCCGCGGCGACGGGCGACATCGTGGCGTACATCGACGATGACGCCTATCCCGACCCGCACTGGCTCACCTACCTCGCCGCGGCCTTCGTGAGCACACGGCACGCCGGCGTCGGTGGGCCGAACATCCCGCCGCCCGGTGACGGGGAGGTCGCGGAGTGCGTCGCGAACGCACCGGGCAACCCGGTCCACGTCCTCCTCTCCGACCGCGATGCGGAGCACATCCCCGGCTGCAACATGGCGTTCCGGAAGACCTGCCTCGAAGCCATCGGCGGGTTCGATCCCCAGTTCCGCACGGCCGGCGATGACGTGGACGTGTGCTGGCGACTTCAGGAGCTGGGGTGGACGCTGGGCTACCACCCCGCGGCCATGGTCTGGCACCACTGCCGCAACTCGGTGCGGGCGTACTGGAGGCAGCAGGTCGGCTACGGCAGGGCGGAGGCCCTGCTCGAGCGGAAATGGCCCGAGAAATACAACGGTACGGGGCACGTGACCTGGGCCGGGAGGATCTACGGGAGGGGCCTGCAGGAGTCGCTGGGCTGGCGACGGGGACGGATCTATCACGGCATCTGGGGAACGGCGCCGTTTCAGCGCATGTACGAGCGCCTGCCCGATACCCTCGGCAGCCTGCCCGTCATGCCCGAATGGTACGTGAGTCTCCCGGCCCTCGGCCTCCTGGCCGGGCTGGGACCCCTCTGGATCCCGCCACGGCTCGTCCTCGCCGTGCTCGTCCTCGCGACCTCGGTGTCCGTGACCCAAGCCGCGTTGAGCGCCGCACATGCGACGTTCTCCAGTACGCCCCCGACCCGCATCGCCCGCTGCAAGCGGCGCGCACTGACCGCCGCCCTCAACTTGATCCAGCCGCTGGCGCGCCTCTTCGGCCGGTTGGGAAACGGCTTTCACCCGCGCCGGGGTGACGGTATCCGCTGGTCGTCTCCCCACGCGCGGTCGTGGGGGATCTGGAGGGAGCATGGAGTGGCTCCCGAGCGGATCTTGCAGTCCGCCGACGCGGTCCTCCGATCGCTCGGCGGCCCGGTTCGCCGCGGCGGCAACTTCGACCGCTGGGACCTCGAGATCCGGGCCGGTCTCCTCGGCGCGGCCCGCCTGCTGATGGCGTGCGAGGACCACGGCGCCGGCCGACAACTCGTGCGTTTCCGGACCTGGCCCCGCTTGTCGCTCACGGCGCTCGGGGTCATCGTGATCGGCGCCGGCCTCTCCCTCGGCGCACTCTTCGACGGGGCATGGACGGCCGGAGTGGTCCTCGGTGTGGCCTCGTTGCTGGTCGCGCTGCGCGGCGCTTTCGAGTGCGGTGCAGCGATCGGCGCCGTCGCTCACGCGGTCGACCGTGCCGGAGGGCGGCGATCGTGACGCCCGAGAGCACTTCCGGACGGTCGTCTGTGATGGGCAGCGCCGCCCTGTACCGCCGGCTCGTGTGGCAGGCGCGCCCGTACTGGCTCCACCTGGCGGGCGTGCTCGGACTCGGACTGCTCGCGAGCCCCCTGGCGCTCCTCAATCCGGTCCCGATCAAGATCGTGGTGGATTCGGTCCTCGGCGGGCGCCCGCTGCCCGCGTTCCTGCAACCGTTGTTCCCGGCCGCCGGGCAGTCCCCTGGCATGGTCCTGTTGTTTGCGATCGCTCTGCTCGTGGGCGTCGCGACGATCGGTCAGGCGCAGGTGCTCGGGTGCACGCTGCTGAACTCCTGGGTCGGGGAGCGGCTGGTCCTCGAATTCCGCGGCCGCCTCGTGGAGCACGTCCAGCGCCTGTCGGTGTCGTATCACGACTCGCGCGGGACCGCCGACGCCCTCCACCGCATCCAGCAGGACGCGCCCGCGATCCAGTACGTCACGGTCGAGGGCGTGATTCCAGCCCTCGCGGCGACGGCCACGCTCGTGACGATGCTCGCCGTCACCGCCCGTCTCGACTGGCAGCTCGCGCTCGTGGCGCTCGCCATCTCGCCAGCCCTCTTCTTCCTGTCCCGCTTCTATCGCCCGCGCATGCGCAGCCAGTCGCGTCACGCGAAGAGGCTCGAGAGCTCGGCGGCTGCCATCGTGCAGGAGATGCTCGGGGCGCTGCGCGTGGTGAAGGCCTTCGGACAGGAGCGGCGCGAGATCGAACGGTTCCTCCGCCGCTCGCGCGAGGGGATGGCGGCGCGCATCGGCCTCGCGCTGCTCCAGGGCCGGTATGGCCTGTTCGCGGGGCTCACCACGGCGCTCGGCAGCGCCGCCGTCCTGGTCATCGGCGTCCGCCACGTCCGCGCCGGCGCCCTCACGCTGGGACAGCTGCTGCTCGTGATCGGATACGTGGGACAGCTCTACGAGCCCTTGAAGACGATCGGCCGGAAGGCGTCGGGGCTCCAGTCCTACCTCGCGGGCGCCGAGCGGGCGTTCGCGCTCCTGGACGAGCCGCCCGACGTCCCCGAGCGACCTCACGCTCGTCCTCTGGCACGCGCCGCCGGCACGGTGACATTCCGGCACGTCCGCTTCGCCTACGACGGCCAGCACCCGGTGCTGCGCGACGTCACCTTCGAGGTGGAGGCCGGCACGCGGGTTGCGATCGTGGGGGCGACGGGCACCGGGAAGACGACGCTCGTGAGCCTCCTCACCCGCTTCTACGACCCGACGGCCGGCACCATCCTCCTCGACGGCGTCGACCTGCGGGACTACCGCCTCGCCGACCTGCGCAGTCAGTTCGCCATCGTGCTCCAGGAGCCCGTGCTGTTCTCGACCAGCATCGCGGAGAACATCGCCTACGGGCGCCCGCGGGCGAGCGAGCCCGACATCGTGCGAGCCGCGGAGGCGGCGGGGGCCCACGACTTCATCGTCCGCCTGCCGCGCGGCTACGCGACGCCGGTCGGGGAGCGCGGGATGCAGCTCTCCGGCGGCGAGCGCCAGCGCGTCGCGCTCGCGCGCGCGTTCCTGAAGGACGCGCCGCTCTTGATCCTCGACGAGCCCACGAGCGCGGTCGACGTGAAGACCGAAGCCGCGATCCTCGAGGCCATGGATCGCCTGATGCGGGGCCGCACGGCGTTTCTGATCACGCACCGGAGGACCGCGCTCGCGACGTGCGACGTGCAGCTGCAATTGCAGCGGGGCCACCTCGCGGAGACAACGCCGCCCCTGACACGGCCGGCCCCGCCGAGCCGGCAGTCGAAGGACGACCGGATCACCTCGCTGATGGCCGAGACCCTCGAGGAGGGGCTGTCCCGCCTCCGGGGGCGGCCCGTCCGGATTCGCACGCTGCGTCGGGAGTTCTCGTCGTCGAGCTCGAGTTTCCGGACCGAGCGCCTGCGCGTCTCGCTCGACGGCGACAAGCCGCTTCCCGTCTTCTTCAAGGACTTGAACCCGGACCATCAGATGGAGAAGGCCCGGACGGTGCGCGAGTTCGACCTCGAGCACGGCCGCCGCGAACTCCAGATGTATCAATCGCTCCTCTCCCCGGAGCGCTTCGGGACGCTCCACCTCTACGCGTCCCGGTGGGAACCCGATCACAGGCGATTCTGGATCTTTCTCGAGGACGGTGGTCGGACACTACTGCGCAACACGCTCCATCTGCCCCACTGGACGGCGGCCGCCCGCTGGGCCGCCCGTTTTCACGCGGCGACCCGCGACCTGCCGGAGGCCCAGACGAGTTTTCTCCCCCGGTACGACCGCGAGCATTACCGTCGGTGTGTCGACCGCGTCGAGAAGATCCTGCCCAATCTCGACACCCGGGAACGCGAGCTCGTCGGGCGCGGGCTCGACTGCTATGCCGAACGCATCGCCTGGCTCGACGCGCTGCCGCGGTCGGTGATCCACGGGCAGTTCTTTGGACAGAACGTCATGTTGCGAAGCGGCAGCACGGCCAGGCGAGTCGTCGTGATCGACTGGGAAACGGCGGTGCTGGGTCCGGGCACGTTCGATCTCGTGAGCCTCACTTCGGGCAAATGGACCGTGGAACAGCGGAACGCCATGTGGAGCGCGTACTTCGAGCAGTACCGGGCTGAGACCGGGCAGCCGATGGGCTGGGAGGACTTTCGTCGGCAGCTTGCCGGCGTGGCCCTCTACCAGTGCCTCGAGTGGCTCGCCTGGTGGGGGCACCATCGCGGCCTGTCTCGACACTTTGCAAACTTCATGCGGGAGCTCGGAACGGTCTTGGATGAACATTTCAGCTCGGGCATGACGGTCACGAGGGGTGTGGCATGATGCCCGGATCGGTTCGCGCCGACGAGCGCGCCAGGGTTTCGCGCTTCGCGGCCGTGCTCGATCGGGACGAATTCCGCTCGGAGCTCGATCGGCTGTGCGTCTCCGAGTGGCGTTGGGGAGCACCGCAGGCGGTGCGCTTCCAACCCCTCAAATGGCATCGGGAACGCTGCACGTTCGAGATCGCGGTGAAGACCGAAACCGGATGGCACAGCGTGATCGGCAAAGTGTACGGGGTCGAACGGGCAGGCGTATTTCGAATGTGGGAGGCCGTCTGGCAAGCCGGCTTCGGCCCGGGCGCGGAATTCTACATTCCCCAGCCGCTCGCCTATCTGCCCTCGATGCGAATCCTGCTGGAAGAGAAAATTCAGGGACCGTCGGCGAAGGAGATTCTCTTGAGCGGCACCCCGCACGAGCGCATGGCGGCCGCCGAGCGGTGTGGGCGGTGGCTGGCCCGCTTCCACACTGCGGCGCCCCGGCTCGGCACGGCGGTGGACATCCGCGGGGAGTTCACCCGCTTCCGACGGTGGGCCGACCGGGTCACGAGCTTCGGGCAGCCGTTCGCTGCCAAGGGCGCGCGGCTCTTCCAAGAGCTGGAAGCCGCGGCGCCGGCGCCCGACACGGTCGAATACCGCGCCGGGCACGGCAGCTACATTCCCGAGCACGTGTTCCTGAGCGGCTCGCGCACGGCGGTGATCGACCTGGACGAGCACGACGTCGCGGACCCCGGCCGAGACGTCGCCTGGTTCGTCTTGTCCCTCCAGCGACTGGCGCTGGTGCACCTGGGCTCCTTCCATGCCCTGGACGACCCCACCCAACATTTCCTGGAGTCGTACCGGTCGGCGGGCAGAGCGGAGTTCACGGCTCGCTACCCATTCTACCGGGCCTTGGAGTGCCTGCATCGCGCGCGGAACGACCTCTGGAAGCGCGTTCCCCCGGTTCGGGAGTGTGCCGAGATCATGCTGGACGAGGGCCTTCGGGCCTCATGATGCCCTCCTCGGCAGCGGATCGCCGAGAGACCGGGCGGGCGCTATCCGCTCCAGGAGAGCTGGAACTTCGGCGGCTTGGTCAACCTCTCCGTCTTCAACGGCGGACTCACCACGGCGCAGGTGGGGAAGCGAAGGCCAACCTCGACAACCTGCGGGCGACCGAGGACACCCTCCGCCAAAACGTGACGCTCGAGGTGCGGCAGGCGCTGCTCAACCTGGGCCAGGCCGCCGAGAGCATCGTCGTCGCGGACAAGGGGCTGCAGCGAGCAGGTCGTCGACCAGGCGCGCCTGCGCCCTCGCGTTGCGCTCGATCGCCTCGAGCGCGTGAGCCGCATGGGCGGGATCGAGCGTGCCCCGCCTGAGCTGGCTCACCCAGGCGAGTATCGGGGTGAGCGGGGCACGGAGCTCCTGCGAGGCGGTGGCGAGGAACTCGTCCTTCAGGCGGTTCGACTTTTCTGCCCTGCGGTACAGCTGCGCATACTCGATTCCGACCCCGATCCGGTCGGCGACGACCTGGGAGATCCAGGTGATGAGCAGCGCCACGCCTGCGAACGCGGCCAGCGGGACGATGCCGCCCCATGCGGCGACGGAGACTGGAGGCAGGATGAAATACGAAGCGGCCAGCGCACTCAAGCCGGCGACCATGAGACCCAAGGCCGCGCCTCCGTACCACGAACCGACCGCCGTGGCACCGATGAAGAGGATGAAGGGGCCATTCTCCTTGAGAGGCGCTAGCAGCAGCGTGAGGAACAAGGCCACCGAACACAGCAGGAGTCCGAGGACCCAGCGAGTCCGCGTCAGGTCGAGCATGCCGCAAACCTCCTTCGGAGTCCGCGCCTGGCACGCTTGGGGTCTTGAGCGTCCCCCTCGCACAGGTCACGCTGCGGCTCTAGCGGGCTCAGGCATGCCATAGCGGACTCCGCGGCTTCTGCGCAACCGGGGAGCTGTGATCGCGTACTAGTTTCGCTGCTCGGTCGAGCGATCGATGTGAACGAGCGATCCACGATGCCGCAACCTGAGGACATCGTGATAGCGCGCTTGCGGGGCGGCGAGACCCGAGACCGATCAGCGGCCGCTGCGCAGCGGCCGGAAGAACGCCCGGACGTCCTCCACCAGCGCGTGCGGCTCCTCCATGGCCGCGAAGTGGCCGCCCCGCTCCATGCGCGTCCAGCGCTGCACGTTGAAGACGCGCTCGGCCCAGGCGCGCGGCGGCTTGATGATCTCCCGCGGGAAGATGGCGCAGCCGGTCGGCACCTCGACGCGGAGCCCGCTGGGCGGAAACTTGTCGGCATGGACGGCCTCGTAATAGAGGCGGCAGGACGAGTTCGCGGTCTCGGGCACCCAGTAGAGCATGATGTTGGTGAGCAGCTGGTCCTTCGTGAAGCGGCGCTCGATCTCCCCGTCGCAGTCGCTCCAGGTGCGGAACTTCTCGACGATCCAGGCGGCGAGGCCGGCGGGC
>WNGD01005333.1_pt1 | contig 16304 bp, 12 predicted proteins | sample 5400671 | NCBI WGS metagenome assembly WNGD01 (sample SAMN13153369, study PRJNA577476) | soil metagenome | isolation source: 40 cm soil or saprolite under grassland replicate 2 | place: USA:California | collected 2016-06-15 | reverse complement strand
TGGGCGACGCCGGCCATGCCTGCCACCTCGGGCAGGACGGCAGCGAGGAGCCCGGTGTCGGCGAGCAGCTCGAAGCCCGGCCGCGCGCCGCCCTCGGTCAGGATGCGAACCATCTCGTCGCCGATGCGCTCGGCCGCGATGTCGGTGACGGTCGGCGCCGCGGCCGCGATCGCGGCGCGCGTCGCGGGCTCGAGCGTGAAGCCGAGGCGGGCGGCGAAGCGGACGGCGCGCAGCATGCGCAGGCGGTCCTCGGCGATGCGCGCGTGTGCGTCGCCGATCGCGCGGATGATGCCGGCGCGCAGGTCCGCCTGCCCGCCGACGAAGTCGACGACCTCGCCCTCGAGGGGGTCGAGGAAGAGCCCGTTGATGGTGAAGTCCCGGCGCTCGGCGTCCTCGCGCGCCGAGACGAAGCGGACGCGCGTCGGCCGGCGGCCGTCCACGTAGGCGTCGTCGGAGCGGAAGGTCGCCACCTCGAACGGAACCCCGTCCTCGATCACCAGGATGACGCCGAACTGCGCGCCCACCGGCACGGTGCGACGGAAGAGCGAGCGCACGACCTCGGGCGGCGCGCTGGTGGCGACGTCGAAATCGAGCGGCTCGCGCCCGAGGAGCTGATCGCGCACGCACCCGCCCGCGAAGTACACCTCGTGCCCCGCTTCGCGCAGCCGCCGCACGATGCCCGTGGCGAGTGCCCGCCGGTCGGCCATGGTCCGCAAAGCGTCGCACGGGGAGCGGATGCCGGCAAACGGGGCGCGGCGTGCGGCGGTGGGGGGCCCTGCGGCTCCCGCCGGGCCGCGGCGGCGCGCCGGCCTGCGGAGGTCGCCGCAGCCGCACCCCGCCACGCCGGCGGGCCTGCTACACCGGGTAGGCGAACAGCACCTTCACCGCCCCCGACTTGCCCTGCTCGCCACAGGCGAGGAACGCGGCGCGCCACTCCTCGAGCACAAACCGGTGGGTGAGGATGGGCGTCACGTCGATCCGTCCGCTCGCCACCAGCTCGAGGTAGATCTCCATCGAATGGCGGCGCCGCCCCTCGAACTCCTCCACGCCGAAGGCGTTCGAGCCGATGAGCGAGATCTCCTTGAAGTAGAGGGGAGTCCACTCGAAGCGGCGTGGCACCTCGACCCCGGTGACGACGATCGCGCCCCGCGCCGTGGCGATGCGGAGCCCCACCTCGAGCGTCTCGGGGAGGCCGACGGTGTCGTACACGACGTCCACCCCGCTCCCGTGGAGCCAGGGGAGCCCGTACCAGGGGGTCATGATCTGCGCGCCCGTCTGGGCGGCGACCCGCTCGACGATGTCACGCGGCGGGGCGTGGGGCAGGACGATGGCGGCGCCGAAGCGCTCCGCGAGGGCCCGCTGGTGGGCGAAGCGCGCGACCGCGAGCACGCGGGTCGCGGGGTAGAGGGCGCGCAGGATCGCGATGGCGAGGAGCCCGAGCGTCCCGCAGCCGTAGACGAGCGCGGTCGCGCCGGGGGGGGGCGGGCGCTTCAAGATGGCGTGCAGCGACACCGAGAACGGGTCGGCCAGCACGGCCTGCTCGTCGCTCACGCCGGCCGGGATCGGGATGCACATCGACTCGTGCGCCGGCACGAGAGGCGCGAAGCCGCCCGTCGCCCGGCTGCTGTTGCCGGTGTGGATGCCGGGGGACAGGATGCCGCGCGTGAAGTTCCGGCAGATGGAATACTGCCCCTCGGCGCACTCGGGGCAGGGCGGCTGGATGCCCCGCGGCGCGCAGGAGAGCCAGGGGTTCAGCACCACCCGCTCGCCGGCCGTGCGCGTCCGCACCCCGGGGCCGACGCGCTCGATGGTGCCCACCACCTCGTGTCCCAGCACCTGGGGGAACGAGATCACCGCCGTCATCGGGTTGTCCATGCTGCCGTTCAGGAACATCTGCTTGTAGTCGCTGCCGCAGATTCCGCAGAGACGCGTGCGGATGGTCACCCAGTCGGGCGCCGGCAGCTCGGGCTCGGGGAGCTCGCGCAGCGTCGCCGGCGAGAACGGGCCGAAGAAGAAGCGCTTGTCGATCCGGCCGAGGAGGCTGGTCACCACCTGGCGCGGGACGCTCAGCTCGCACACGAGCGCGCGCATGCCGGGTACCAATCACGCTGCGCGCGCGGGAATCAAGCGGCTTGTCGGGCGGGGCCGCGCTCAGGCACCATGGCCGCCGTGGCCAGGTCCGAGGCTTCGAATCCGCGGCGCGCGATCCCGTCGGTCGAGCGCCTGCTCCAGGCCCCCGCGGGCGCGGCGCTCGCTGCCCGCTGGCGGCGCGAGCACGTGGTCGAGACGACGCGCGCCGTGCTGGAGGAGATACGACGCGCCACCGGCGACGGGAGCCCGGTGCCGCCCGAGGACGAGGTCCTGCGGCGGGTGGCCGCGCGCCTCGAGGCCGTCTCGGCGCCGCGCCTCGTGCGGGTCGTCAACGCGAGCGGCGTCGTCCTGCACACGAACCTCGGCCGCGCCCCGCTCGCCGAGGAGGCGATCGCGGCGCTCGCGGGCGCGGCGCGCCACGCCTCGAACCTCGAGCTCGACCTGGTGACCGGTCGGCGCGGCGAGCGGGATGCCCTGGTCGAGGAGGATCTCCGCGCCTTGACCGGTGCGGAGGCCGCGCTGGTCGTCAACAACAACGCGGCGGCCGTGCTGCTGGCGCTCAACACGCTCGCCGCCGCGCGCGACGTGCTGGTCTCGCGCGGCGAGCTGGTCGAGATCGGCGGCTCGTTCCGCATCCCCGACGTGATGGCGAAGAGCGGGGCTCGGCTGCGCGAGGTCGGGACGACCAACCGCACCCACGCGGACGACTACCGCGGCGCTCTCGGCCCCTCGACCGCCCTGCTGCTGAAGGTGCACACCAGCAACTACCGCGTGGTCGGCTTCACCGCCGCCGTGGAGCTGGCTGAGCTGGTGGCGATCGGCCGCGAGGCGGGCGTGCCGGTCATGGAGGACCTGGGGAGCGGCGCGCTGGTCGAGCTCGCGGCGTTCGGGCTCCCGCGCGAGCCGGTGGTGCGCGAGCGGATCGCGGCGGGTGCCGACCTGGTCACCTTCAGCGGCGACAAGCTCCTCGGCGGCCCCCAGGCCGGCATCGTGGTCGGCCGGCGTGAGCTGGTGGCGCGCCTGGCCGCGAACCCGCTGCGCCGGGCGCTCCGGCCGGGCAAGCTCACGCTGGCCGCGCTCGGGGTGACGCTCCGGCTCTATCGCGAGAGCCCCGACCTGCCGGCCGCCCTTCCCGTCCTGCGCTGGCTCACGCGCCCGCTCGCCGAGCTGGAGGCGGTGGGACGCGCCGCCGCGCCCCTGCTCGGGCGCCGGCTCGGCGAGGGCTACTGCGTCACGCTCGTCCCGTCCGAGTGCGAGGTCGGGAGCGGAGCCGCGCCCGCCGTCCCGCTCCCGAGCCGCGCGCTCGCGGTCGAGCACGCGGAGGTGAGCCCCGAGCGCATCGCCGCGCGCTTCCGCGCCGCGCGCCCGCCCGTCCTCGGCCGCATCCACGACGGCCGCTTCCTGCTCGACCTGCGCGGCATCTTCGACCCCGCCGAGCTCGCCGTCGACCTCTAGGAGGCTGTCCGGGTAACATGGTGAGCGAGGCGAACGAGCCGGGGAGCGAGCACGCCGCTCGCAGCCCCCGGATCGTTCGCCGCAGCCGCCATGGTTACCCGGACAGCCTCCTAGCATGCCGCTCATCATCGGCACGGCCGGGCACATCGATCACGGCAAGACCTCGCTCATCCGCGCGCTCACGGGCCAGGACACCGACCGGCTGAAGGAGGAGAAGGAGCGCGGCATCTCGATCGACCTGGGCTTCGCCTATCTCGACGCGGACGGCGAGCGCGCCGGCATCGTCGACGTGCCCGGCCACGAGCGCTTCATCCGGAACATGCTGGCGGGCGCGCACGGCATCGACCTGGTGCTCTTCACGGTCGCGGCCGACGACGGCGTGATGCCGCAGACCGAGGAGCACCTCGACATCCTCCACCTGCTCGGCGTCCGGCGCGGCATCTTCGTGATCACCAAGACCGACCTGGTGGACGCCGCCCGCGTGGTGGCGGTGCGCGAGGAGATCGACATCCTGACCCTCGACACGACGCTCGAGGGCGCGCCCATCGTGCCGGTCTCGACGCTCAGCGGCGCCGGCCTCGACGCGCTCCGCGCCGAGATCGCGGCCCAGCTCGGTCGGCCCGCCGGCCCGCCGCCGCCCGGCTACTTCCGCCTGCCGGTCGACCGCGCCTTCGTCATCCGCGGCCACGGCGTCGTGGTGACCGGGACCGCCATCGCGGGCGCGGTGCGCGAGGGCGACACGCTGCGGGTCCTGCCCGGCGGCGAGACGGCGCGCGTGCGGAGCCTCGAGGTGCACGGCGTGCACGTGCCGCGCGCCGAGCACGGCCAGCGCGTGGCGATCAACCTGGCCGGTGTGGAGCGCAGCGACCTCGGCCGCGGCCACGTGGTCTGCGACGAGCGCCTGGCGCGTCTGACGGCGCGCCTGGATGCGCGGGTCGAGATCCGCCCCGCGGCGAAGCGCCCGATCGCGAGCCACACGCGCGTCCGCTTCCACCTCGGCACGGCCGAGGTGATGGGCAAGCTCGTCCTGCTGGGCGGGCGGGGCGAGCTCTCCCCGCGGAGCGCCGGCTGGGCCCAGCTCGTGCTCGCCGAGCCCGTGCTCGCCATGCGCGGCGACCGCTTCATCCTGCGCGACGAGACGGCGCGGCGGACGCTCGGAGGCGGGGTGGTGGTGAACCCCTTCGCCGACCGCCACCGTCGGGCGGAGACGGGCCTCGAGGAGCGCCTGGAGGTGCTGCGGGGCGGTGAGACGCCCGTCGCCGCGCGCGCCTTCCTCGAGCTCACCACCGACTTCGCGAGCGACCGCGTGACCGTCGCCCAGGCGCTCAACCTGCGCGAGGAGGAGGCCGCGGCCGCGCTCGCCGGCGTGGATGGCGTGCTCGCGATTCCCGACCTGCGCGCGCCCGAGGCGTGGACGACGGCGGGCAAGTGGCAGCGGCTCGAGGCGGCGGCGTGCGAGGCGGTCACGGCGGCGCACCGGGCAGAGCCGCTCGCGCCCGGCCTCGAGATGGAGAGCCTCCGCACGCAGCTGCCCTGGGACGTGCCACCCAGGGTCTTCCGCTGGTCGATCGAGCGCCTGGTGGCCGCCAGGCGTCTCGCCCGCGAGGAGAGCGTGGTGCGCGCGCCCGGCCACCGGGTCGCGCTCGGTGCGGCCGCCCACGCGCTCGGGGCGCGCGTCGAGCGCCTGCTCGCCGAGGGCCGCTTCACCCCTCCCGACCTCCGCCAGCTCGAGGAGGCGACGGGCGCGGCGCGCAAGGCGCTCGTCGACGTGCTCGGCGTGCTCGAGGCCGAGGGGAGAGTCGCGCGCATCGCGCCCGACCTCTACTACGGCCGCGCGTCGGCCGCCGAGGCGAAGGCGATCGTCGAGGCGCACTGCCGCGGGCACGGCGAGATCACGGCCGCCGTCTTCCGTGACCTGATCGGGGCGAGCCGCAAGTTCGCGATCGCCTTCCTCGACTGGTGCGACCGCACGGGCGTCACCCTGCGCGTGGGCGACGTCCGCAAGCTCCGCCGCTGAGCAGCGGGTCGCGACCGGGGCGGGGGCGCCGATCGGCGGCCTCCGCGGTCCCGCAAGCGCCTGCGGCCCGCGGGCGGACGCCTCACGCTCGCGGCGTGGACGAGGACGCGAGGCGAGCGGTGCCCACGCCCCGGTCGCGCGGCCACGAGTCACCCTGGACACGCTGCGACGCCCCCGCTACCGTCCGCCCATGGCCGAAGGCGAGAGCGGCGCGCGCACGCGGCCGGAGCTCTTCCGGCTGACGGCGCGGGCGCGCGCGGCGGGTTGAGCCGGCAAGCTGGGTCCGGCGGACCTGTCGAAGATCCTCCGCGCGCTCCCGCCGGTGGTGCACGCGGATCTGCTGGTCGGCACCTCGACCGCCGACGACGCCGGGGTGTTCCGTATCGCGCCCGACCTGGCGCTCGTGCAGACGGTGGACTTCTTCACGCCCATCGTCGACGACGCCTTCCAGTTCGGCGCGATCGCGGCCGCCAACGCGCTCTCCGACGTCTACGCCATGGGCGGCGAGCCGAAGACGGCGCTCAACGTCGCGTGCTTCCCGCAGAACGGCGTCCCCTTCGAGGTCCTGACCGACATCCTGCGCGGCGGCCTCGCCAAGGCGGAGGAGGCGGGCGTGGTGGTCGTCGGCGGTCACACCGTCATCGACGAGGAGATCAAGTTCGGCATGGCGGTGACCGGACTGGTGCACCCGGACCGCATCCTGCGCAACGTCGGCGCGCGGCCCGGCGATGCGCTCGTCCTGACCAAGGCCCTCGGCACGGGGATCGTCGCGACGGCGCTCAAGCGCGGCGCGGGGAGCCCGGCCGAGCACGCCGCCGCGATCGAGAGCATGGCGGCGCTCAACGCGGCCGCGGCGCGCGTGCTCCGGGGCTTCGAGGTGCACGCCTGCACGGACGTCACGGGCTTCGGGCTCCTCGGGCACGGCTACGAGATGGCGCACGGGAGCGGGGTGCGGCTGGCCTTGGTCGCCGAGCGCCTGCCGCTCCTGCCGGGCGCCCGGGCGCTCGCCGCGGCGGGGCATCTGACCGGGGGCTGCAAGCGCAACCGCGACTGGCTCGCTGACAAGGTCGAGGTCGCGGCCGGCGTCCCGGCCGATCTGGCCGAGATCGCCTGGGACCCGCAGACCTCGGGCGGCCTCCTCGCCGCCGTGCCCGCCGCCACCGCCGCGCGTCTCCTCGACGCCTTCCGCGCCGCCGGTGTCCGGGCCGCCACGATCGGCGCCGTCGAAGCGCGCTCCTCCGCCGCCTGGGTGGCCCTCGGTTGAGCGTCAGACCCGGCGCCCCGCTTCCATCTCCTCGAGGCTCCGCGGCCAGTCGTCCTTGAGGAGCCGGGAGAGCGAGCGGTCGGCGAGGAGCACGCCGCCCGTCTGGCAGCGGGCGCAGTAGTTGGTCTCGTTCTCGGCGTAGACGATGCGCTGCACGGGCGCGCCGCAGTCGGGACACGGCTTGCGGTAGCGCCCGTGGACCGCCATGCCGTCGCGGAAGGCGGTCACCTTCTCGGGGAAGCCGTCGCCCGCCTCCGCGCGCAGGCGTTCGGTCCATTCCTGCAGCGTGGCTCGCGTGGCGGCGAGGAGGCGAGCGCTCTCGTCGTCGTCGAGCTGGCGCGTCAGCTTGACCGGCGAGAGGCGGGCACGGTGCAGGATCTCGTCGGAGTAAGCGTTGCCGATGCCGGCGAGCAGGCGGGGGTCGGTGAGCGCGCGCTTCAGGGTGTGATTCTCGCGCGTCAAGGCGGCGCGGAAGCGCGGCAGGTCGGCCTCGAGGACCTCCAGCCCGCCCGGGTCGAGGGCGGCGAGCGCGTCGGCGCCCCGGGCCAGGTGGAGAGAGGCCCGCTTGCGCGTCCCGGCCTCGGTCACGAGGAGCGTGCCGGTGGGGAAGTCGAGCGCCGCGATGCCGAGCCTCCCGGGGATGCGCCCGCGCGGCGGGCGCCAGTGGAGGCGGCCCGCGATCATCAGGTGGAGGACCAGGAAGAGCTCCTCCTCGAGGCCGATCACGAGGCGCTTGCCGAGCCGGCGGAGCCCGGTCACCCTCCGCCCTTCGGCGGCCGCGAGGGGCGGCTCAACCGAGCGCAGGAAGAACGGGCTCCGGAGCCGCACGCGCTCGAGCCGCTGCGCGAGGATGCGCGGCCCCAGGCACTCGAGGTAGACGACGACGTCGGGCAGCTCGGGCACGGCGCCGGCATCGTGCCCGCGGCGCCGCGGGGGCTCAACCCCGCGTCACTGGCGGTTGGGCTGCGGCGCCGCGCCGGGGACGGCGGCCGGCGGAGCGGGCGCTGGCGGCGTGATGCGCGCCAGGGCATTCTCGTCGACCTTCAGGTCGGCTGACTTCTTGAGCTGGTCGAAATGGCCCTGCACCTGGTCCTGGACCACCTTGTTGCGGAGCGAGGCGCGGATCTGCTCCTTCACCTGATCGAAGGGCTTGGGCTCGCCCTCCTTGCGCTCGGCCACCATGATGATGTGGTAGCCGTACTGCGTCTTCACCACGTCGCTGATCTCGCCGGGCTGGAGCGCGAAGGCGACCTTGTCGAACTCGGGCACCATGCGCCCCGGGCTGAAGGTGCCGAGGTCGCCGCCCTTCTTGGCCGAGATCGTGTCGGTCGACTTCTCGCTTGCCAGGTCGGCGAACTTCTCCGGGTGCGCCTTCACCTCGGCGAGGAGCTGCCTGGCGGTGTCCTCGTCCTTCACCAGGATGTGGCTCGCGTGCACCTGCGTGGTCGAGTAGAGGATCGGGTTCTGGTCGTACTGCGCCTTCACCTGCTCGTCGGTGATGGTGGGCGGTGTCTGGTACTTCCGCATCACGCGCTGCACCACCAGGCGCTTGCGCAGGTCGTCCACCTGCCGCGTGATCTCCGGGTCCTTGTCGTAGCCGGCCTGTGCGCCCTCGGCGTAGAGGAGGTCGTTCAGGGCCAGGTTCTCGACGAACTGCCGCTTGCGGTCCGGCGCCGCCAGGTAGGTGCGCGACGGGGCCGGCAGGCGCTCGAGCTCCTGCGCGATGCGGCCGCTGGTGAGCGTGCGCCCCTGGTAGGTGGCGACGACCTCGCCGCCCGCCGGGGCCCCCGGCGTGCCGCCGGCGCCCTCCTTGCCCTGCTGGCAGCCGGCGACGGCGAGCGCGGTGAGAACGAGCGCGCCCGCACCCCATGGGATGGTTCGCATACGGCCGAGTGCCATATCCCAGGCCCTCGGGGCAGTCAATTTTGCGCGACCGGGTGTCACGCCGTCGACGGCGCGCAGCGCAAGGCGGCGCCATCGCGTGCGTGTGTGCGTGGCACGGCGGTTGCTGCCTGAGCCGACGGCGATGTGGTTCTTGCTCGATCGGGAGCTCGCGGAGGGGGACGGCGCGGAGCAGGCGCTGTCCGCGCTCGAGGCCATCACGCAGCTCACCGAGGAGCTGCGCCGCCGGCTCGCGGGGGACGGCGTGGACGGGATCGACGGGGCATTCGCGCTCTACGAGCGCCTCCGCGCCACGCTCGACGACATACCGCGCGCGCGGCTCGAGGAGATGCGCGCCGAGATCGCCCGCCTGGAGAGGTGGCTCGGCGACGTCCTCGCCTGCCTCGAGGACCTCCGGCGCATCAAGCAGGTCGTGGCCTGAGGCGCTGCGCGCGGGCGGCGAGGAGCCCCAGGCCCGCGGCCGCGCCCGACACGTCGATCAGCCAGTCGCTTGCCCTGGCGCCGCGCCCGGGCACCCACCACTGGTGGAGCTCGTCGCTCCCCGCGTACAACCCGGCCAGGACGAGCGCGAGGACGGCCGCGCGGAGGCACCAGCGCCGCTCGACGTCGAGCGCCCGGTAGAGGAGCACGCTCAGGATCAGGTACTCCGTGAAGTGCGCGAGCTTGCGCAGGCCCGCGTGGACGGTGTCGAGCTGGCCAGGAGTGGCGCGCGGGAAGAGCGCGGAGAGGGGCGGGAGGAGGACCGCCCCCGTCCGCTCGCCCGAGAACCAGCCGCTCGAGAGGGTCCAGATGACGCCCGCGCACGCGACCACGGGCAGCCAGCGGCCCAGCGGACCGGAGCTAGACAATTTCGGCGACGGCACGCTGCACGAGCTCGAGCACGTCCTCGCCGAACTCGGCGTCGGTGAAGCTCTCCGGCTCAGCTGGCGCCCTGCGGGCCGCGCGCCTGCCCGGCATGCTGCTCGATGATGAGCGCGTAGTCGTAGTAGATGCGGTCGGGGAGCGCGCCGACGATCGTGCGCCCGTTGAAGAAGAGCGTCGGGGTGGAGTTGACCCCGACCCGCGCCCCGGCCTCGACGTCCTCGCCGATGCGCGCGCGCGTGGCCGGGTCGTCGAGGCAGGCGCCGAACGTCTGCACGTCGAGCCCGAGCTCGCGTGCGTAGCGGAAGAGGCTCTCGCGCTCGAGGTGCTCGTTGTTCTCGAACAGGACGTCGTGGTACTCCCAGAAGCGGTCCTGCCGTCCCGCACACTCTGCCGCGCACGCGGCGAGGCAGGCGTCGGGATGGAGCGACGCCTTCACGTGGCGGTTGCAGCTGGCGTCGAGCGGGAAGTGCCGGAACACGAGACTCACGTCGCGCCGGCCGCGCACCACGTCGTGCAGGTCGCGGAACGCCTGCGCGCAGAACCGGCACTGGAAGTCGGAGAACTCGACGATCGCGAGCGCCGCCCCGGCCTCGCCCTTGCGATGGCAATCGGGAGTGGTGAGCTCGCTCGGCGGCCGCACCGGGAGGCCCGTGTACCAGCCGTAGAACTTGGGATCGCGTACGCGCACGTCGGCCGCGTTGAGCGCCGCGGCCGGGGTGCGGGCCGCGGCCCAGGTGCCGCCGGCGACCGCGAGCACCAGCGTGGCCACGGCGAAGGAGCGCGCCCCGGCCCGCCGGCGCCACCAGCCGGCGCGCACGTCGGCCTCGAAGCGGGAGACGAGCGGGAGCACGGTCACGAACCAGGCGAGGATGACCGTGTCGAGGCCGAGGCAGAGGAGGCAGACGCTGCCGAGGACCATCATCGCGCCGGCGAGCACGAGCGCGAAGCCCAGGCTGGCGGAGACGAGCCCGAGGAGGAGGAGGTCCGCGAGCCCGCCCGCGCTCGCGGCGAGCGCGCCGGGGAGCGCGAGCGCGGCGCCGGCGGCGAAGCCCGCGATGCCCCACGCCGGCACGGGCACGCCCAGCACGACACTGTAGCGGCTCCCGAGGACGGTGTCGCAGTTGACGATGCCGCCCAGGTTGCAGAAGCTCGTGTAGCCGGAGCCTTCGCCGAGACGGAGGTGGACCTCGAGTGCGACGGCGCTCAGCACGACGCCGCCGAGCGCGAGGGCGAGCGCGATCCGGTGACGGGTGGGGATGGGACGCATCGCGGCGAGGGCCCGGAGTGTAACGGGGCCCCCGCCCCCTTTCAATCGCGACCAGCGCGCCGGCGCGTGCCTAGAACTGGTAGGTGAGGACCAGCTCGGTCTCGGAGCGGCTGTTGTTGAGGCCGCCGAGGCCCCAGGTCTCGAAGATGGGCGTGCTGCGGCCCTTCGGCGTGACGAAGTAGCGCTGCGCGACGTTGACGACGAAGTCGTCGCGCACCACGTAGGTGACGGTCCAGAACGGCTCCATGCTCCACTGGTTCACCCAGTCGACCGCCATGCCCGCGACCGGGACGATGCTGCCGCCGCGGTAGAAGGTGAAGGCCGCGAGGGTGAAGAGGCTCTCCCAGTCGCGGATCTTGTCGCGGAAGGACGGCGCGTCGGGCGTGTTGCCGAGGCGCGGAGTGGAGGGCAGGTCGAGGCCGCCGACCAGGCACGAGCCGATCTTCTTCTTCGCGGCGCTCGGCAGATTGGCGACGATCTGCGCGTTGCAGCTCGGGTTGTTCACCAGGTAGTGCCAGAAGAACTGCCCGGTGATGAAGACCGTGCTCTTCTTGTTGACGGGCTTGATCCAGGTCGGGCGATCGAAGGCGATCATGCCCTTCCACATGTTCTTTCGCCGGATGCCCGGGAGCGCGGGACGGTCGATCGTGGTCTCCTTCGCGACGTCGAAGAATGGGAGGCCGAAGTCGTAGACGGTCTCGTAGCGGAACACGGTCTGCGTGAACGTCTCGTCCGAGTAGTTGCCCGAGGTGCCGACGGTGTGGATGTAGGGCGCGAAGAACTCGGCGGGGAAGATCCCCGCCTGCTCGAGTTTTTGCGTGCGGAGGCTGTTGGCCGGGGTCTTGGCGAGCCCGCGCAGCGGCGCGTAGTTGGTGCCGTCGTCGCCGCCCCACCGCTGGTAGAGGTAGTTGAGCGTGAACTCGAGCCCGAAGGGCGCGAGCGCGTGGTAGCGGACGCCGACCTGGCTGTTGTCGATCGGGTTGCGCGCGTAATCGCCCTGCTCGAAGAGGCGCGTGCTGTCCATGAGCGTGGTGCACAGCCCGAGGCCCTTGTTCGGCCCCGAGGGAACGTGGACCTTCGAGGCGCCGCACACGCCGCCGATGAAGACGCCGTCGATCGGGTTGGTGAGCGGGTTCAGGATGGGCAGGCCCCACGGCCGCGGCATGAAGGCCTGCTTGGCCGGGTACCAGTCGCCGGGGTTCCAGTACCACTCGAGGAAGTTCTGCGAGAGCCGATACACGTCGCCGACCTCGTAGAGGAACTTGAACATCCAGAAGGGGCGCCGGAGCTCGTCCCAGCCGTAGGTCGCGGGCCCGGGGATCTCCTGCGTGAAGTGCCAGGTGAGGTCGAGGGTGTTGGCGCGGTCGAGCATGCGGAAGTTGTCGGTCTCGCCCCACACGATCTGCTGGCGGCCGGCGCGGACGCTGAGGGGCAGGTTCCGGAACTTGAGGTCGGCTCGCCGCGCGAGAGACCGCTCACCTCGAGCACGCTGCGCGGAAGGCCGAGGAGCTTTCGGTACTCGTCGAGCGTCATCTTGTTGCCGTAGGCGCGGCCGTGGATGTCCTCCTTCTGGATGAAGCCCGGGGTGGTGTCGTAGATGCTGTCGTAGACGCCGCGCCAGATGACCGACAGGTGCGAGCTGTCGATGAAGGGGATGTCGTACTTGTTGTAGAACTTGCCGGACTGGAGCCAGTCGTAGTCGAGCCGGATGTGGGCGACGTTGCGGTTCATGATGAACTCGTACGTGTTCTGGTCGGGCGTGCGGACGATGTCCATCGTCTGGAGGTTGCCCGAGAGCTGGATCGGCCCGAACTTCTGCGTCGCTCGGGCGGGCGGCGGGACGAGGCAGGAGAGCACCGCGAGCGTGACAGCAACCGCTGAGCGTCGCATCGACATTCCCCCTTCCGTGGTTCGGGCCGATGTGCTGCGTTGCCGGCTCTAGCTAGCCCGCAGAGCCGTGAATCCCAATGTTTGCATGGCGGGCGGCGGGGGTGAATCCCCCGCCGCCCGCCCGCTCGTCACCTCTTCAGGAGCGTCTGCTTCCCGGGGAGGATGAGGGCTCCCGGTCCCGGGAGACCGGTCACGTTGTCGATCGTGCCCACGCCGGTCGCAGCCTCGCAGAAGGTGGTGACGAGGATGCCGCCGGTGGTGGTCTTCGGATACGTGGGATCCGGCCAGACCGGCGCGGGCGGATCGGGCTTGCCCGTCCGGACGATGGCGCCGCCCCCGGCCGTCGGGTAGCAGGGCGTGCTCGTGGAGCCGTTGCAGCACAGCTGGCTGATGCCGCCCTTCGAGTCGATGCAATTCCCGCTGGCGTCGTGCGAGACGCAGGCGGCCCCGGTGCAGGTCGCGGCGCACGGGGTAGCGCCGCAGTTGTCGTCCGCAGATTCACCGCACGGCTTCGGCCCCGGCAGCGTCGATGTCCCCGAGGTGAGCGCCAGCCTGATGTCGAGCGTGGCCGCTTTCGCCGCCGGGTCGGGTGGGCAGGCGGCCGAGAGCCCATAGGTCGGGCTCCCCTGGGACTCCGCCACGGTCACGATCGACTCGACCGTGCACCGCTTGCCCCGGTTCGGGCCGGCGGAGCAGGTGCCCGAGGCCCCGTACTGCGGCGCGCTGCCCGTCGAGCAGCGGGGGCAGACGTTGGTGTGGTCGGAGATGAGGTGGACGTCCGAGAACAGGTTGACCTGGATCGGTGTCGTGTCGGACACCTCGCCCGTCTGGACGTTCAGTTTCCCGGTGACCGGCGTCGTTTGGAAGCGATTGATGACGCACACCGCGACACCCTGCGCGATGAGCGGCAGCGGGGGTCCGAACGTGGCCCCGTTGATCGATCCCGCGCCGACTGCACCCATGAGGTCACAGACCGGGTTCGTGCTGGCATCGCACCCGGAGAGGCAGACCTTCAGCGACGCGCGCGGGTCGACCGGGAAGTTGTGCGAGATGCCGGTCCACCCGTTGTCGAGGTCCGTGCCGCTGTCGGCGGTGGAGAAGTCGGCCTCGTCGGGGCCGCCCTGGGGATTCGCGACGCAGAACTGCATCGTGGTCGTCGTGGTCGAGCCGTGCGGCGGGTTGCACTTGAGCACCAGCTTGTCGGTGTCGACCTTCGGCTTGCCGCTGCTCTTCGCGACGACATGGATGATCTTCTTCCCGGGATGGTTCTTCTTCCTCCCCTTGAGGGGCACGGTGATGCTCGCGTTCGCGCCGCACGTGGCGCCGCTCAGATCCGCGGGGGGCGTCAGGATCCCCCTCGGCGTGACCTTGACCTTCGTGAGCGGGGGCATCGGCGTGCAGCCGGAGACGTCGGTCTGGTTGACGCAGAGCGCGACCGTGAACACGCACGCGCCGTTCGCGGCGCCGTCGGAGTCGCAGCTGGAGCCGTCGGTGCACTGGACGACGACCCCGGTGATCGTATCGCCCTGGGTGTCGAACTCACTGTAGCAATCGGCTTTCTTGGAGCCCCCACCCGGCACGTGCGTCGCCGCAGCCTGCGGCGCCGGACCGAATGTGAGCCCGAGCGTCACGACCCCGGCGACGATCGACGAGCGCCGCCACCTACGCAACCGTAGCTTCGTCATCCGATCCTCCTCTGAAAGGGGCATGGTTGGGGATCTAGCTGCGTCCGTTAACAGGGTAATGCGGCGAGCGTCAACGGGGGGGCGCGCAAGCTGCATGCGGCGGGACCATGCGCCGGCCGAGGAAGGCGAATGACGCGATCCGTCAGCCGGAGGTCAGCCCGGGCGCGACCGGCGCCCGCTCGCGGAAGGACGCGGGCGGGCGCCGGCCGCGGGGCCGGCTAGCGCTAGCGGAGCTGGGCCATGCCGGGGAGGCTCGTTGCGCCCGGCCCGGGGAGGTCCGCCACCAGGTTGACCGTGCCGTTGGTGGTCGCGGGGATGCAGAAGACCGTCGCCTCCGTGGCCGCGTGCGGCATGCCGTCGGTCAGGTCGCCAGCGGGCGACCCGGTTTCCGTGATGCACTGCGTGGTCGCCTGGCCGAAGGCGCCGGCGTGTGACTGGCCCGGGCAGAACATCCCGGTGGCGCTGGTCATGCTCGCGCTGCCGGTGGTGAGGGGGTTCAGGTCCACGCTCAGCGCGCCGCTGAAGAGCCCCATGCCCTCCTCGGGCGGGCAGTCGTGGGTCGTGTTCGCGGTGGCGGGGTTGCCGGTGGTGGTGTTGGTGGAGCAGGGTCCGCCGACGTGCGGTCCCGCGTTGCAGCCCGTCGCGCCGCTGCCGCTGCAGGGAGGGGTCCCGCAGTTGCACTGCGGGCAGGGCGCGGTCCCGTTGCCGGTCAGGTAGACGCGGGAGACGAGCGGGATGTCCACGCTGGCGGCTCCGGTCGCGGGATCGTTCGTCCCGCTCGCGTCGGTCGCGATGACGTTGATGACGCAGGTCGAGAGGGCGGGGACCGACGCGTACGGGATCGCGAGGGGCGGCCCGAATAGACAGCTCTCGACGGGCTGGCACGAGCCGCCGATGCCGCCGCAATCCGCGTCCGATGTGCAGCTCGGCTGCGGGGCATTCGCGTTGATGCAGTGGCTCGACGTCGTGCTCGACCCCTTGGTGCAATCGCGATTGCTGCCGGTCCCGTTGCTGGCGACGAGCGTGTTGCCGGGGCCGATGTCGAGGAAGGAGGTGGCTCCGGCCGGGGTGGAGCCAGGCGGGACCCCGTTGGCACTGCCGCCGCCGATGTACAGACAGGAGGTACCGAGGTCATCGATCAGCGTCGTGCAGCCGGTGTCGGAGTCGATCGCGCCCGAGAACGGCGCGGACGCGGGGGTCGAGAAACCCGCCCCGCCGCAGCTCGTCGTGCCGGCCGTGGTGGTGAACGAGAGGCTGTTCGCCGGGGGTGGTCCCGAGGTGCTCGTGGTGGAGAAGACGGTGGTCGTGGTCGTGCTGGAGGTGGAGCACGGGCTCGACTCCGGTTGACACGCGATCGTGATCCTCTCGATGTCCGATCCGGCCTTCGCCTTGACCGTGCAGGTCCCCGTCCTCGTGCCGTGCTTCTTCGTCTTCGCCGTTACGCCCGCGAACGCTCCGCATGGCGAGCCCGTGCCGTTCGCCTTGACGTGGACCTTGCCCACTTTTCCGCAGGATCCCCGGGCGTGGATGTTCTTCTTCTTCAGGTTGGTGGGAGTGCAACCCGCCTCGGGCTGGTTCACGCACAGTTGGAGTTGGACCATGCACTTCCTGCCGGTCGCCGTCTGGCAGTACGTGCTTGCGTTCGTGAGCGGGCCGCTGGTCTGCTCCTGGAACTCGGCTGGACACGCGCTGCTCTGCGCTCGGCTCGCTCGCGGAGCGTGGCTGACGATCACCACGGCGAACACGAACGCCCCGACGAGCGCTGCCACGACCCGCAGCACCACCTTGCCTGACGTCGACGTGTGCATGCCTGCCTCCCCCTGCCGCGCTGGGACCTGGTGGAATGCCAGGTGCGTTGCGGCCGTGGTT
>WNGD01003904.1_pt1 | contig 16308 bp, 13 predicted proteins | sample 5400671 | NCBI WGS metagenome assembly WNGD01 (sample SAMN13153369, study PRJNA577476) | soil metagenome | isolation source: 40 cm soil or saprolite under grassland replicate 2 | place: USA:California | collected 2016-06-15 | reverse complement strand
ACAACGCTCAGGCTCGCTAGCCCTCGTCTTTTGCCGATTGATGCGGGCAAGCGCCGTGACGCATCGAGAACCTCACGCTTCTTGTTTGGTCTGAGAGCAACAAGTATGTGCTTCGAGTGTATCCTCAGCAGAAAAAGAGTGATGCAGCCATTCTGCATGTGATTACGACTGTTCAAATACATTTCGGGAATTTCAGCCAGCATGACTTGGACAAAGCTATCCAGCAAGAACAGTACCTCAGGAACTTAGAATTGAGGTTCTAATGCATAGGCGATAAAGATGAATAGGTTCTGACGTATAAATTGATTCTTACGCAATCTCGCTGATCAAAAAGGGGATCTACTGAGAAGTTAAACACTTTTTCCACTTTCCAGCAGTTTCGAGAGCGAAACTGAACTTCATGATGAGCAGATTCTTCCAGCCATTTGGTGAAATGATGAGTTGTGGATGACAAAAAAGTCTAGCCGCTTTCTCCCGAAAGTTTGGTCATGGAGTGACAAAGGGCAATGGAAGAGCCTGCGAAGCCAGATCAGTGAGAGATCACGCACTTTCTGAGTACGGAGCCCGAAAACACCTGAAGTCAAGAGACATCTTCTCAGGCTCACAGAGAAAGAGGATGGCCTTCACTGAGCCAGCGGTAGGAACAAGATGAGAATCTCCCCCTCTGCGAGTGCACGTGTCTGATGTCCCTTGCCCGTCGTATCTTCGACGAGGACAGGAGTGCCCGCACTGACCTGTCGCCGTTGGCCATCGCTCACTTCGAACTCGACGTCCTTATTGAAGATGGCGAACTGACGGTGCGGAGCTGGATGCCAGCCAAGTGCCCGCTCCGCCTGTTGAGGGTAACGAAGGAAGATCACTGATGACACGGGAATCGGCTGAGCCACATCGAGGGGAGGAAAGCCCGCAAGCACCTCCCTCTGCACCGTTGGGACCTCCACATCTTCAAAATGCGTTTGGCCATCTAGCCCTGTATAGATACGAAGGTAGTTCATGGTTGACTCTCGTTCCTTTCCTAGCATGGTCGGAACTTTGGTCTCTTCAATATAGCTATTGGCTCCACTGATTGCAACTCCAGCCTGCTTCCCTCCTCTGCTTGCGCCTCTGTTTTGTGGCTCGCTTCCTTTGTATAACCCAGGCGCAAGGAGAGGCGCTCAGTGTAAATAACCGTTTCCTCACGACTATCAGCGAAAAGGTCCCTGTCACCATTCAGGACATGAGCCATATCTTGTCGTATGCACAAACACCGTTCTGAACGAAAGCACTTTTTCCATGAAGGGGAGAGCATCAGCAGGGGTTCTTGCTCATATGCTACAAGAATTGTGGTAGAACAGAGCATAGTATCAGCAGGATCACAGGAGCAAACGTATCATCATGAGATACGACATATTATGCGTCAGAAGCTCTGAGGGCAATATCGCTTCTCATCTCGTCTCAAGCAATTCGGCGGGGCATTGGTCACTTTGTGCCGTTTGAAGCCCCTGATGCCCTTGTGGAGGCCATTCGCACTGTTCTGTTGCGACATCCTTGATGCCAGCGCTCTTTCAGAACGGCATCCAAACATTTACACTGATGAGCAAGGAGACAGCACACCAGCTGTTGAACACTCTCACATGCTGGTGGCCATCTCCTTGGAGAGTGAGACTTACGCTCGCGAAGCTTCTGGCAGCGAGAGCAGGAGCTGTGCCACCTCAGAGGCACCACCCAGTTGGGGCCAATGCCCTTTCTTCGGCAGGAGCCAGAGGTCAGAAGTCGGCAAGGCCTCGTGCAAGGAGCGGGCAACGCCGGGGTTCAGATATGGGTCCTCTGCTCCGAAGATGATCCGCACGGGGCGATCAAACGCCTTGAGGTCTGGCATCCGTCGCGTATTGGCCTGCACGGTCGCAGGCAGATCGCTGGTCAGACCGATGAACGGGGGGAAGGTGCTTGGCATGCCAAGAAACTGCGGCCCGATGATCGCCAAGAGAGCTTCCCGTGCCTGCTCATCATCGCCGAACTGACGTCCCTGCCAGTTGAGAAGCCATTGGGCAACGGTTGGGTTCTGGGCTATGGCCCTGGTGAGTGCGGCATAGGCCGGATCAGCGAAGAGGCTGATGAACTCGGGAAAGCGCAAGGTGGGTGCCTGTCCATAGTACGTGTTGAGTAAGACGAGCGAGGACACGCGTTGCGGGTGATCCAGGGCCCAGTTGATCGCCACGGGGCCAGAGGCGTCGTGGGCCACCGGGACCACCTGGTCAATCTGCAGGGCAGCGAGCACCGCGTGCAGTTCCCCCTCTTGCTGTTTCGAAGTATAGGTGTGGTCCGTCGGCTTGTCAGATGCTCCCCAGCCGAGAAAGTCGAAGGCGATGACCTGGCGACCAGGCAGGGCCGGAATTAAGCGATCGTAGATGTGCACATTGTCGGGAAAGCCGTGCATCAGTACGAAGGCGGGACCCGTTCCCGCATAATGGCGGACATAGATGTTGAACCCCTGATAGGAGACCAGGTGTTCACTATAGGGCTGCGATGCATTCATGAGAGACAACTCCTTGTTCTAGACTCTCGTGTGACAACAACAAGCAACGAGCAAAGGAATAGTGTGTACACAAGTAAATAGGCAAAAAAGATGGTGTTACTGGCTTAGCGCCACTACTGCTGCGAGGTCCGCGCGGAGCGTTTCCACATGCTGCTCGCCTAGACCGTGAAGCATGGGGGTATGTGCCTGCTTCAAGAGCGGAAATGCTCCCATCAGGGCCTCCTCACCCTCGGTGGTGAGTGCGACGATGCGCGTTCTGCGATCTTCGCCCTCCTCGATGCGCACCCATTCTTGCCTGGCCAGGAGCCTGAGATTGCGCGTCAACGTGGTCCGATCCGTGCGCCGAAGCGCCGCACAGACACAGTGTCGCACCGTGACGGAATTCTTTGGATCTATGGATATCTTCCTCCCTTTTTATTATGTGTATATACACATAATAACAGAGGATTCTTCTTCTGTCAAGGAGGCCGTTTGTTCGGAAAAAAGGAGACAGTATTGGCCTGGAGAATCTGTTCTTGCAGCCGTCTTTATGCAGCAACGCGGTCACTTTCTGGGCTCTTCCAGGGTTACTTGGCAAAGTACAATGAGCAGATTTACCGATTGTTTTTCGGGGTTGAGGCAACTTTATTTTTCCCTTTCTGCAACATTGCACACAAACATTGAGCCGCGTGGCAGAATTGACTGCGAGGAAAGCAGCCTGGGAGCAACAAAGCAAATCTGCAATGGATCAATCTTTTCGAACTCTGCTCGAGTGCTTCTGCAAACCGTTGTAATAACCACTCTGCTATCTTCTACACAAAAATTAGAGGTGACTCGCGTCTATCTGGGTAGACACAAAAATGGGAAACTTAGAAGTGAAGAGCGTGAACGGATATCTTTAATTTACATAAAGCCGCCTGAAAAAACCTCAAACGTCTTGTCAGCCACCCAACCCTAAAGTATAATTGCCTCGAAACTAGAATCTGAGGAGATTCTGTGAGGAGGGTTTGTCATGAATGTAGTGAATAGGTCCCCAGGGGTGGGTTCGATCAGATTCCTTACCGGTCCGCTGGCTGGCAGTATCTATCAAATAACTAAGCCGCTTACCACCATTGGACGCGAGCCTGATAACGACATCATCATATCCGATCCATCTGTTTCGCGGCAACATGCTCGTCTGGTGAATAACGGAGGGCAGTGGAGCATCGAAAAGCTCGCGCCGCAAAACCTGGTCACCGTCAATCAGCGTGATGTGCAGCTGGCAACCATTTCTGACCGGGATACAATTGGCTTAGGGTCAGGCACCACATTTCTCTTTCTTCTATCATCTCCTCAGTCTGCCGGTAACCAGCCCTCGCCACTACAGCCAACACCTTACCAGCCATTGCAGCCAAAGCCTCCCACGCCGTCGTTCAGTTGGCAGCAATCCCAGGCTCAGAAATCCTCTACGGAACCGGTCTCATCGCAACTATCTCCCGGCACGCAGCGCGCGCCTACCGACTTTTATACCGCTGGCAACATCGCGAGCGTTCAAGTTACACCCGGCGTACCAACGCTGGAGATAAGCACTAATATACACGCAAATAAGCAATCAGTCCCGCTGACCCAACAGGTCATCAACATTGGGCGTGATCCATCTAATGACATTGTCATCAACGAACTGGTGGTTTCCGCATTTCATGCCCAGGTAATACGCGAAGGCAACCAGCTCGTATTCGTCCATCCTCACCCTGCACGTGGAAAGACATTGAATGGACTACTCTATCAAGGTCGTCACATTCGTGGAGACGAACCATTCCGCAAATCATTAGCTCGTGGAGATATTTTCCGTATTGGCGATGAACATGGCACCCTGGTCACACTTACTTACAATGATGGCAGTGGAGCTATCCAGGATGTCGTGCCCGAGATTCGTCCTATCCCGTTGGGCGCTCCGGAGATCACAATTGGCCGCTTGCCAGATAATATAGTGGTACTAAGCCACCCGCAGGTTTCTGGTCGGCACGCTCGCATGGTCCAGGTACAGGGTGGTTATCGTATTGTAGACCTAGGAAGTACGAACCATGTCTACGTCAATGCGCAGCGTGTGACGAACCAGTTGCTCAAACCTGGGGATGAGATACGCATCGGCCCATACAAGTTTACGTACACGGGTACGCAACTGACACAGCAAGACGAGAGCAAGGGCATACGTATCGATGCGCTGCACTTGCAGAAAGTCGGCAGTAAGCACACTATCTTGATCAACGATATCTCTATAGCCATTCCTCCTCGTAAATTTGTAGCGGTGGTGGGTGGCTCCGGTGCTGGCAAATCAATGCTCATGGATGCTCTCAATGGCTTGCGTCCCGCCCAGAAAGGCCTGGTGCTATACAACGGCCAGGATTACTATCGTCACCTCGCTGCATTCAGCACACAGCTTGGCTATGTGCCACAGGATGACATTATCCATCGTGAACTGACCGTCGAACGCGCACTCTACTATACAGCCAAGATGCGCCTGCCTGAGGACTTCACAGAAGCTCAGATCAAGCAGCGCATTGACGAGGTGCTGGAAGATGTGGAAATGAAACACCGGCGCAATTTGCTCGTCAGCAAACTATCTGGTGGTCAGCGCAAGCGCGTCTCCATTGCGTTAGAATTGCTTGCCAACCCGAGTGTCTTCTTCCTGGACGAGCCGACTTCAGGTCTCGATCCAGGCCTGGATCGCAAGATGATGTTCCTTCTGCGCAGGCTGGCGGACAAGGGACACACTATAGTGTTGGTCACCCATGCCACCAATAATATCAATGCCTGTGATTACATTTGTTTCCTGGCCCAGGGAGGTCGCCTGGCCTACTTTGGACCGCCGAACGATGCAAAAGCCTATTTTGGTAAAACTGACTTCGCCGAGATCTACAGCGCTTTGGAGTCTACCGAAGAAGATCCTAACATTCCGCAGGAGGCAGAGAATCGATTTAGGGCCTCGCCAGACTACCAGAAGTACGTGGTTGGTCCCCTCAACCAGGGACCTGCTGGTCGCGCGAATGCACTACAACAAACGGTCGTGGTCAAGCCGCCCAAGCGTGGTAACCCATGGAAGCAGTTTTCCTTGCTCTGGCTGCGCTACATCGAATTGCTCAAGAATGACATGGTCAATCTGCTCTTTTTGCTATTGCAGGCGCCAGTCATTGGCCTGATTCTGCTCTTAATGCTCGCTCCAAGTGGACACGGCACATTCGATGCTACTAGCATTGCCAATTGCCCAACCATCAATGGAGTGCCGCAAACGAAAAATGCCGGCGCGACAGCACATAACTGCACTGTTACCAAGAACTTTCTGCAGAACACGCCAGAGGGGCAGGCATATATCGCTCAGAACGGTCACGGCCGTAATATAAATGGAATCTTACAGGATTTCATTCTCTATGGTTCTGGAGGCGATGCGCAAAAATACCTGTTCATCATGGCCTTTGCAGCGGTCCTGTTCGGCTGTATCAATGGAGCGCGCGAAATAGTGAAGGAAGCTCCCATTTATCGCCGTGAGCGCACAGTGAACCTGGGTATCGCGCCCTATATGTTCTCGAAAATTTTTGTTCTTGGTGTGCTGTGCCTGCTGCAAAGCGCTGTGCTGGTCTTCATGGTTAACGCGGTCGCACCTTTCCAACAGGGTATCTTTTTACCGGTGATTTTGGAAATCTACATCACCATAGCTCTGACTGCGCTGACAGGTTTGATGATCGGATTGACGGTCTCAGCATTCGCCCGCAATAGCGATCGGGCGGTAAGTCTCATTCCGTTCATACTCATCCCGCAGGTAATCTTCTCAGGCACCTTTTTCAAACTCGATGGACCTCTACAATTTGTAGGAGCATTTTTCGCAGTGCGGTGGGCCGTGGCTGGCACAGGCTCTTCGGTTGGCATCCATGGTGACAAGTTAGGCGCAGATGACTTCTCATACCAGGGAACACTGTTCTCCACGTATACTCAGGCGCAAGCGACCTTACACCTTTTGCTGTGTTGGTTTGCTTTAATACTGATGATTGTGCTTCTTGGTCTCGCTACCGCCTATTTCCTGAAACGTAAGGATGTTCGAACGTAGAATTGCGCCGGGCGGCCGCCAGGATAATTTACAGGCCGGGTGGTACTTCTTGGCACCCAATTTGTTAACGTATAACGTTCTATGCTATCGTAGCATTGACCTTGGAAGCAAGGTGTTGTTAAGGGAACGAGCAAGCGAACAGTGTTACTAAACAAGCGCATTCTCGTCGGAATCAGTGGAGGCATTGCATGCTATAAGGCGGTCGAGCTGGTTAGCCGCCTGCAGCAAGCCGGTGCATTGGTTGATGTGATTATGTCAGAGAGCGCTGACGAGTTCGTTCGCCCACTGACATTCTCGACTATGAGCCATCGACCTGTATACAGTGATCTTTGGGAACCGTCGGGACGCGCGGCAGAAACGCACCTCGCTTTGGCGGAAGAAGCGGAAATACTGGTGATCGTCCCTGCAACAGCTAATACTATTGCGAAGCTGGCCCACGGTATAGCGGACAATTTGCTCACAGCAGTAGCGTTGGCAACCAAAGCTCCACTAGTGTTGGCTCCCGCGATGCACCACAACATGTATACGCACCCGGTAACACAGGCGAATCTGACCTTGTTGCGCGAACGCGGAGCGCTTATCGTCGAGCCAGAAGTTGGACGACTGGCTTCAGGGGAAGTCGGCATAGGCAGACTTGCTGATACTAGTGTATTGCTAGGCGCTATCAATGTCGTACTGGGACGTAACGGAGATCTTGCAGGTCGCCCGGTTGTAGTAACAGCAGGTGGCACTCACGAGCCAATTGATCCAGTACGCTTTGTGGGGAATCGCTCATCTGGAAAGATGGGATATGCCCTGGCTATAGAGGCCAGAGATCGTGGAGCGAACGTCATATTGATCTCAGGCCCTGTTGCATTAGATGCGCCCTACGGGATGGATGTACGGAGGATCGAAACGGCAATGCAGATGCGAGATGCAGTACACAGTGCGGTTATCGATGCGGATGTGCTCGTAATGAGCGCTGCCGTTGCCGATTTTCGTCCAGCGGTAACAGTGACGCAGAAGATTAAGAAGGAGGGAAGCGGAGCGCCAGAATTGGATGATCAGAATGGGTTCTTCTTACGACTGGTACGTAATCCAGATATCCTGGAAGAACTCGCTGAGTCAGAGGATCAGCTCCCTGGCACTGAAGGGACTAAGCGACACCTGGTACGTGTGGGCTTCGCTGCTGAAACCAGCGATGTGGCGAATAATGCACGCGCTAAACTGATCGCCAAACGCCTGGATTTGCTTGTGGCAAATGATGTGGGCCGCTCTGATAGTGGTTTCGGGACCGAAACCAATAAGGTTATTATCTTTCTTGCAAATGGTGCAATGGAAGACCTGCCAGTAATGCCCAAAACAGGTGTTGCGGCAGCCATTTGGGATCGAATCGTACCTTTATTAAGTACGATGTAAGGTAACTATTCAGTAGGGAGTCCCAAGGGGCCTTGCAGGCCCCTTGGCGGGGTGCGTGGTGTCCCCGCCTTCCTCGCCCACCCCGCCGCCGCAGGCGGCGCAAGAGAAAAGAGATCTGAATAGTTACGATGTAAGTTGGGAGTATGTGGAGTTGTGTTGGGTGAATTTATTCTAGAAATGTTGGGTACATCTATTATGCAGGAGGAATCCATGATGGATCGTGCTGCTAGCGCTGGTTTTGAAGGCATCGCTCAGATGCTGCTTGAGCAGAAAAAGTTAATGGATGCTTTGGAAGCCGAAAACCGTGAATTACGCCGGCAAATCACTGACTTGCGACGCGGGATAGGCATTGCAGTAGTTATTGATGGCAAGACTATTCAACTCGCCAATGACCAGGGCAATAGTATGCAAATGAGTGTGCAATCGCAGGCAACGCTGCAGAGCTTACAAAATTTGCAGAACACTCCCCCCATGGTCAACAACAGCTACGCACAAAGCGGTAGACCGACAGGAAGCCAGCCGCCGGTAAATTTGGGTGGCGACAAGCGGGATAATGGTAATACTCGCAGTCCGCTGGCGGATAGCTTCGTACTCTAACTACAATAAGCGCTTTTTCGTCTTTCACATTCTGATGATCGATTGATTACTCGGAAACGACAATGATCGCGGCGAATCCAGTTTGAGTGGCTTATTCGCTTTTTTCTGTACGAGTTCAGTTTATTGTGTTCACAAGCGAAATCTGTTTGCTGCGTGACTTTTTTCCGTGTGGCATTGTCCGAATACATTTCAGGTAAGGGCATGTTGGATGAAACTGGTATTCTATTCTCCAGCATGTCCTTGTCATACCTGTTTGGGAAACTAAAACAGCACTGAACACCTTTGAAAACGCTTGAATGCTTGCCAACATATGATATTATCAAGCAAGATATTCTACTGTTTTGTTATGTGAATGCTAGATTGCTCTTGCATCCTGACAGTAGACCTTAATGACCTGTAGATTATGCCAATTCAAGGAGATCACTACATGATTTGTCCCCGCTGTCAAAGCCAGGTGGCCGATGGAGTAAAGTTCTGCGGCGTCTGTGGATCCCCAATGCAAGTGAGCCAGACTCCACCACCCCAGGCTCAACCGCAGAGTCAATATGGAGCTGGAGCGCAAGGAGTCTACGTACCGCCCAATCAATATGAAGAGTATAGAAGTAACCAGGCCTTTGGCAACCAGGTGCCAAGAGCCGAACTGCACAACCCCAAAGGGCCTTTGCATGTGGCAGATATGTCAATCACCATTGATGGAGAACTTGTGCCGGTAGTGGACGTCATGCTGGGCAATCAGCTATCCATCTTCTTTGAGCATCACATTCTCCTATGGAAGCATCCTGGGGTACAAATCGGCTTCATGTCTCTCAGAGGAATGGCAAAACGCCTCTTCGCAGGCCTGCAAATCTTCATGACCGAAGCCCATGGGCCTGGCAACATCTCCTTTTCACGCGACTCGGTAGGCCAGATCGTGGCATTACGCCTGCAGCCAGGCCAGATGGTTGAGGTACGTGAGCACCAATTCCTGTTCGCTACCAGCAACCTTGATTATAACTTCACCTTCGTACAGGGTGCAGCCAATATCCTCTTCAGCCGCACCGGCCTCTTCATCGACCAGTTCACCTGCCGAGGCGGTGAAGGTATGTTAATTCTGCACGGCTATGGCAACGTTTTTGAGAAAATGCTGGCACCGGGGGAAACTCTCGATGTTGAGCCGGGCGCCTGGCTATGGAAAGACCCATCAGTGCAGATGGCGGTGACAACGGTTGCTGGCTCACAACGCGGTGGTGGCATCCTCGGCGCTATCGGCGGCATGATGGCGGGCGCTTCGATTATACTCAACCGCTTCACCGGCCCTGGTCGCCTCGGCATCCAGTCCATGACCTATCATCCACCTCAAGCTGAGGGCGCGCAACAAGCCGGTGGCACAAGCAACTTCGGTGGTTCACTGAACCAGCTGTTCAACCAATAATAACTCCCCATACGCGCCATCTGGTGTGTACAGTATAGATTCGTTTGACAGCACGAACGGTCGTTGTATATACTACATGCAGGAAAACTATCCGCAACTGTTGTTCTCATTGGGTGGCTTGGATCAACGGGTCCAGGCAGATAGGGAAGCCGGTGCAAATCCGGCGCAGTCGCGCTACTGTAACTGGTGAGCAACTCATCCTCTCATGATAATGAGAGCCAGCCACTGTTCTGAATTGAACGGGAAGGCAAGTTGAGGAGCGTTTGGAGCCAGGAGCCAGGAGACCTGCCCGATGAGGGATGCTCACAATCCTTCGCGTAAAAGGAGCGAGCTGCCGAGACATCGACGAACGAAGTGAAGGAACGCTTCACAGCTTGTGTTTATACGTGTTCTTGGTTGACCTCCATTTTCCGCGGGGTGACAGCGGGCGTTGAAATGAACCCGGAGGTTACAACCACATGCGCTCCCATGTCATCTCTTTTTGTCTCTCTCTTGTCCTTCTTCTGTCTTGCTTTGTCCTGCTCACCGCGTGCGGGCAAAGCTCATCGCCGACCACCGTGGCAAAGCCGACTCCCACTCCCACCGAGGCAATCGATGTTTACGGAACACCGATTGTCTTTCCGAACACTGCTCCGCGACGTATCGTCTCACTTGTCCCAAGTGCCAGTGAAATCCTCGGGGCGTTGCATCTCCAAAGCCGAGTGGTCGGTGTTGACCACTATACTGACTATCCACCTGAGCTGGCATCGCTCCCGAAGGTTTCGAATGCCGATGGCCAGTTCAACGTTGAGCAGATTGTGGCGCTCAAACCTGACCTGGTGCTGAGCTGGGGGGCGGAGACAAAACAGGAGGATCAGCAGCTCAAAACCCTGGGCTTGCGTGTCGTCGATCTTCCCTTCACGAATCTCTCAGGGGTCCTCCAGCAAATAGTGCTCGTTGGACGCCTGACGTTCACGGAGCACACTGCCGTCGTGTTAGTGAACCAGCTTCAGCAGCAAATCAATCAGATCAAGGCAGCAGTAGCAGGCACGACTGCGCCCAAGGTGTTGCTCGAAGCAGACGATAGTACGCCAGGAAAACCATTTGTCTTTGGCGGCGGTTCCTTTGGTGATGAACTTTTGCAGGACGCTAATGCAATCAACATCTTCCATGCTAACAGCAGTAACGGTGGCTATCCACAGGTCACAGACGAAGCGATCATCGCTGCCAACCCGCAGTTTTTTATTCTCACCGAAGACCCTCGCTATGGTGGCGATGTCGCGTTGGTCTACAAGCGTCCCAACTGGAGTAACATCGACGCGGTGAAATCACATCATGTCTATCGTATCAACGTCGCCATCATGCAGCGTCCAGGACCGCGCCTGGTGGAGGGACTACGATGCGTCGCACAGCTTGTTCATCCCGAGAAGTTCACTGTTACATTGCCCGATTATTGTTCAATGACAGTCTAATCAGAGACGAGGAAGCACAAGCAACGTAGCTTCCACGAATGGAAACTCGAACGTTCAACACCGATGAGAAAGGTGGATTGACATGCTACTGACTCTTCCCAGAGTCGTTCTAGCCGGTGTGTCCAGCGGAGTAGGCAAAACCACCATGACGACGGCGTTCATTGCCCATGTACGCACGCGCGGCATCCAGGTGCAACCCTTCAAAGTTGGGCCGGACTATATCGACCCGTCCCATCTTGCCTTGGCCGCAGCCCGACCCTGCTATAACCTGGATACCTGGATGATGCCACCCGGCCGTATGCTGGACGTTTTTTGTATGGCTGCTGCCTCTGCTGAGATCGCCTTGATCGAGGGGATGATGGGGCTCTATGATGGCGAGCGTAGTACCAGCGACCTGGGAAGTACTGCCGAGGTTGCAAAGATCCTCCAGGCACCGGTCGTGTTGGTCATTGACGCAGGTGCCATGGCACGGAGTGCAGCCGCTGTGGTGCTGGGGTTTCAGCATCTCGATCCACAGGTACAGATCGCAGGAGTGATTGCCAACCGCGTTGGGGGAGCCGGGCATGCTCGTCTGTTACAAGAGGCAATCGAGGCCGAAACTGGCATTCCGTTCCTGGGATATTTTAGGGATGCACCGGACAGACTTGTGCCTGAGCGGCATCTGGGCCTGGTCCCGGCCGCCGAACGTGTCGTCGGTACCGAGCAGCTCACCGTGCTTGGGCAGCAGTTTGGTCAAACCTGTGACAGTGAAAAACTCCTCGCTCTTGCCCGCGAGGCTCCCCCGATTGAGCAGAACTCCCAGGGACTCTTTGCATCGATGGAAACGGCGCAGGAACATGTCAACATTGCTATCGCCCAGGATGAAGCGTTCAACTTTTACTACCCCGATACACTGGACTTACTTCGGCTGGCTGGTGCTGACCTGGTCCCCTTTAGCCCACTACACGACAGCATTTTACCTGAGCATGTAGCTGGTATTTATATCGGCGGTGGGTTTCCAGAGGAATATGCACAGCACTTAGCTGCAAACGCAAGCATGCGCTCTGCTCTTGCGCGGCGCCTGCAGCAAGACATTCCCTGCTATGCGGAATGTGGCGGTTTGATGTACCTCTGTCAATCCATTCGTAATGTATCAGGAGAAGAGTTCCCGATGGTAGGAGTCCTTGACAGACAAAGCGTCATGAGCAGTGATCGTGGGGGATTAGTGATCGGGTACCGCGAGGCGACTGCTTTGCGCGATACCCTGCTGACATGCCAGGGTGAAGTGGTGCGCGGGCATGAATTCCATTACTCTTGCTTGGACGCTCCATTTGCTCGAGAAGAGGCTGCCTATGAGTTTACTGCTCGTGGGCAAGTGGAAGGATTTGCGCAAGGCAATCTCCTTGCAACCTATCTGCACCTGCCATTTAGCGGATTCTCCTTGGCGGCTCAACGTTTTGTGACCACCGCAAGACGATGGCAGGCGCATACAGAGCATAAGTAGTAGTAGATCCAGACCGTACAGAGAAAGGAACATCTCATGTCGGATCAAGAGCTTACTCAAGAGCAGGCCCGGTCGAGCTGGCCGAAAGAAGAAGACGAGGAGAACAGCGATGGAGGTGACCCCGAAGAGGATCTGGCACTCAGCGAAGAGGAACGGCTGGCACGCCAACGCGCCAGCCATGAAGCTCGTCGCAAGCGAGCAAAGACGATGATCAAAAAAGGGTTGGTGATCGTCAATACTGGCAAGGGCAAAGGCAAAACAACCGCAGCAATGGGCTTGCTCCTGCGCGCCTGGGGGCAGGGTCTTCGGGTATGTATGCTTCAGTTCATTAAGGCCCGAACGGCTAATTGGGGCGAAGAGAAAGCGGCACGCAAAATCGGCATTGAGATGATCCCTCTGGGGGACGGTTTTACCTGGCTTTCAAAGAACATCGAGCACGATAAAGCGCTGGCGCGTGAGGGGTGGGAGATCTGCCGCCAGAAAATGCTTTCTGGCAACTACGACCTGATCGTACTGGACGAGATGACTTACGTGCTCAAGTATGGCTGGCTGTCCTGGGAGGAAGTGCAGGACACATTTGATCAGCGCCCGGCGGGGTTGCATGTGGTGATAACCGGACGATATGCTCCCCCAGAACTGGTGGCGTATGCCGATCTGGTTTCAGAGATCATTGAGGTCAAGCATCCGTACCGGACCGGTGTCAAAGCGCAAAAGGGGATTGAGTTCTAGCGTGAAGCCGAGCAAGCAGAGGTCAAAGGGGCGATTTGCACTGGAAGAGGGAGTAGCAGTGTTGATTGCGCTCGGCCTGGACATCATGGGGGAACCACCTGCCGCCTGGCATCCCGTTGTCTGGTTCGGAAAGCTGATCCAACGCCTGGAACGAGCCGCTCCACGAGGCCGCATTCCCCAGTTGCTGTATGGCGGAGTCATGCTGGGGCTGGCAACTCCCGCTGCTTTCCTTCCGGCTGCGATCGTTCATAGGCTGGCAAAGCGTGTACAAGCCAAAGCAATACAACATGGCTGCACTGACGGTGGCCTCATACTGTATGCGTTGATTGAGGGCGCCGGTCTCAAACCTTTTTTTGCCTTACGCATGCTGGCCGAAGCAGGACGTTTGGTACGGCTGGCTCTTGAGTGCCACGACTTGCCTGCTGCGCGGCATGCGCTGCAAAGCCTGGTCAGCCGGGACCGCTCCGAACTTACAGCAGAACTGGTGGCGGCTGCCGCCATCGAGTCGTTGGCTGAGAATCTGAGCGACTCGGTTGTCGCGCCGCTCTTGTATTACACGCTGTTTGGCTTACGTGGCGCAGCGGTGTATCGCCTGTTCAACACATTTGACTCGATGGTGGGCTATCATGGGCGGTATGAGTATCTGGGTAAAGCAGCAGCTCGGCTAGACGATGTGCTGAACGTGCTTCCGGCCAGGCTGACTGCCCTGCTAATTATTGCCTTTGCCCCGCTCTTTGGTGGTCGGCGGCGGAAAGCCTGGCAGATCTGGCAGCGTGACGCCAGCAGGACAGCCAGTCCTAACGCCGGGCATCCGATGGCCGCCGCTGCCGGAGCTTTAGGCGTGCAATTGGAGAAGGTCGGCCACTACAGGCTGGGTGACAACGATAAGGTCATCACTGCCTCGAGCATCCGCCAAGCCGAGCAGATGGTGTGGAGCATCGGGTGCGTCGCCGTCTTCCTCACAGCACTATGCAAAACGCTCTGGAGGCCCCAGTATGAGTAATTCGACACATGGAGTCGAGCGACCCATTCATGGCGCGCTTGATTACGGCGAACTAGACCGCCTGGGCCTGCACCCCTCGGACGTGCTTGATTTTAGCGTGAATGCCAACCCGTATGGCCCCTCGCCATATGTGCGAGAAGCCGTGGCAAACGCCGCCATTGACCGCTATCCAGACCGCGAGTGCCTGGAACTGCGACGGGCCATTCTGGACGATGAGCTTGCCTCGAGCGACCTTCCATTCGGCTCCATCGTATGCGGGAACGGCACCACCGAACTCATCTGGGCTATAGCCCGTGCCTATCTGAAGCCTGGCCTGAAGGCGGCCATTCTTGGTCCTACTTTTGGCGAATACCGCGTAGCTTGTCTGGCCGCTGGAGCCACAGTGGTTGAATTTCAGGCACAAGCCAGCGCGTGTTTTCAGCTGGACACGGCGGTAGTCGCTGCCTGGATCAGCAGGGAGCAACCCTCCCTGGCCTGGCTCTGCAATCCAAACAACCCGACCGGTACCTGGTTAGACCAGCATTCCGTCCAGCTTGTCTCAGAAGCCTGCCAAAGCACCGGCGCAATGTTGGTGGTCGATGAGGCGTACTGGCGCTTTGTCTTTCCGCACGAGGAGTACTCGGCCGTCGAGTTGGTAGGTGCCACCAGGAGGCAGCAGGTCATTGTGCTGCGCTCGCTCACGAAAGATTTTGCCCTGGCCGGGGTACGCTTAGGATATGCCGTTGCGGCTGAGGACGTCATTGCGCGCCTGCGCGCCTGCCTGCCATCCTGGAACGTGAGTGGTCTCGCGCAAGCCGCAGGGGTTGTAGCCGTGATGGATCGCACACACCTCACCAGGACACTTGATGCGCTGGCAAGAGAGTGTCGTGACTTCTTCTCTGCCTTACAAGATCTTGGTGTGCGCATCATGCCTTCACGTACCCATTTTTGTCTGATCGAGGTGGGGGATGCTCATGCGATTCGTCAGCAGTTGCTGAGCAGGCACATCCTGGTACGGGACTGTACCTCCTTTGGGCTCCCGGAGTATATGCGGGTGGCGACCCGTCAAAGAAGCGAATGGCAGCAGTTCGTGCGCGCATTGAGGGAGGTGTTATGAGCCTCGCAAAGACGCTCATGGTGCAGGGGACGGCCTCGGCGGTGGGGAAGAGTACGCTGGTAACGGGCTTGTGCCGCATCTTCGCACAAGATGGTTGGCGCGTCGCTCCTTTCAAGGCGCAGAATATGGCGCTGAATTCATTTGTGACCCGCGAGGGCGGCGAGATAGGACGGGCACAGGCGGTACAGGCGGAAGCAGCAGGTGTCGAATCCATCGTAGAGATGAACCCGATTTTACTCAAGCCGGAGGGCCCGTCGCGCAGCCAGGTAATCGTTCTGGGCCATCCGCTGGACGCGATGGAGGCGCGCGATTACTATCGCAATCGCTCCAGATGGTCTGAGGTTGTGCGCCAGGCTCTTGCCAGACTACGGGAGGAGTACGATCTGGTCATGATTGAAGGGGCGGGCAGCCCGGTTGAATTGAACCTGGCCGAGTACGACCTGGTCAATATGCCGATAGCTCGTCTGGCTGATGCTCCGGTGTTGCTGGTGGGCGATATCGACCGGGGCGGGATTTTCGCCTCCTTTCTGGGCACGCTGATGCTGCTCCAGCCTGAAGACCGGGC
>WNGD01005766.1_pt1 | contig 16309 bp, 14 predicted proteins | sample 5400671 | NCBI WGS metagenome assembly WNGD01 (sample SAMN13153369, study PRJNA577476) | soil metagenome | isolation source: 40 cm soil or saprolite under grassland replicate 2 | place: USA:California | collected 2016-06-15 | reverse complement strand
ACGGGGGCGGCGGCCCGGGGGCGGGGCCGATAGCGGTATCGGAGCGGATCGAGCCCTTCCTGCCGCGGCCGCAGGTCGTGCGACGGCCGAGGTCGGAGCGGAACGAGGTTGACGGCCCGACGGACTCGCGAGCGGAGCGTGGCGATGACGATCGCTTCTACGACCTGGATTACGACCGCCCCAGGTCGATCGGCCGCCTGCGCGGCTTCCAGGGCAACTTCGGCGTCTTCGTCCGCTCCTACGCCTACATCCTCAGCCTCGGCGCCGACGGCCTCGCCGAGGCCTCCGAGACCGCCGTCCTCAACTCCAACTACCTAAAGGCGCGATTGGCGCAGGGGCGCGCGGGCAAGCGCCTGCCGGTCGCCTTCGACCGCCACTGCATGCACGAGTTCGTCCTCTCCGGCAAGCCGATGAAGCGGGAGCTGGGCCTCGCGACGCTCGACCTCGCCAAGCGCCTGCTCGACTTCGGCTTCCATCCGCCGACCGTCTACTTCCCGCTGCTGGTCGACGAGGCGCTGATGGTCGAGCCGACCGAGACCGAGACCAAGGAGAGCCTCGACGCCTTCGCCGACGCGGTAGAGGAGATCCTCGTCGAGGCCGAGCGGGACCCCGAGATCGCCAAGAACGCCCCCTACACAACCCCGGTCCGCCGCCTAGACGAGGTCAAGGCGACCCGCCACCCGGTAGTACGCCAGCTTCTGGAATAGCTACGCTAACAACGTATGATTTGCTACGCTACAACGTAGCGAATGGTACGCCAGCAACGTATTCTCAGTAACCCGTTTGTCTTTGCCCGACCGCTGGAGCCTGACGACCTGGTGGATCGCGAGGGCGAGCTTGCCCTGCTGGCCGAACGCTGGGAAATGGGAGTCAATACTCGGCTCGCAAGCCCTCGCGACTACGGGAAGACGAGTCTGCTGCATCGCGCGATTGCAGATGCGCGCGCAGCTGGCACCGGCGCCGTACTCGTCGATCTCTACGGGGTGCGTACGCCGGGGCAGATGGCCGCTCAGGTCGAACGTGCCTACGAGGCCCTCCCCGCTGGGCCGTTCCGCAAGGCCCATGCGGCCCTGCGCAAGCGGGGCGGGCGCGTTGGCGTCCAAGCGGCCCTTGCGGGCGCTTCGCTGACGATCGGGGCGGGGGAAGCTGGCGAGCGAGCATTGCTCGATGCCCTCGATCTCCCTCTGAAACTGCACGAAAAGACCGGTCGGCCGATGCTGGTCGCCTTCGACGAGTTTCAGGCTGTCCTTCAGGTGCAACTCGACGCGCTGATCCGCAGCGTGATTCAGCACCACGGCGCCGGCGTCACTTACGTCTTCTCCGGCTCGCATCCGGGAATGATGATGTCGCTGTTCTCCGATCGCCGCCGTCCTTTCTACGGCCAGGCGGCGCCGCTGGAGCTCGGGCGGTTGCCTCGCGACGCCCTTGCCTCCTATATTGCGGAACGCTTCGAGCGCACCGGGCGGGATGTGGGCGATGCCCTGGAATGGCTGCTGGACCTCGTCGATGGGCATCCGCAGCGGGCGATGCTCTTTGCCCATCTGCTCTGGCGACACACCAGTGAGGGCGCGACGGCGGACGACGGCGTCTGGGCCGCGGCTTACGAGGAGGCCTGGGGCTATTTGCAGGGGGACTTCGAGGCCACCTGGGATTCTTTCTCACGTATCGAGGCTGGCGTCATGGAGGCTGTTGCCGCCGGGGTGCAGAGTTTCACCGGCAAGCTGGGACGAGAGGTATACGGCCTGCCGGCGGGCTCAGCCGCGCCGGATGCCGCTGGAAGGCTTGTGGAGGAGGGCCTGTTGTTTCGCGCCGAGGGGAACCGCGGGACCCTCGCCATTGTCGATCCGGTGTTCGCCTGGTGGGTAGCCGCAGGGCGTCGCTGGGCCCTCGACTAGCTTGATCTGGCCCCGGAGCTGACAGAGACCGTTTCGATACTCTTCTGTTTGTTTCTGGTACTGAGCTAGGTGAGGAGGGGTTATCGCCGACGCGCTATCTGCAGACGAAATACGCCCTTTCCAGTCTGCGCTGGTGGCTCGCGTGCAGGAGGGCGGGACGATCTCGGCAGCGCAGGTGCTGAGGAAGCTGAAAAAAGTCCTAGGCGTGAAAGTGCGCGACACCGGCCGCAAGGTCGTCGCCAGCGGCCAGATGGAGGATCCCGAGGTCGCTTTCGTTCGCTACGAGGACAGGCGACAGGTCTCCTGGGCCACGGTCCCTGTCATCGACAAGGTCAACCACCTGGCCGTAGTCATCGTCAAGGGCAACTGGGTGGCCATTCACACCACCGAGAGCTCCCGTCGCGACACGATCAAACGGGCGCTGCGAAAAGGAGGGCTGGGTCCGCTGGAGCTGGTTAGGTCTGGGCACCTCAAGGCTGCGTTCATGAAGGGGCCCGCACGCACGCTGTGGATGCGGGGCACGCATCGCTCGACCGCCTACAAGGCCGACACCAAGGTCCTTGGTGGCCCCGACCTCGCACCGGCGCTCGATCCGACAGGCGATCAGAGCTATCGCTATACCGCGGCTCGCAGCGTGCCCGAGAACGATGAGATTGGCGACGTCATCGGCCTCGCCGTCGATCAATCACGACTCTGGATCGGGCCCTCCGCGGATTGGGTCGAGTTCCAAACTCGGATGCTGGCGACTCTCGACGCGCTCGAGGAGACGATGGGCGCCGACGTGGAGCCGTTGCCGGTGCTGGCTGCGGCGAAGACCGATCTGACCGATGTCGACGGCGCCTACGACGTCGCCATCTCTCCGCCGGAGATGTTGATGCTGGGCCCGGTGCTCGATTCCAGCGAGGCTGCCGCCCTGGCCGAGCTGGAGAAGCTTGCCTTCGGGACGCAGTTCGAAGTCACCGACTCGAGCGCTGTGAGGCTGACGGCTACTGTCTTGCGAAGAGGGCAGGCCCTCGGCCGGCTCGAGCTCGAGTTCCGCGAGGGGAATGGCGAGATCGACGCCCTTGTTGGGGGAACCTCCGAACCCGGCCAGGAGGAGGATTTCAAGGAGGTCCTTGAGAAGTTGACTGAGCCTGAAATCCTCACCGTCTACTTCGAGTCCGGGCACACAATTCAGGGCCATCAGGTCTTCACGGTCCGCCACCGCGACATCCCCTTCGCGGGGTGGTCGTGGGTTCCCTTCGGTGCCGATTGGGCAGACCGCTGACTTTCTCCACATCGCCGAGTCGGGTGAGGTGCCGATCCTTACCTTGATCCACGTCAAGGGTGCGAAGAGCGCCAGTCAGACCCGGGAGATAGCCGTGGTCCCATATGAGACCGTCTGTGCGCAGGCGATCAAGAACCTGCGGCACCTGGATGCGGTCTTGGCCTCGGGCAACCTGCTCAGCGGCACGATTCCGGTGGAGCTTGAGCTTTCCGCCTGGGAGAACGGTGAAGATCGCTCGCGCGCGCAGTTCGTGCAGCGACTCGACGCGCTTGGCGCCAACTTCGGCCGCAGGGTCGTGATCGTGCAGCCGCACGTTTGCAAGAACCTCGTCGCCTCGATCCGCGCCGACCCCGAGCACAGCCAGACGCCGAGGCTGCGACAACTCGACACCCTGCTGCACGGAGTGGCTGCGAGTTGCCAGTCGGCGGGCGCAGAGCTGCTGGTGGTTGGGTCGACCTGAGCCAGGGAGCTCTTAGAGCTCCGGTAGCTTCTGCTTCAGCTCGAGGACGGGGGAGAAGAGGTCGCCGCGCTCATCGATTCGCTTCAGCACATCGCCGGCTTCGAAGACGAGCGAGTCGGGGTCCTCGCGCTCGATCGCCCGCTCGACCTCCCCCCACGTCACCGGGGTCGAGACGGTGGGCCGCTCGCGGGCGCGCAGCGAGTAGACGGCGATCGTCGTCTTGCGGCGGTGGTTCTGCGACCAGTCGACGAAGACCTTGCCCTTGCGTTCGGCCTTCTTCATCTTCGAGACGACCTCTTTCGGGGTCTGCTTCTCGAGCAGCTGGGCGATCGCCCGCGCGAGGGGTTTGGTCTCCTCGTAGCTGACCTTCTCGTCGTTGAGCGGCACGTAGACCTGGAGGCCCTTCGAGCCCGAGGTCTTGGGAAAGCACTCGACCCCGAAGTGGCCGAACAGCTCGCGCAGCCGCAGCGCAACCCGGCAGCAGTCGAGGATGTCGGCGGGAGGGCCGGGGTCGAGGTCGAAGGCGAGCACGGTCGGGCGGTCGGGCTCCTTGGCGATCGAGAGCGAGGGGTGCAGCTCCAGCGCCGCAAGCTGCGCCATCCAGACCAGGGTCGGCAGGTCTTCGCAGACGCAGAAGTCGATGTTGCCGGCGCGCGGCCCGGCCAGCACCGTCGCCGTCTTCACCCACTCGGGCCGGTGCTTGGGGCAGCGCTTCTCGAAGAAGGCTGCCCCGGTGTCGTCGACCCCCTCGGGGAAGCGGCGCAGGGTCAGCGCCCGCCCGGCCAGGTGGGGGACGATCGCGAGCGCGACCTTGGCGTAGTAGTCGACGACCTCGCCCTTGCTAAAGCCCGCTTTCGGATAGAGGACCTTGTCGAGGTTGGTGAGCTTCAACTCACGACCGTCGACCTCGACCTGGCGGTCCGAGCCCACCGGCTACTTCGAGGACTTCGCCTTGGAGCGCGAGCCGGACCGTTTCGGTGCGGCCTTCTTCTTCGGCGCCGCCCGGGGTTTCCCCGCCGCTAGTTTGCCCGCCTTGGCCTTCTCCTCGCCCTGCACCGCGGCGATGCTCTCCTCGAGCGCCGCCATCAGGTCGGGCGCCTTGGTCGGCTCGGGCGCCTCCGCCGCCGGGGCGGTGAGCACGTCCTTGCCTTCCGCCTTGCGTTCGATCAGCGCCAGCAGCTGCTCGCGGTGCTCGTCGCGGTAGGCCCCCGGGTCGAAGCGCCGGGTCAGCGAGTCGATCAGCTTCTCCGCCATCTCCACCTCGCGCTTGGCGACCTTCGGCTTCTCCGCCGGCAGCACGTCCTCCAGCTCCGCGGGCGGTACCACCTCGTCGGCGAAGCGCATCGTGGTCAGGGTGAGGACGCCGTCGGCGGGACGCAGCGCCGCCAGGTGCTCCTTGTTGCGGAAGACGAAGCGGGCGACCGCGACCTTGCCGGACTCCTCCATCGCGCGGGCGAGCAGCGAGTAGGCCCGCTCGGCGCCCTCCGCCGGCCCCAGGTAGTAGGGGCTGTCGAAGTAGATCGGGTCGATCTCGTCGAGGTCGACGAAGTCATGGACCTCGATCGCGCGGCTCTTCTCGGGGGCAAGCGCCTCCAGCTCGTCCTTGCTCAGCGGCACGTAGCGGTCCGGGGCGATCTCGAAGGCCTTGGCGATCTGCTCGTAGGGGACCTCATCGTCGGTCCCCTCGGCGACCCGCCGGTGGCGGATGCGGGCGCCGTCGGACTCGCGGATCTCGCGCAGGCCGATGCTGCGCCGCGCCACCGCGCTATAGAGCTTCACGGGCACGTTGAGGAGCCCGAAGCTGATCGAGCCGCTCCAGATCGCTCTCGCCATCAGCGGATCACCTACCCGGATTCTGGCAGCAGACCACGCCCCCCGTTTCGGTCGGGGGCGCTGGGGATGCATCTTGCGACTCCGGTGCGTGTGGGTGCGCCCGGCGCTTGCGGTCAGGGGGGCTGCTTCACCGCCTCGACGGCTGGTGGGATCATGCCGCCGTGCTCTTCGAGCTGCGCGACGTTTGCCTCAGCCGCGGCGGCCGCCGGGTCCTCGACTCGGTCAGCGCCGAGCTGCCCGCCGGTGCGACGGCGATCGTCGGGCCCTCCGGCGCCGGCAAGTCGACGCTGCTGCGCTTGCTCAACCGGCTCGCCGACCCGGAGACGGGGACGATCTCCTACCGGGGGCAGCCGTTGACCGAGTACGACCCCTTGAAGCTGCGGCGCGAGGTTTCGCTGGTCCCACAGCTGCCGGCGCTGCTCGAGGGGACGGTGGAGTCGAACCTGAGCTTTTCCGCCAGGCTTGCGGGCGAGGAGGCGGACCCGGCCCACTGCCTGGGGCTCGCCGGGCTCGGGCCCGAGTTCGCCGAGCGCGACGTTTCCCAGCTATCGGTCGGCGAGCAGCAGCGGGCGATGCTCGCCCGGGCGCTCGCGCAGAAGCCCGCCGTGCTGCTGCTCGACGAGCCGACCTCGGCGCTCGATCACGCCGCCCGCGACGCGGTCGAGGCGACGCTGGCCGAGCTGCGCCGCGAGCTCGAGATCTCGATGGTCCTGGTCAGCCACGACCCCGAGCAGGCGCGGCGCCTGAGCGACTGGGTGGTGCGGCTCCAGGACGGGCGCGCGATCGAGGCCGGCCCGCTGGAGAAGGTGCTGGCGTGACCACGTCGATTCACGTCACGACCGGGGAGGTCGCCGCCAGCCTCGCCCTCGTCGTCCTCGCCGCGGCGATCTCCCGCTGGCGCGGGGCCGACCTCGAGGGGGACATAGCGATCGCCGCGATCCGCTCCTTCGTCCAGCTGACCGCGATCGGCTACGCGATCAAGCTGATCTTCAAGGCGGACACGATCTGGCTGGTGCTGGCGCTGCTCGCGGTGATGGTCGTGTTCGGGGCGCTCACCGCCCGCCAGCGGGCGAAGAAGGTTCCGGGCGCCTTCTGGCCGCTGCTGATCGGCCTGGCGATCGCCGGGGCCAGCACGCTGGGGCTGGTCGTCGCCCTCGGCGTCTTCGAAGCGACGCCGCGCTACCTGGTCCCGGTCGGCGGCATGGTGATCGGCAACGCGATGACCGCCTCGGCGGTGGCGCTCAACCGGCTCGGCGACGAGGTCGCCGACTCGCGCGCCAGGATCGAGGCGACGCTGGCGCTCGGGGCGACCGCCCAGGAAGCGGCGGCGCCCTTCGTGCGGCGCGCCCTGCGCTCGGGGATGATCACCCTGGTCGACTCGACCAAGACGACCGGCCTGATCTTCTTCCCCGGAACGATGGTCGGGATGCTGCTCGCCGGCGCCAACCCCACCGACGCCGTCCGCCTCCAGCTGATCCTCCTCTACACGCTGCTCGGCAGCGTCGCGATCGCTGGCCTTGTCGCGACGACGCTCGCCTACCGCAACTTCTTCACCCCGGCCCAGCAGCTGCGCGAGCTGGAGGGAGAGGCGCCGGCCTGAGCCCATCGGCATTGCCTGTCGTTGTGGATTGATGCAATTTTCTTCAGTAACTCATCGCTGATTTCCGAAGTTCTAATTTTCGGTATCAGTCGAGTTGCTAATACCCGGTTCCGTTTATAGGGTCGGACGTACCGAAATCAGAACCGGTAATTTCCGAAAGACAGAGGCCTAGTGGGTTCAATCAGGGCAGTAGTCGCGGGTCGCGGATGCTGGGTTGCGGTGTTCGCGCTCCTGCTCCTCGTGAGTTCCTCGGCCCCGGTCCTCGCCGACTCTCCGTCCGAGCCGCCGCCCGTCGCACCGCAGTCCGAAGAAAAAGAACCGGGAGACGCGCAGCTCCCGCCCCTTCCCACATCTCAGGAAATCGGCGAAGCGATCGAAACAGAAGGCTCCGGCTCGATCGTGCCAGGGTCGACCGACCCCGGTGCGGCAGAAGAAATGCCGCACGAAGACCTCGACCGCAGCGAAGCGCTCGAACTGCTCCAGGCCGTCTTCGAGCCAGAGCTTCAGGGCCCAGCGGGTCCCTTCGACGAACTCCACGTCGAAAAATTCCTCGCCGACAACGTGGCGGTGATTCCGGCGGGCCAGCAACCGGAAGCGCCAACGCCTGCGGCCGGGGAAGAAACGGGCAGCGGTTCCACTATGCCCCGTCAATTGTGGAAAACTAAGACCGAATGGAACCTCGGGAGATGCTGTAGCGTGATAAGACGCATCTATACCACCATAACTGTTGGGGTTGTGGTCGCTGCCCTCACACTAGCTGGCACCGCATGCGGTTCCCAATCTGCCATCGACAGTCCCACCCTTAGCGGCTGCGTGATAAAAGCGCATGACGTGAAGTCAAAGATCCTGCCTCAAAACAGCGGTTTCACATGTGGAAACATCAAGTCCATCATGCTTGTGCTGCCGAATGCGGTGGGAATCTGGCCTCTCGAAAGTAGCACGAAGGGCCAAGGGGAGGTATGCAGGGTTTACCCAAAGTCCGCGTTGCCCCTCGAAGTAAGGTGTCACCACGGTGCTCGGCATTTCGAGGTAGTGCGTATTTCGCGTTGATCATTATTGGTCGTCTTGTCATCAGCGGCGCCTTGTCATAGGTTGCCCTTCGAGGCAACGGGGCTAGTCGTGATGTCCGCTTCCGGATCCGTTGCAACTATCCCATCCGTCGCTTCAGCTTCACCCTGGTTCCTCCCGTGGGGGAACCAGGGAGCCCTGAAGAAGGCTTGGTGCTGGGGGGTGTCCGACGTCGAGTCGTCTTGCACCAGCCTGCCGACTGGTCCAGCGCGCTCGGGCCGCACGTTCAGCCATCGACGCCTGGCGAACGGGCTCACCAGAGAATGACCTGCCGCCGAAAGCCGATGCTTTCACGGGGGCGCCGTCACGCCCTCGTTGACTGCCTCGGGCACGTCGAGCCAGGCACCTGGGTGGGGGCGAGTTCGTTTCCACAAATTCCCCCTGCGGCGATTGGTCACAACTCTCGACCGACAGCGGGCGATTCAACGTCTGTCATCGAAGATGCATTCCCTGGGGATACGGAGAGGCGAGCAACTACGAGGTGCGCTGCTATGAAGCATCCATTATCTATGGGGGACATCGTCTCCAACCTCGCCGACCTAGACTGAGCCGCCTACACTCGTCGGGGTGACGCGCCAGCAGCGCCTGACACTGGTAGCGACGATCCTCGGCTCGACGGTCGTCTTCCTCGATGGGACCGTGGTCAACGTGGCGCTGCCGGCGATCGCCAACGGGCTCCACGCCGGGCTGGCGGGGCAGCAGTGGGTGGTCGAGGCCTACATGCTGACCCTCGTCTCGCTGCTGCTGGTCGGCGGCTCGCTCGGCGATCAGTTCGGCAGGCGGCGGATGTTCGTGATCGGCCTGATCGCCTTCGGGGCGACCTCGGCGCTCTGCGCCGTCGCTCCCTCGGACGAGTTCCTGGTCGGCGCCCGCGCCCTCCAGGGGATCGCCGGGGCGCTGCTGGTCCCCGGCTCGCTGGCGATCGTCGCCGCCACCTTCGAGGGCGCGGCGCGAGGCAAGGCGGTCGGCACCTGGACCGCGTGGACGGGGATCGCGACCGTGATCGGGCCGGCCGGCGGCGGGGCGCTGATCGGCATCCTCTCCTGGCGGGCGATCTTCTGGGTCAACCTGCCGCTGATCGCGGTGACGGTTGCGCTCACCCTGCACTCGGTGCGCGAGAGCCGCGACCCCGGCGCCTTCCGCGGCATCGACTGGGCTGGGATCGCCCTCTCGGCGGCGGGGCTCGGCGGCCCGGTCTTCGCCCTGATCGAGCAGCCGACCCACGGCTGGGGCGACCCGTTGGTCTGGGTTCCCTTCGTCGCCGGCATCGCCTGCTTCGCGCTCTTCGTCCTGCACGAGGCGCGCGCCCGTCACCCGATGCTCGACCTCGCCCTGTTCAGGATCCGCAACTTCGCGGTCGCCAACCTGACCACGCTCACCGCCTACGCGGGGCTGATCGGCGGCCTCTTCTTCGTCGGCCTCTTCCTCCAGCAGGTCGCCGGCTACTCGGCCCTCGAAGCGGGCCTGGCGACGACGCCGATCTCGGTGCTGCTCTTCGTCCTCTCGCCGCGCTTCGGCAGGATCGCCTCCGGCATCGGCCCGCGGGCGCCGATGTGCGCGGGCCCGATCGTCGGCGGCCTCGGGCTGATCCTGCTGCTGCGGGTCGACGCAGGCGGCGACTACCTCACCGACGTGCTGCCGGCGATCGTCGTCTTCGGCCTCGGCCTGGCGGCGACGGTCGCGCCGCTGACCGCGACCGTGCTCGACTCGGTCGAGGAGCGCCACGTCGGCGTCGCCTCCGGCGCCAACAACGGCATCTCGCGGGTGGCGGGACTGCTGGCGATCGCGGTGCTCGGCGCCGTCATCTCGGCCTACTTCGGCTCGACCCTCGACGGCAACCTGGGCGGCCGCCCGCTCGGGCCGGCGGCGGCGCGGACCGTGTCCGACGCGAAGGCGCAGCCGCTGGCGGTCCCCAAGACCGGATCGCTCCCGCCCGGTCAGGCGGCGAGGGTGCGGACGGCCGCGGCCGACGCCTCGACCTCCGCCTTCCATCTCGGCATCGGCATCGCCGGCCTGCTGATGATCGCCGGCGGCATCGTCGCCGGGGTCGGGATCGAGAACCCGCGGCGCCGGATCGAGGCGGTGCCGACCCGGGGCTCGGCGCAGGCGGGTGAGTGCGGCCACGGCACCGACGCCGACAGCGGCGAGGCAGGCGCGATGCCCGCCCCCGAACCAGCTTGAGGGCCTATCCCGGTAGGGGTGGAACGTCTTGTACTTTTTCGCGATCCACCATCGTCGGTAGCCACGGACGCGGCTCGAAAAAGTTAAGTGGAACCCCTACCGGGATAGGCCCTCTGAACTAGGCTGCGGCCGTGAGCGCTCCCGCGATCTTCTCCGGCATCCAGCCGACCGGCCGCAAGCACCTCGGCAACCACATCGGCGCGATTCGCCAGTACGTCGAGGCGCAGGACCGCGGCGATCCGGCGATCTTCTGCATCGTCGACCTGCACGCGATCTCGGTGGCCTTCGACCCGGCCGAGCTGCGCGAGCGGCTCTACGACACGACCGCGATCCTGCTCGCCGCCGGCCTCGACCCCGCCAATCGGTGCATCCTCTTCCGCCAGTCCGACGTGCGCGAGCACACCGACCTGACCTGGCTGCTCTCCGCCGTCACCGCCCACGGCGACCTCAACCGCATGCACCAGTTCAAGGAGAAGTCGGCGCGGCAGCGCGAGCTGGTCTCCGCCGCGCTCTTCTTCTACCCCGTGCTTCAGGCGGCCGACGTGCTCGCCTACCGGGCGAGCGAGGTGCCGGTCGGCGAGGATCAGCGCCAGCACATCGAGCTGATGCGCGAGATCGCCCGCCGTTTCAACGAGCGCTTCGGCGAGGTCCTGGTCGAGCCCGAGCACCGCATCCCGGAGATCGGCGCGCGGATCATGGATCTCCAAGAGCCCGAGCGGAAGATGTCGACGACCGGCGCCAGCGACGCCGGGACCGTCTATGTGCTCGACGAACCGGAGGCGATCCGCAAGAAGCTCGCCAGCGCGGTCACCGACTCCGGTCGCGAGATCGTCCGCCGCGAGGACAAGCCGGGGATCGCGAACCTGATCGAGACCCTCGCCGTGGCGCGCGGCATCGATCCGGAGGCGGTCGAGCGCGAGTTCGAGGGTGCCGGCTACGGCGACTTCAAGCGGGCGGTCGCCGAGGCCGTCGTCGACCTGCTCGCCCCGGTCCGCGAGCGCTACGCCGAGCTGCGTCCCGACGAGGCGGCGCTGGAGGCGACGCTTGCCGCGGGCGCCGAGAAGGCCCGCGCGATCGCCTCGCGGACGCTCGCCGAGGTCCGCGACCGCATGGGTATCGGCCCTTCCCGCAAATAGGGAGTGCAACGCGTTGTCCACCTATCGCATAGAGAAAACGTTGCACCGGGGACTTAGGCTTAGCCGGTGACCGTCGCCGAGCTGGACCTCGACCTCGACGTCTTCGCGGGGCCGTTCGACCTCTTGATGGCGGTCGTGCTGCGCGAGGAGGTGAGCCTGCTCGAGGTCGAGCTAGGCGAGGTGGTGGTCGCCTACGTCGAGTACCTGGAGCGCGAGGGGGAGCTGGAGCTCGAGGTGGCGACCGAGTTCCTCGTCCTGATCGCCGCCCTGCTGGAGCTGAAGTCTCGCCTGCTGCTGCCCGGCGCCGACGAGGGCCTGGAGGAGCTTGCCCCAGAGGAGGCGGTCGAGGAGCTGCTGGCCCGCCTGCTCGAGTACCGCCGCTACCGCGAGGCCGCGGCGATGCTCGGCGAGCGCTTCGAGGCGGAGCGGGGCTACCTGTACCGGGCGGCGCCGCTGCCGCCCGAGCTGCGCCGCGTCGCGATCGAGGCGGCGACCGCCGTCTACGAGGCCGAGCAGCTCGGCGCCGCGCTGGGCGACCTGCTGGCGACGCCGCCGCCGCTCGACACCAGCCACATCCGGCCGACCGTCTCGCTGGAGAGGCGGCTGCGCGCCCTGCGCGACGCGCTCGCCGGTCGCCCCAGCATCGACTTCGACGAGCAGTTCGGCGGCGAGGACCGGCTAACCCAGGCGGTGACGCTCTTCGCTCTGCTCGAGCTGTACCGCAAAGGCGAGGTGACCTGGGAGCAGCGCAAGGCGTTCGGGCCGATCGAGATCAGGAAGGCTCCGGCCCCGTGAACGACCTGGCGCGCACGATCGAAGCGCTGCTCTTCCTCTCGCCGCAGCCGGTCTCCCTCGCCGACCTCGCCGAGGCGACCGAGGCAAAGGAGGGCCAGGTCGCCGAGGCGATCGACCTGCTGCGCGAGGACCTCGGCGAGGGCAGGCGGGGCGTCGTCCTGCGCGAGGTCTCCGGCGGCTTCGCCCTGGCCAGCGATCCGGCCAGCGAGGGCGCGGCGCGGCGGCTGCTCGCCAAGCCGCGGACGCCGCCGCTGACCCAGGCCCAGGCCGAGACGCTGGCGATCGTCGCCTACCTACAGCCGGTGTCGCGGCCGGAGGTTGCGCGGATCCGCGGTGTCTCCTCGGAGTCGGCGGTGCAGACGCTGGCCGAGCGGGGGCTGATCGAGGAGTCGGGGCGCTCGCGCTTCGGCGCCGCGATCTTCAAGACGACGGAGCTGTTCGAGCGGCTCTTCGGCCTCGCCGGGCTCGACCGCTTGCCCGATCCCTCGCGCTTCGATCCGACGCCGGAGGACGAGCGGGAGTTGCGCGAGCGGCTCTTGAAGGCGGGCGAGCAACGGGCCGAGCCATGAGGTGGGGGTGGGGCGGGGGTCGATCCCGGCTACGCCTGAACTTGTGGGGGAGGCCCGGAGACCAATCCCGGCTCCGCCTGAACCCGGGGTGGGTGAGGTGCGGGGATCGATCCCGGCTCCGCCTGAACCCAATTTTGTGCCCCTTTGGGGCAGGAATCACTCCGCGGTGCCGTGGGGAGGCTGCGCCGGGATCGATCCCCGCACCTCCTTCCCCCCGGCGCTAATTGCGACTCGCTAAGTACCTCGCCCACGGAGGAATAGCTTCGCGGCGGAAAGCTGAGCTAATCGTGGCGGCAGGGCGGGTGACGGTCGGGGGAGAGGTCGTTACCGACCCCGCTCGCGACGTGGACGCAGGAGATGACGTGAGGGTCGACGGCGACCCCGTCGCGGCCGAGCCGCGCGAGGTCTGGGCGGTGAACAAGCCCGCCGGGGTCGTTTCTACGGCGCGTGAGCCGGGGAAGCGGCCGGCGGTGGTCGAGCTGGTCGACTCCACCGCGCGCCTCTACCCGGTGGGGCGGCTTGATGTCGACTCGACCGGGTTGATGTTGCTGACCAACGATGGTGAGCTGGCGAATCGGCTCACACATCCTCGATATGAAGTCGCTAAGGCCTACCGGGCCGAGCTGCGGCGGCCGCCCTCCGAGGGGGAGCTGGAGCGGTTGCGGCGTGGGGTCGAGCTCGACGACGGCCCTACTGCGCCGGCCGAGGTGCGCCGGCTCGGCGAGCGCGAGATCGAGCTGGTCTTGCGCGAGGGGCGCAACCGCCAGGTGCGGCGCATGGCCGAGGCGGTCGGCAACGAGGTCCTCGCCCTGTGCCGGGTGCGCTTCGGCTCGGTCGAGCTCGGCGGGCTGGGCGAGGGGGAGGCGCGCCGCCTCTCGCGGGACGAGATCGCCCGGCTGTGGGAGTCCGTCCGGACAGACTCTGGAAGGATGTAGGCCTTGAGGCCCAGGAGGTGGGAATGAGCCTTGACAACAAGCGACTCTTCGCGGTTCGCGGCGCCGTCCAGGCCGAGGCCAACGAGCCCGACGCGATCGTCTCGGCAACCGAGGCGCTGATGCGCGAGCTGGTCGACCGCAACGGGCTGGCGCCGGAGTCGATGGTCAGCTGCATCTTCACCACTACCGAGGACCTCGACGCCGAGTTCCCGGCGGTCGCCGCGCGTAGGGTCGGGCTCGACTCGGTGCCGTTGATCTGCGCGCGAGAGATCGACGTCCCCGACGCGATGCCGCGGGTGATTCGGGCGATGGTCCACTACTACGCGCCGGTCGGCCACGAGCCCGCCCACGTCTACTTAGGCGCGACTCAGGAGCTGCGCACCGACCTCCACGCGGCCCAGTAAGGCCGCACGCGGATTTCGGGCAAACTCCTAACCGATGACCGTCACCTTCGCCGAGAAGCTCGCCCGCATCCCGGGCTACCAGGCCGGTGTGCCGACCGGGCAGGCGCCGGAGGCGATCGTCGCCGGTGGGATCGCTCAGCTCGCCTCTAACGAGTCGCCGTTCCCGCCCCACCCGGAGGTGGTAGAGGCAATCGCCGCGGCCGCGGGGGCGATGAACCGCTACCCCGACCCGGACGCGACTCTGCTGCGCCGCCGCATCGCCGAGCGCTACGAGACCGAGCCGGGGCGGATCGCGGTCGGCAACGGCTCCTGCGAGATCCTGCTCGCCGCCGCCGAGGCGCTCTGCGAGCCGGGCGCCGAGATCCTCTACGCCTGGCCGTCCTTCTCGATGTACCCGTACCTGGCGGCGCTGACCGGCGCGCGCGAGGTCCGCGTCCCGCTCGCCGAGGGCGAGGTCCACGACCTCGAGGCGATGGCGGCGGAGACGAACGCCGCCACGCAGCTCGTCGTCGTCTGCAACCCCAACAACCCGACCGGCACCCACCTGCCGGCGGCCGAGGTCGCCGCCTTCTGCGAGCGGCTGCCGTCCCACGTGACGATCGCCCTCGACGAGGCCTACGTCGAGTTCCAGACCCACGACGACCCCGACGCCACCCTCGACCTGCTCGCCGAGCACCCCAACCTGGTCGTCCTGCGCACCTTCAGCAAGGTCTACGGGCTGGCCGGGCTGCGGGTCGGCTACGCGATCGGCTCGGCCAAGTTCCGCGCCGCGGTCGACGCGGTGCGCCGAGCGCTCGATCGCCGTCCGCCCCGGCACGCCGCTGGGCGACCCCGGCCATATCCGCGTCACCTACGGCACCCCCGCCGAGAACGACCGCTTCCTTGCCGCCCTGGGCGAGATCCTCGACTAAGTACGCCTCACCTGCTACAAAGTCTGTGCAGGTGAAGCGAGCCGTCGACACCTCGAGCGTCACCCGCGCCTCCGGCGCCGCGCTCCCCTCTGCGCGCTTCTCCTATTTCTGGCGATTTAGCTAGGCGTCCGGCCTCGCGGCGCATCCCGCCGCACCAACGAGCACTCGGCCGGGCGTCGGACATCTTTGGCCTTGCGCATTGTGCGTTGTGCGACGAGGTGGAGCCGGAAGTAGGATTTTTTGAGCATGGAGGGCGGTGAAGGCAAAATGGTGATCGGGATGCAGGGCGAGACACGGGATCGGGTACGCGACCAACGAATCGAGCGGATCGAGGAGCTGGTCTCCCCCGCGACGCTGCTGCGGGAACTGCCGCTGGGCGAGGCGCGCGAAAAAGCCGTGGTGCGCGGCCGCGGCGAAGTGGGCAACGTGCTGGACGGTGCCGACTCCCGGGTCATGGTCGTCGTCGGGCCCTGCAGCGTCCACGACCCGGTGGCGGCGCTCGAGTACGCGGGCAACCTCGCCGAGGTGGCGAAGCAGTTCAGCGAGGAGCTGCTGACCGTGATGCGCGTCTACTTCGAGAAGCCGCGCACGACGACCGGTTGGAAGGGGCTGATAAACGACCCCCACCTCGACGGCTCGGGCGACGTCAACGCCGGCCTGCGCATGGCGCGGGCGCTGCTGCTCCAGGTGCTCGACCTCGGCCTGCCGGTCGGCTGCGAGTTCCTCGACCCGATCACGCCGCAGTACATCGCCGACACGGTTTCCTGGGGGGCGATCGGGGCCCGCACGACCGAGAGCCAGATCCACCGCCAACTCGGCTCCGGCCTCTCGATGCCGATTGGCTTCAAGAACCGCACCGACGGCGACATCCAGGTCGCCGTGGACGCCGTGCGCGCGGCGGCGGTTCCCCACGCCTTCGCCGGCATCGACGACGCCGGCAACCCCGCCGTCCTCTACACCACCGGCAACCCCGACGGCCACATCATCCTGCGGGGCGGCAAGGAAGCCCCCAACTACGACATCGACGGCGTCGCCGAGGCGCTCTCGAGGTTGGCCGAAGCCCGGCTTCCCGAACGGGTCGTGATCGACGCCTCGCACGACAACAGCGGCAAGGACCCGGGGATGCAGGTCCTCGCTGCCGGCCAGATCGCCGATCAGATCGCCGACGGCAACCCCTACATCGTCGGCATGATGCTCGAGTCCTTCCTCGTCGAGGGTCGCCAGGACCTCGGCGAGGGCACGGACCTGACCTACG
>WNGD01004071.1_pt1 | contig 16312 bp, 18 predicted proteins | sample 5400671 | NCBI WGS metagenome assembly WNGD01 (sample SAMN13153369, study PRJNA577476) | soil metagenome | isolation source: 40 cm soil or saprolite under grassland replicate 2 | place: USA:California | collected 2016-06-15 | reverse complement strand
GTCGTTATTCATCCTCTCTTTTACTTCTTCTACTGATAAATGTGGCGCTGCTCTTGTTATCCTTGCCATCGCTCTTTCCTTCCGATCTTGGTTTCCTCTTTTCAGAATTCTACCACAGACCGCAAGTTGGTATGAGACCCAGGCGAGAGAACCTACATGGCATTCATCGCGTCTTGATCATTATCACTCTTCTCTTGTAGCGTTCATCTCAGGCGAAAAGAAGGAAGCGATAGCATCACAGCAGGAACGTGCTATTGCCGTCAACGAGGCAGCCAGGCGCATCGGCTCTTCCGTCCGTGAGAGAGACCATTTCATGTAAGCCGATGAACAAGAGGGAGATATCTCAGGTGAGGAGCGAGAACAATGAAAACAGGGAGAGTGGGAGAGATCGCGGAGCATGCAGTGATACTTATTCGATGCACTCATTTTTCCGAATCGGATTCGGATCTCTTTCGGACAATTCTCTCCAGCGACACAGAGAGCCGAAGCCGCCAGAGAAGAGGAACGAGGACACGAACAGAGCGAACCATTGCCAAGCAGATTTTGTAGTTTATACTCTGTGAAAGCGGATGCTGGAGGTGGTGGGGAAAGTAAAGGTTTGGAAAACTTTCCCCTCTGGGGAGGCCAGCATCCGCTTTCACAGCGTGTGCCACCATATGAAACACAACAAGGAGGCATCATGCCATCGAAAGAGCCATTACACTCTCGTTTTGCAACAGCACGCTCGACACAGCGAGCAACGCCAGCACAGCCCAGAAGAGCGCGAAAGAAACGCCGCGATGCAGGAACCACCCGCTTTCTGCCGCGTGATCAGTTTGCGCTGCTCTGGATCGGGCACCAGTACGGTATTCGCCTGGATCACCTGCAATGGCTGTTGGGACGCTACAGAGGCCGAAGAGCCAGATACAGCAATTGGATCAGTGAAAGCGCCGCCCGTGACGTAGTGAACCGATGGGAGCAGGAGGGATGGCTGCATGTCGCGCGTCTGCAGGTCAATACCCCGTTCTGGGTGTGGCTCTCGCGCAAAGGACTGCGGAAAATGGGTCTTGCCTACGCCTATCGGGATCTGGAGCAGTCGAGTCTAGACGATCTGGAACATCTCTACGCCATCAATGCCATTCGCTTGTACATGGAAATGGAGGAGCCGGGCATTCGCTGGACCAGTGAACGCGAATTACTGCGGGGGCAGGTTCGCCTCAAAGGCAACCTCTTGCTCCATCGCCCTGATGGGGTGCTGGTGTTTCCTGATGGGCTGACGGTCGCCATCGAGGCGGAACTTTCGGCGAAGAAACCATTTGCATTGGCTGAGATTTTGCTGGAGCTGCTGCGAGGAGAGGACTATCTGCACAGCAAGGTGAAGTTTGGAGTGACTGCAGCCCGCACGCTGACTCGCAGGACGCACAGCCGATATGATCAGATCTGGTACTTTGCCCCCAAAACGATTCGCACCCACATCCGGCGCGCACGAGCCAGGCTCCTCGCCGAGGACGTGATCCGTGAGGAAGAAGCCAAACGCTTGTATGTCTATTGGTATCCGCTGGCGACGACGGAGGAAGAGCTGGCACAGGAAGAGCAAGAGGAGGATGAGGCATTGGGGCTAGATTAGAATGCTCCTGTATGAGCATACGGGAGAAGGAGATGGCATGTGGTCACGTCGGCATGTTCGCTGTCTACAAAACATGACACACGCCACTCTTACACAATCATAATGTCAAGGAGAGACTTACCGCTTATCATCCAATCACCAGGGAGGCACGGCGCTGCTGTAGTGTGCGCACCACACTCATCGCAACCAGGCGAGCGCCGCGAGAGGCAAGGGGCATAGGTGCATTTTCAATCTCGAAGCGGAGTACGCCGAATGTTCCTTCTGCCAGAACTTCATGGATGCTGTGTTTCACCGCCGGATCTGCTATCACACGAACCTCGGTCTGATCCAGCCCTTTACTGGCTAGTGCGACCGCTGCTGCAACGTTGAGGAATTCAGGGAACTGGCGTGCTGCCTGACGTGCTGTGCCTCGGAAGACTTCATGCGGTGCAGTCAAGCGTGCTGCCTCTTCACTGGAGAGCAGCGAGGTAGGAATGCGACGCATCGTATGAACAACGCACCGGAGTTCTCCCAACGATGCTGCGCTCAGCGCATCTAATGCCCCGATCGCTCCTGAAACCACCTTTGCCTGAGAATTCCCACTCTGCGCGGCGGTAAGCAGGTTGTTGAGCGTTTCTTGCTCAGCAAGGGCACCAACACTGACGAAAAGAAGGTCAACGCCAGCCCGCAGAACGCCAGGTCCATGTTCGCGTAGTCCCTCCTGGCCCGCTACCTCGACAATCACATGAGGCTGTTGAGCAAGCAGCCCAGAAAGTGTGGAAACAATGGGTGGACTCCCAGCAGGACGAGGAGCGGTGGAATGGCGAACAAGCGCTCCTACGATCACCATGTCAGTTGCGGCTCGCTCAGCTACAAGGCGGCTCACCTCCTGACCAATCGCACCATAGCCAATTAAGCCCACGCGAAGAGGAGTTTGTTCCATGCGTTCTCTCAAAAGAAGCGACCTATTTCTCACGTTCCTTGACTTTCAACTGTTTCACTCGCTTCTCCGTCGGCCATTGTTTCAGCATCAACTGGTAGGTGTAGGAAGTCTCTGCTGTCCTTTGCTTGCTTTCCAAAGCTCTTGCGCCCTGCCTTCCAGCTTCAAAGCAAGCAAGAGCTTCATCTAAATCATTGAGCTGAATAGCCGCCAGTGTTCGGTTGTTTAAGCACTCCAGACGGAACCGCTCTGGATTTGCGACGTCTGATTGGAGTTGCCCGTAGATGCTCAGAGAAGTGAGTGCCTGCCTGGCCAGTTGTACATCCTTCTGGCCCAGATAATAGTGCGTGAGCCCATCCCACAGGAAGAGTGGAGCATCACCACAGTCTGCATATAGAGGAACGAACTCAGCGAGAGTAGATTGTATGAAAAATGCGGTCCGTGCATTTTCAAGCGTTTGTCTTGCCCCTGTCAATTGCTGCTGTGCTTGAATTGCCGCTAGATACATGTAGACTCTTCCCTTCACAATGGGGAAAATGTGCTGATGAGATGCCTGACGAAGAGTTTCATCTGCTTCCTCGCTCTTTGCAAGAGCCTTCTGGAAATCCTTGCGATAGTACGCGATCAGAGCGTGCTGATTGAGGGCCGTTAAACGCAAATTGACGTTCCTGGTCAGATGGCTGTAGCTCAATGCTTGAGTACAATAGGTCTCTGCTGCATCAAGCCCTTCTAAATGCCATGCGAGTATTGCTTTGAGAAAATAGATTTGTGCCACCAGGTCTGCTGCAACTTCGTGATGAGTCGAAGCACGCTTACACACGTTCACGAGCGTAGGAAGGTAGGAATCGATAATTGGCAAAATGGCATCTAAATGGCCCCCTCCACTCAAATGCCAACAAGCAGTGATACTTGCTGCACAGGTGGGTAATACTTCTTCCAAAGCGAGCACAGACTTGTGCTTCTGTTGAGTAGAAGCCAGAAGTGTGAGAGGAAGTGCCGCCAGGGCAGTGAGAAAACTTCGCCGAGAAAGTGTAAATGCTTCAAAAGAGTTCTGTGTTTTGAGGAGATCAAGCTTTTTGATTTCCTGATCGAGCCGACTCTGAAGCTCATGACAAAAGGATGCCATTCCAAACCATTGGTGAATAAGTGTAACAGCTTGCGCAAGTTCTAATCCGAAGAAGGTCGCAGCGTCTCGATGTGCCACTTCTTCCAGCTTTTCCGTTTGCATCACTGGAGTCGGAAGAACGAGCGTGCTCTCCAAAGGGGAAGAGAGGGCACTGAATGCCTCCGCAGGCTCTGAAGGATGCTGTTCTTTTTCTCGTATGTTATATTGACCATTCCTGACGAGAGTACTGGATGGTGTGAAAGGCACCAGATAGGCCTCAAGAGACCGTGACTCATGCAACAACTTCTCAGCCAGCGCATTCGTCGTTTCCGAAAGAGAGAGGCCATACTCGCTGAAGCGGAGTTTCGCCTCTTCGTAGGTGCTACGTACCTCATGGATCATCCCATGTCGATGCAACATGGCGAACAAACGACAGAGGATCTCTTCATCTAAGGGATGGGTTTCTAAGAGCGTGCGATACTGCCCTCTTCCATGCCAGAGCATTCCTTGTGCTTCGTAGGCTTCGGCTAACCAGAGCAGGCAACAGCGCATCACGCTCTCTTTCTCTGCCCGGTTGGCAAGAGCCCACTGCCCACTTTCTCCCTCAAGCATCCCCCCACGCTCAAAGTGTCTGCTGGCCTGTTCCAGGAGCGGAAGCGCTTGCGAGGAGGTGCGACCAAGACGCTCAGCCTCACGCAACAATTCTTCACATTCATCAATATCCGTCCACACCACCTCCTGATCTGCCAGTTCGTATCCAGTCCTTCCATGTGAGCCAAAAGGCGTGAGGATGCCTTCATGCTGGAAGATGTGATAGAGGCGTGAGGCGGCATTATTGAGGTACTTTTCGGCCAGGGAAAGCTCCCTCTCAGGCCACAACTGATCAATGATGTCGCTGCGAGGAGCCTTTCTGTGGCTTGCACAGAGCAGGTATTTCAACAAGGAGCGAGCGTAGCTATTTCCCCAGGCGGATGGCTCTACTGGTATCCAGGTCGTCTCGTCCTGTCTTCGCTCTACATGAAACGCGCCAAGCAACCACACGCGCACACGCACCAAAGGGTCGTCTCTCTCGGACATCTGCCAACTCCTCTTCACTGGAGGCTCAGGTTCCTTCACGGGAATGTCGCCTCTCACATGTTTCCGCCCCAATTCTACCATAGTTCCCACAAAAAACCTAGACGCATGCTCTCACGACGATGAGCCTGCATATGAGTAGGGACACGATTCTCTGTGAGTCTGTATATGACGCTTCTCTGCTACCCTCTCAGTGAGCAGCAATTACACTCTTTATCAGAAGGAAACAGTCATGATGGGACAAAGCGATATAGCACGGCTGAGGCAACAGATTGCCTCTGAATATCTCTCGGCGCAATTAGGATTGTCGGGCCTGGCAGAAGGCACCTCGCGCCACAGATTCATCACAACGAAGATGGAGCACATGGGAGCCTCATTTGACACCTTAGCCAGGACGATGGGCAAAGAGCAGGCTATTCAGATTATCGCACAGACGCTGCAGGAGATCCCAGAGCAGGTGACACGACAGGACGTGTTGCAGGTGGTGCTCCACGAGCAGGGCGACAGCGAAGCCACCCGACACCTGCTGGATGCTCTCCAGAATCTCTGGGCGACTCTTGATCTGTTGATTGAGCGTTTTGGGCCAGAGGCGGCGCGCAAGATCATGCATGCTCGAGCCTGCTTGCCACTGAAGGAGGTGATGGACTCATGAGTTCCTCGAAGACCGCGTATGTGATCGATAGCGAAAACCCCACCGAAATGGTGCGCCTGGTTGAACAGAGCAAGCTCTTTACTCAGGCAATGGGTGGTCTCTTCCCCGACGACCTGGATCTCTCCGGCATCCGACGCGTGCTGGACCTGGGATGCGGCCCTGGACAATGGGCAGGTGATGTGGCCTTCCTGTATCCAGAGTGGAAGGTGCTTGGGGTAGACATCAATGCCACCATGATCCGCTATGCCCATGCCATTGCTCGTTCACAGGGCCGTCCCAACATCAGCTTTGAGGAGATGGACCTCACGCAGCCACTCACTTTTGCGGACGCTTCCTTTGAGCTGATCAACGCCCGCTTCATCGTCGGCTTTCAGGACAGAGCGTCCTGGCCTATGCTGCTCTCGGAATGTCGGCGCGTGCTGGCTCCTGGCGGCATCCTGCTTTTGAATGAAGCCGAGAAGAGTATCTCAACGAGTCCCGCCTTGCAGCGCTTAGAAGGCTGGCTCACCCACGCCCTCTATAAGCAGGGACGGACCTTTTCTGTGGATGGACAGACCATTGGCATCGTGCATATGTTCAAACGACTGCTCACACAAGCGGGCTTTGTGGAGATGCAACAGCGTCCGTTTCTGCTGGATGCCTCTTCCGGTTCGCCACTCTACGCCAGCAGCTTCCGCGAGTTCGAAATCACCTACGCGCTGTTGCGGCCCTATCTGGTCAACTCAGGAGTGGTTGACGCCGAGACCTATGACAACACCTATCAGTGGATGCTTATTGAGACGCAACAAGACGACTTTCGCTGCCTGGCCTTCGGGGTCAGCGCCTGGGGGATCAAGCCGCCAGAGGAACCAGGTGATGAAGGATAGTATGACCAGGCCAACCTTTCAGCAGATGCGCAAGCAGCACGACATCACACTCAATATGCTTATCGAGGATGCGAAGGCGCGATCCTGATGCGGTCTTGTTGCTCGATACGTGGGGAATCGGCGAAGCTGGCATCATTGATACGCTGCTGGAGTCGCTCTCTCGGCTCTCTGGCACTGAGTATCGTCGGGACCTGCTCAACATCGGGGCTTTCACCTTTTCGGTGAAGCCTACGTACACGTGAGTAGCACCAGCGATGGCAGAGGTGAGCCAGGGGCACGGTGAAGATGGTCGACCAGAACAGGCAGAGGCAGAATGATGAAAACTTCTATCGTTTCTAGCACCATGTACGTTGGCACCATATGTTCTTCTTTGTGGGCTTTTCCTGTTCTGCTTCATGGTCCCTCTGGTTCTCCCCTGGTATCGACTCTAGTCTGCCAGAGGAGAGCGAGAGCATGTTCTCCCCATCATCTGCTGGCGTCAGCAACAGCTCGGTGTCTCGTAACGCTCCGGCAGGGTAGAAACGGGAGCATCGAGTGGACTCGAACGGGTGCGTAATGGGGTGGTCTATGCTTTCGCTCTCTCCTGTCAGGCTGCTGATTGCTTTGATGGGACCTCTTCCTGGGACGATCCTTCCTCGCATTGGCGAGGCATTGTCATGGGGCCAGGTGGGAGCCAGTATCAGCGATGAAGAAGCTCAGTGGGCACGGCGGTTTCATTGCCTGAGGGTGGTTCTCACTTGCAAACCTCTAAGACGGGATGATTGGGGGAAGGAAAGAGAGGCCGTTCACCGAGAACATGTTGCTCATGTGTCTGTACCTGTCGCCAGCTACGGACATGGACGGCCTCCCTTTAGGGGAAGAAAGTCGCCCTTGTCTCTCCAGTGCGAGAGAGCCGACACAAAAAGGGAAGTGACAACGATGAGCACATTGGTGATGGTGATTGATGACTCGCCCACGGTCAGGAAAATTCTTGAGGTCAGTCTGCGGCGCGAGGGGCTCGATGTCGTCAGTTACCCCGATGGGCTCGCGGTGCTCCGCGCAATCACCACAGGACAACTGGATCGTCTTCCAGACCTACTCTTCCTGGACATTGAATTGCCCAGAATGAACGGCTTTGAGGTCGCTCGCCATCTACGGGCAAAACCGCAATGGAACCGAACCGTTATCATCATGATCAGCCGACGCGATAGTATCATTGATCGGGTCAAAGCACGTCTGGTGGGAACGCAGGCCTATTTGACCAAGCCAGTTACGACACAAATGGTTGTCAATGTCGTAACAACCGCTCTAGGGCTTCGAGCTTCCTTGTCTTGATGTCAGCACTGATTTGTCCTGCCAGAGAGCTTGTTCCCGCCCGCCTGGCCTTTGTTTTTGTACTCCATACTTGGGCGTCAACTTGCATCTATTTGTTTGGCAGCCGCTATCGCCTGTACTATTGATGCCGACAGCTGGCAACTGGCAACGGTAGGCATCAGTATGCTTCCATCTGCTGACTGCAAGCCACCTTCCGAAGGAGCATACGAAACTGCCACCTGTAGGGGGTACAACGGAAAGGTACCGCAGGGAGAGGTAGGTGTAGGTATAGCTCTATTGAGCTGAGAGCAGCAGCGTACCGCAGGATGGAGTAGGTAGGAATAGGAATGGAGTGGGGCAAGATTCAGCGAGGGCTACCCATTGCTGCCTGGCTTCCAAACATTCCTTCTCGACCAGTGGAGCCCGTTACCTCTGAACGAGCACCACGAACACTAGGCGCGGTGAACAAGCCACCCAGCGTGAATCAGACAGCGAGAGCTGCCAGTCGGGTACTCGACGATTGATTATTCTCTACGTGCGGCTGGCTGCCCTTTCCTGCGCTAGCCGCGCCATATATTGCTATAACAATCGCGCATAGCTTAGAAATTTTCAGGGGTGTTGTTAAGACATACATATTAGGAAGCTTGAAGTAAATCCGATCAGGCGAATTTATTGATTGAAATGTGCTAAGCGCTATATGTGTAAAGAGATACGGTAAAAGTATAGGCAGGATCGTAATTATGTCATTTATGTGAGTGTATGCTCATATCGGTGGTGATACCCCTATATATGCCTTTGTGATATGCTATAAAAAATAGGAGAGAAACAGGAGCGATGCAACAACAGATCTCACAAGAAGAAGCGAACTCTTCTATCCCATATGCTTACCACGAAGCAGGGCACGCCGTCGTCGGCCATATCGTTGGTAGAATGATTGCACTGGTTTCTATTCAGAAAGGAAAAGGGTATCGAGGTGGCTGCCTCTTTGATGCTTTCGCCGAAAGTGGGAGCGGGCGTTCCTGAGCTTGACCCACTTTAGTAGTTCTTCCGCGTTTCCCGTGCTCATCCATTCGAATGGATGAGCATGAACGCTCAATAGGAGAGATTTGAGGGCGTTTGCTTTCCTCAATTCACTATGTGCAATCGCTTATCAATGCGCGCTCACATGGCAATAGCCAGGTGCAGCCGATTCTGGATGCGCTTCAACGCGTAGGCATCTCTCAAGATCAGTTGAAAGCATTTGGTCGACAGCTGCTTGGACAATTGCAGGGCGTTCTCACCAATGTCCTTCCGGTGGTGAGCAATGTGTTTACGGTCTTGCTCAATACCTTTTTAGCCGCCATGCTCAGCATCTATTTTCTGTTTACGGGGCCAAAGATCACGCAGTGGTTACGCCAAAGAACGCCGTTGCGTCAACGTGACCAGATCAATTTTCTGCTCGATACAACGCAGCGCGTGGTTGGAGGATATATTCGTGGCACAGTGACGCTTGCCCTCGTCTTTAGCGTATTGGCAGGCATCGGTGTCGCTCTGATCGGCGTTCCCTATGCCTTTCTCCTGGCCATTTTCTCCTTTGTTCTCGAGTTCGTCCCCTTTCTCGGTGTCTATATATCGGGAGCAGCGATTGTCCTGCTTGCCCTCACACAAGGATGGACGACGGGACTGCTCGCCCTTGGTCTGTTCGTCCTGCTGCAAAACCTTGAGAATAACGTCCTCTCGCCGCGTATTGTCGGTGGCGCGGTCGGCATCAATCCGATCGTCAATATTTTTGCAGTCATTGCCGGAACCAGCCTCTTTGGTCTTGCAGGGGCATTCTTCGCGGCACCGGCAGCGGGCTTCGTCCAGGCTCTGCTCCAGGCACTCTGGTCCTGGTGGAAAACAAGCCATCCCGATCAGTTTCCAGACGAGCCGAGCGATGCTGAAAGGCTCTCAACGAGTCAGCTAATGAGTCGAGACGATAGTATACGTCGCCAGTAGAGTACAATAGGCATGGAGACATTGTGTAAATAGTGGGGTGATTTCTTTTTGGGACCAGATAGAAAAAGGCAAAAGAGACACACTGTGCAAGCTCAGGTGTACTGTCGAGAATCGGAATCCCAACAGGTACAAGAGGGATTGTCCATCTGAAGCTGAACAATGCAAAATTTTTCGTGCAAAGCCACACCCTGTTGGGCCTTGACAAGGGGACGACAGACGAATACAGTATAGCATAGCGTATGGCTTAGGCCTTGCAAAAGGGGGAAGCGAGTGGAAGCCTCTACATCCGCACACGAGAGAGCCGAGGAGCGGCGCACTCAGCTGGACACGCGCCAGAAGTCGATACTAGCTGTCCTCTGCATTGGCGCGGGCATTCTCACGCTCTCGACGCGCTATGTTCCTGGTGACGTCGCCAGGATCGCCTACGGGTTGGTGGTCACCGCCGTCTTTCTGGCTCTCGCGCTGTTCGCACGACAGCACTCGTCGCTGTGCCGGTTCTGGGAATTGCTCTTCGCCTTCTTCGTCTTGTCAGTATTTGTCGTGCTCGATAATACCGTTCCGCACTACGTCGGCACCTACATCTTGCACGATACCCCAGTTCCCGGAAACCCGCTGGCCTCAACGATTCGCGGCTCGGTGATCATTCAACTGCTTGAGACAGTGATCACCATCATTGTGGTGATCGTGCTGACCAGGGCGTCCGGGAAGGACCTGGGCTCCATCTACCTCCGCGTGGGCACCTTCGGCAGAGCGTTCCTCATCGGAATGGCGGGCTTTGTCCTCTTTTATGTTCTGATCGGCCCTTCTGCACACCGGATCTTTCCTACCAATGGCACCCTCACCCTCAGTCACTATCTCGCGCTCACTCCCGCGCTCCTGGTGCTCGTGCTCTCCAACGGCTTCTTGGAAGAATTGCTCTTTCGCGGACTGTTCCTCCAGAAGTACAATGCCTTCTTCGGCCCCTCCCTCTCGAATGTGGTACAGGCGGTTATTTTTGCGCTCGCGCACGTCGGCGTGAGTTATACACCATTTGCCCTGCTGTTCATCGTGTTGATCGTGTTCCCGCTCGGGCTGCTCATGGGGTACCTGATGCGATCCAGCAACGGAATACTCGCTGGATCGCTCTTCCATGCGGGCGCTGACATCCCCATCTATGTGGCCTTCCTCTCCTATGTATCCTAGGGTTCGGTGACGTGCCGGGGTGGAAGTGTGCACAATTTTCTGTGCAGACATTCGCCCCAATATGTCCATGGTGGAGTACTGAGGTGGAGATACAGACTCATTGTTGTGGAGGAGATTTGAATCGTCTCAAGGAGGTCTGGCGTGTATTATCTCATTGCCTTGATCATCGTCATCATCGGTACAGTGGTGGAGGTGGTCGTTACGCATACCAACACCGTACCACACATTGCATCCGTCGCCCTCCTTTGGCTGGTGGCCGGGTTTTATGGAGGCAATATGTTCATCTCCGGTCTCCAACATATTTTTAACTCCAAGAATATTGCTCGGTCGATAGGGTGGGAGAGCAATGGGTTTCAGAAGGAACTGGGATGGTTTTCCGTCGGTTTAGGAATCTCTGGCTTGCTCGCGGTCTTCTGGCAGGGAATCTATCTGGTTGGTCCGGCAGTCGTTGGGTCGGTGTTTTTATTCGGTGCTGCTCTGGTTCATAGAGAAGATATGCGCAAGAGGCAGAACTTTCATCCTGGGAACGCGGGGATCATCTTCTATATGGATCTCATTGTTCCGCTCCTGACGCTGGCGGTGATTCTTCTCGCTACTCCCTGGCGATAGGGGAGATTGGCCCACCAGGTGCCAAGGAGTCAAAGTCATGCTTGAGCGTTGGTCCACAGCGCTCTGCAGCGACGAGTTGTTGCTTCTCGTTTCAGCTTTTGCCCGTCATATCTGGGTGTGGACGTGTCAATTCGATCCCTTGAGCAGAAGTTGGCTATGAATCAAGGCAAATGACCTGTCGCCTTCTTAAAGCACCTGGTCTTCTCTCGCTGCTTCATCTCAGGGGGCGGGAGTTGCTGTGCAAGAGGCACAATCTTGCTCAGTTTCTTTCGCGCAACCAGCTCTGGCCGCCGCAAAGCGAGGAGTCACTCTGTATCGGAGAGTTGTCAGAGATCGAGTTGCAGGCTGCGAAAAAGTGTCTCCAAACGGCGGGCATGCTTCACACCCATACCCTACGGGAATATCAGGGTCATGTGGGCTTCGACTTTCTGGGCTGGACGATCCGACAATTTCTGGTGGGCAAAACCCACACGGGAAAGAACCCGCGAGGCAAACCACTTGGTTTCAAAACGATTATCACGCCCAGCAAAGAAGCCGTGAAGCGGCATCAAGCTGATATGAAAGTGGTCATCGAGAGAAACCGGCATGCCCCACAAGAAAAGCTCATTGAAGAGTTGAATCGAGTCAACAGGGGATGGGCCAATTATCACCGCCGAACAGTGGCCTCAAAGACGTTCCATTCGTGTGACAACGTGCTCTACCTTCAACTGCGACGATGGGCGAAACGCCGCCCCCTCACAAGGGAGGACACTGGATCGCGAACAAATACTGGCATGTGCAGGAAGGAAAGGGCTGGCAATTCCAAAGCCAGCACGTCACGCTGTGGAAACATGGACAAGCGCACGTCCAAAAGCACACCAAAGTGAAGGGAACGGTCAGTCCCTACGATGGCGATCTCCTCTACTGGAGCCAACAACTGAGGACCCATCCCATGTTCAATGGGGTCAAGGGCGTGCTCTTGCGCAAACAACAGGGGAAATGTCGTTGGTGTAAGTTGCTTTTTCAAGACACCGATGTCATCGAAATCGACCATATCACCCCCAAGAGTGAAGGCGGAGGAGAAGAACTCAGCAACAGGTGTTTGCTTCACCGACATTGCCATGATGTACGACATGCCAAACGTGTCAATGGTATCTCTGACAAAGACCCGATCATTGAGGAGCCGGATGCAGGGAAACTCGCCTGTCCGGTTTTGAAGCCGAACGGGGGAGGTGACTCCCTCGCTTAGGTTAACAATCGGCTTCGACGGCACTCCTCATTAGGTTACAAGAACCCGGTCGTTTATGAACAACTGATGTGATACCCCCAAAGGTTTGGGGCCTCCGTAAAAATGGGTCAATCTCAGACGCACGATGGTCGAACGAGAGGAGATAGAGCGGTCTTGTATAGCCTGTGATCATGAGTATAGCTCCTTGTTCGCGACGAATGTCGCAAGCTGTTCCATGTACCTGATCAGTTTTCTTTTTACAGACAGCCGTGAGATCGGGTTACACCTTTTTTAAGATGGCTCTGGCGGGTGCTCCTTCGCTGCCGGTGAGCTTCACCGGGAGGCAGATCAATTCATATTCCCCTGCTGCTACTGAAGCGAGGTTGAGTCCCTCGATAATCCAGATACCCGCACCGAGCAAGGCGCGGTGTGTTTCGGGACCATCTTTGAAATAGCCACCTACGGAGAGATAATCAACACCGATGGTTTGTACCCGCACTTTTCCTAAGTACTCCGCGGCCTCGTGTGAGATAAACACAAAGTTCTTTTCAAACACGTCCGTTTGCCAGTATTGAGTCGAATTGACGGTTTTGAAGAGGAGACGCTCACCCATCTGAATACGGTATTGTTCAAGCTCGGCGACCTTAATCGATTCGGTATCTTGAATCTCGATCACACGCGCTCGCCCAATCGTTGCTGACAAGGGCATGGTGTCAATACTCTTGCCATCCTGCAAGAAATGTAACGGTGCATCCATGTGGGTACCAGAATGCACACCCATCGACATCTTCGAGACATTACAGACGTCGCCTTTGTCGATAGCCATCACAAAGCCTATCTGTACTGGTGGATTATCAGGCCAGTGAACCATGCCATCATGTAGGCCAAGAGAAATGTCAATCCACTGCTCTGAAACTGCTTGTGTTCCTTGTGACATCGCGAAGCCTCCTCATGAACAATCCTCTTCCTTATTGTTTGACGTGTGATTTACGCTGCATTTCTGCCATGATGACGTCAGATACCATTACCATTGCGTCAAACGACACCATCCTTGCTGTTTCCAAAAGAGCATCTGCCGGGTACCTGCTGGTTGCCCGGTAGATGCTCGCCATGGCGCATGGGTTCTCTACCGGCGGAGATTGACCTGTTCCCTCTTGCCTTTGTGAAGGAAGGAGAAGGTCAGGCGTGTCCACGGAGCGGGCAGGGGGCTCTGTGGTGTAGCCATCCTCGCGTTTTTCGTTACGCGAGCAGGTCCTGGAGTGTTTTCTTTTCAAGGGTGGCCATGACCTTGTCTGCCATGGGGAAACGCTCTTTGGGGCCGATCCCAAGAGCCGTCATCCCTGCCGCTTTGATCGCCTCGATACCGGCGGTGGCATCCTCAACCCCCAGGCAGTCCCGCGTCGGTGTATTCACGAGACCAGCCGCGAAGATGAAGACATCCGGTGCCGGCTTCCCATGAACGACACTATTGCCATCGGCGATGCCATCAAAGAAGGGCACGAGTTCCAACCGCTGCAACACGGTCATCGTGTTTCTGCTGGCAGAGGCAATGGCCGTGTTGATGCCTGCCTGTCGTATCTCTTTCAAGAGGGCTACCCCGCCTGGCACGATCTCTTTGGGCGACATATTCTTGATCAGCTCTGTGTAATAGCGATTTTTCCGATCCATCATTTCCTGCATCTGCGCTTCAGACACCGTGCGGCCCTTGAGCAGATACAGAAGCGAGTCGCGTTGCCCAATGCCACGCAGGTGCGCATCGTTCTCCTCGTGCGTGAAAGGAATGCCCTCATCATCAGCCAGGTGTTTCCAGGCTTGATAATGGTATTCTGAGGTGTCGGTGAGGACACCATCCAGGTCGAAAGGGATCGCTTTTGGTATGTTCATAAAAGTCCTCCACAGCGCTCGTATCTCGACTTTCGCAAAACGTACAGAACAGCTAGAACCGCAGCGGAGTACCTGTACCCCATGAAGTGTCAGGTCTTCTCTGACATCATACACATATGTTTGCTCCTTCACGAGGAAGGTTGCGTATCAGTCAGGCGTGCTGGTGGACGCAAGTCAGCAGGTTGGCCTGGATAGCGAGCCAGCCCGCGTGCCGGTCCCAACGCCTCGGCTGGCAGCGAGAGCGTTTGGGCTTTGTCTTCCAGAGCCAGGCCGATCAGATCGACCGCCCGCTCCAGCGAGAGCACACCTGTATTGATGACGAGATCGTAGAGCATCGGATCGTTCGCGTCCCGGTGATACACCGTCTGAAAGTAGCGTGAGCGGTCGCCGTCCTTGAGCTGGATACGGTCCCGTGCTCTGGCAGCATCCAGGTTTTCCCGCAGGGCGACGTAGGCGATGCGCTCTTGCAATGGGGCCTCGATGAACACGTGCAGCACGTCGCGCCGCCTGGCCAGGATCATCTGCGATGCACGTCCGACAATCACCGCGTGACCGGTGTCTGCCGCGGTCTCCACGACACGACGCAGGGTCTCTTGATACCTGTTTTCATCGGTTTGATCTGGTAATGCCACCTGAACAACGGGAGATGCCGCTGTGGGCACCGTGGAAACGAACTGGCTGACCACACGAGCGATGAAGCCTTTGGCGTACTCATCTTGTACCTCAGCTTGTTGCTCCGGGATCCCCAATTCATGGGCCACCCGTGCTACAATTTCGTGGTCAATCAGGTGCCAGTGCAGGCGCTGGGCAAGACGAGCTCCGATCTCGCCGCCGCCGCTGCCATACTGGCGCGAAATCGTGATCGCCTTCATTTCTCCTCCACTGGGTTGAATCGTACTCATGTCTTCCTTCCTTTCTGCGTGTCATCACGCACGATGAACAAGGGGAGAGGTCTCATTGAACCGCTTTTACTGAATCGTTCGCTCGTTGAAGTAACTCCTTGGGTGAGCAAACATTCGGGGAAACTACCACCTCTAACCAGATAGCTCCCAAAGGTCAGATGGTGTTACTCATGTGGAGCCAGTTGTGCCCTGGCTGCACTGACAATCTTGTCCGGTGTAAACCCGAACTTGACCAGCAAATCTTTCAGCGGGGCCGAAGAGCCAAAGGTGTGCATCCCAATGACCGTTCCCTTCAGCCCGGTGTAATGTGCCCAGCCAAAGGTCGAGGCCTGCTCCACGGCAACCCGTGCCGTTATGTCTGGCGGCAGGACGTGCTCACGGTAGTCCTGACTTTGCCGCTCAAACAGTTCCCAGGAGGGCATACTCACCACACGCGCCTTGATCCCCTCCTGCTTGAGCTGTTCGTAGGCCTGTAGACACAGTGCTACCTCGCTGCCAGACCCCATGAGCAGGACCTGCGGCTTGCCGCCATCTGCCTCTGCCAGGATATAGGCCCCTTGAGCGACACCCCTAGCTGAGGCGTAGATCAAGCGGTCAACGATGGGCAAGGCTTGCCGCGAAAGGACAATGGCGGCTGGTTCATGATGCAATTGCATGATTACGCGCCAGGCTTCCACGACTTCATTGGCATCAGCCGGGCGTAACACGATGAGCCCGGGGATGGCGCGCAGAGACACCAGTTGCTCCACGGGTTGATGGGTCGGTCCATCTTCACCAACCCCTATCGAATCATGGGTAAAAATGTAGATGACCGGAATTTCCATCAAGGCACTCAGTCGAATTGCCGGACGAGCGTAATCGCTGAAGATCAGGAAGGTTGATCCACATGGACGTACTTTCGCCAGTGCTAACCCATTGAGGATGGCACTCATCCCCAACTCGCGCACACCGAAATGCAGGTTGCGGCCACCATAGGTATTGGCCTCAAAATCTCCAGCCCCTTCGAAGGTGAGGCGTGTCTTGGTCGATGGAGCCA
>WNGD01003352.1_pt1 | contig 16314 bp, 13 predicted proteins | sample 5400671 | NCBI WGS metagenome assembly WNGD01 (sample SAMN13153369, study PRJNA577476) | soil metagenome | isolation source: 40 cm soil or saprolite under grassland replicate 2 | place: USA:California | collected 2016-06-15 | reverse complement strand
TCCTACGGCCGAATCGGGCGCTGCGGCCGAGGCTGGCCCAGCGGCCGGATCAGGCCCACCGACGGCGGCTGGACCGGCCGCCGTCGCCGCGGCGGCGGGCGCTGCTCGCCTGTCCGGCTTGCGGAACGCGAGCGCGGCGGCCATGCAGACCAGCGGGACCGCGGGGATCACATACCGGTAGGTGTACTCATGCTCAGCGGTCGGCAGCACCATGATGATCACTGCCGAGACCCAGAGGAGAGCCGCTGCCGACGACCTCCGGCGCGGGATCAGTATGCCGACCAGGCCGGTCAGGACGATCAGGCCGAATACCGGGCCGGGCAGGTAAAGGATGTGCTGGTACTTGTTCATCAGGACGTTGTACGGATGCACCGTCCGGGTCCCGAAGTGGTAGCCCAGGTACCGTGACACACCCTGGTCGCTGCCGGTATAGGCCTTGATCGTCCCGATCGCATACCGGAGGTTGTACGGGGCCAGGGTGGACGAGCTCGGCGCGATCACAGGGAATCGCAGCGTGTTATCGGTGTTCGTGAACGGCTCGATCACCTCCTCGCCGATCGTCTTGGCGTACGCCGCCGGCTGGGCCTTGATGGCCATGATCGCGAACCGCAGCGCCCGCTCGTTGTTGGCCCGGGTAAACGCGGCGTCGTCCGGGACGAACCCGCTGGTGGTATTCCGCCATGCCCAGATCTGGTGGTTCCACAGATAGCGCTTGGGCAGGCGCCGCAGCGCGGGATCGGCCCGCGCCAGCGGCCCGGGCTGGGCGTCCGGGCACAGCTCCTGGAGGTCCGCAGGCGGCTTGATGACCTGGCAGTGGGCGAAGGACATCGTCCTTGACCACAGGAAGAGCCCGTTGCTGTTGCTCATGTTGAAGGTGCCGTGCGCGGCCGCGAACCAGCTCATATAGCCGAGAACGGGCAGCAAGCCGGCCACCAGGGCGGCGCCCGCCCGGCGCCAGCCCACCCGCCTGATGAGCAGGTAGATCGGGATGAGGATGATGAGCGGCAGGACGGTGGGCCGGACGATCGTCGCGGCACCCATCAGCACGCCAGCCGTAGCCGAGCGCCACAGCGACGGCGAGTCGCGCAACAGCAGAACTGCGAACGCGCCGACCATCAAGAACATGGCCAGCATGTCGGCCATGATCAGGTGCTCGATCATGATCTGTTCGGGATCGAACAGGATCGGCGTCGCGGCCAGCGTCGCGCCCCAGGCGGGCAGGCGGTAGCGGCGCAGTACCGCATACACCATCGTGGCCACGCCCAGACCCATGAGATGCTGCAGCACGACCACGAGCACCAGTGAGTGGAACGGCAGCAGCAGCCACAGGAACAGGGAGTAGCCGCTGGGATTGATCACGTTCGGTGACAGGTGGACGGCGCCCCACAGGTAATCGAACGTGTCCAGCCGGAACAGCATCGCGGGCCGGAAACCCAGCATGGCCACCAGCCGGGGCAGCACCGCGACCGCAAGCACGAGCGAGAACAGCCAGTGGCGGCGGACCAGGCCGACAACGGAAGTCAGGCTGGGGCGCCAGCGACGCGGTGCGTGCGGCCGCGGGGTACCGGCGGCTGGCTGGCCCCGCTGGCCGTCGCCCGTGCCTTCCGGTCCCTTGCCGAGATCTTCCCTGACCGTCGTCACGCTGTCTCCCTCACATCGCTCCGCCCGGCGCCCGGCGCCTCAGCCGGGCGCCACCACGCCCCGCTCGCTCGGCGAACCCGGCACCACCGGTGAACGCGTTGCTGCCGTCTTCCAGCACGCCCGGCCGCTGCCATCACGGCACCGGGGAACGACCGCGGGAAAAGAACGCGAACCGCTCCAGAACATGCCCGTGACATTCCTTGCCGGCTGCCGAACCGCTGCGCCCTCGTCCCGCGAGCCCCGCCAGACAGGCGTCTGGGGCAGGACTGGACCACCAGCGAACCCGCCTGATATTCGAGTGATCTGTGCCGTGCAAAGTACCGTACCCGGCCATGACGCCCAGACGTACTAAATCAGTCAAACACCCGGCCTCCACACCTGGCCTCCACATCGTGCCCATGCTAGCTACACAGGCGCCGGGCTCATGACCAACACGCGGCCTGAAGGCCCGGTAGGGCGTTCGTGGTGGGGCGGAATGGCCATCGACTGCGCGCGGCGAGCCCGGCCCGGCGATGCTCTAGGCTCTGGGCTCGTGCCAGCGCACCAGCCCAGCCGGCCGATCGGCGCCCCGTCCGGGTGACGGGAGGGCTCGCGGCCGGCGGGCTACGGTACGCGGTGGAGACCGGCGCCGAGGCGATCCAGGTGTTCATCTCCAACCCCCGCGGCTGGGCGCTGTCGGCCGGAGACGCCCGGCAGGACGCGGCTCTCTGCGATCATGTGGCCAGCACCGGCCTGCCGGTCTTCGTGCACGCCACCTACCTGGTCAACCTGGGATCACCGGATCCGGCGACGCGGCGGCGATCCGCCGCATCGCTGGCGCACTCGCTCCGCCGTGGGCGTGAAATCGCGGCGCGGGGCGTTGTCGTCCACACCGGTTCGGCCGTGCGGGCGAGCCGCGAGCAGGGCATGTGCCACGTCCGCGAATGCCTGCTCCCGCTGCTCGACTCACTCGGCGATGACGGGCCGGACCTGCTGCTGGAGCCGACGGCCGGCCGGGGCCAGATGCTGTGTTCCGACGCCGGAGACCTCGGGCCGTACCTGGCCGCCGTGGACTGGCATCCGCGGGCCGGGCTGTGCCTGGATACCTGCCACGCGTTCGCGGCCGGCCACGATCTGGCGGCGCGGGGCGGCGCGGCCAGGCTGCTCGACGCGCTGGCGCCGGTCATGGGGCGGCGCCAGGGGCGAGGCGGCGGCCGGCTGCGCCTGATCCACGCCAATGACTCCAAGGACGGCTGCGGGTCGCACCGGGACCGGCACGCGAACATCGGGGCGGGCCAGATCGGGACCGCCCCGTTCGCGGCGCTCCTACGGCACCCGGCGACCAGGGGCGTGCCGTTCATCGTCGAGACCCCGGGGCCCCGTGCGGCTGTGGCGGCCGACGTGGCGACCCTGAAAGCACTGCGCGGGAAGGGCCGTCTCCCGCGCACCCGCGTCGCCGCAATGCGCTAGGCTGCTCCCGTGCGTGAGCAGTTTTGGTTTTGGTATGGCTACCGGCCCGGCATCCGGACGGTCGCCCGCCAGACCTTGCGCTGACGCGAAGCGACCAGAAGAGAAGCCCCGGGCCGGATGGCCCGGGGCTTGTTTTCTCTACTGCGGGCGGCAGTTCCGTTGACGGGCGACAGGAGGACCCCATGGTCGTGGTGATGGCCCCGGAGGCCACCCAGGAGGATGTGAGCGCGATCGTTGATCTCGTGCGGGCGGCGGGCGGCGACGCCTTCGTCAGCCGTGGCGTTTCCCGCACGATCGTGGGCCTGGTCGGCGACGTCGATCAGTTCGGCGCGCTCAACCTGCGCAGCCGCAGCGGTGTCCTCGATGTGGTTCGGATCTCCGTCCCGTACAAGCTCATCAGCAGAGAGCACCACTCCGAGCGGTCGGTGATCAGGGTCGGCGGCGTGCCGATCGGCCCAGACACGCTCACCGTGATCGCCGGCCCGTGCGCGGTGGAGACGCCCGAGCAGACGCTCATCGCTGCCAGGATGGCCAAGGCGGCCGGGGCGTCGCTGCTGCGCGGTGGCGCGTTCAAGCCGCGCACGTCCCCCTACGCCTACCAGGGGCTCGGCGAAGCGGGCCTGAAGATCCTCGCCGAGGTGCGGGCCGAGACGGGCCTGCCGGTGGTAACCGAGGTGATCGACCCGGCCAGCGTCGAGCTGGTCTCGTTCTACGCCGACATGCTCCAGGTCGGTACCCGGAACATGCAGAACTTCGCGCTCCTGCAGGCGGTGGGGTCGGCGGCGAAACCCGTCCTGCTCAAGCGGGGCATGAGCGCCACCATCGAGGAATGGCTGATGGCCGCGGAATACATCGCCCAGCGCGGCAACCTCGACATCGTGCTGTGCGAGCGGGGCATCCGCACCTTCGAGACGGCTACCCGCAACACCCTCGACATCAGCGCCGTGCCGGTCGCGCAGCGGCTGTCCCACCTGCCGGTGATCGTGGACCCATCGCACTCCGGCGGCCGGCGGGATCTCGTCCTGCCGCTCACCCGGGCGGCGATCGCGGTCGGCGCCGACGGCGTCATCGTGGACATCCACCCAGAGCCAAAGATGGCGCTGTGCGACGGCGATCAGGCGCTGGTGGACTCCGACATCCGCGAGATCGCGAGCATCACCGCACACCTGTCGCCGCTGATGGGACGCGTCCTCACCCCGGCACCGGACCCCGGCAGCGCGCGCAGGGCGCAGCGCGAGCCCAGTCCCGTGGGCTGAGCCCCGCGGCCGGTCACAGGCTTTCGGGACGGTACTCCTGGGCGAGGCCAGCGAGTTCCTCGGCCAGGTCCGCCGCCTCCAGCCGTGCCTCGATCCGGCGCAGGTCATCGATCCGGGCCCGGGTCTCCACACGCCGCGGCGTCAGCAGCGTGCAGCAGTCCTGGTCGGGCAGCTCGGACACGGCGAGGGTGCGGATGCGCCGGGCCTCCGCCATGATCTCCACCTTGTCGCAGCCGATCAACGGGCGCAGGATCGGCATCCCCACCGCGTCGTCGAGGGCGGCGAGATTGGTCAGCGTCTGGCTGCTGACCTGCCCCAGCGAGTCGCCGGTCACCAGCGCGGCCGCTCCAAGCCGTCCGGCGAGCACCTCACCGGTCTTCAGCATGAGCCGGCGCTGGGCGACGATCTGCAGCCGGCTCGCCCCCGAGGACGCGAGCCGCTGCTGTGCCTTGCCGAACGCGACCACGAACAGCCGTGACCCGCCCTGGAAGCGATCCAGCTGGTGCATCAGCCCATACGCCTTGTACACCGACTCGGGCCCGGTCAGCGGCATGCCGGAGAAGTGCAGGAAATCGCAGCGGAGACCACGGCGCATCATCCGGGAGGCGGCAACGGGCGAGTCGATCCCGCCTGACATGAGGACCAGCCCGCGGCCGCTCATCCCGACCGGGAGCCCGCCCTGCCCGGGGTGGCCGTCGGGGTAGACGAACACCTCCCGCTGGTCGACCTCGACGAACAGCGCCGTGTCCGGGCGGGACAAGTTGACCGGGTAGCCGTACTCCTGCTGGACCCGGGCGCCGATCCGGGTGGCGAGCTCGGCCGAGGTAACCGGAAACCGCTTGTCGCGGCGGCGGGCACGGACCGCGAACGAGCCCGTCTTGCCGGCCATCAGCGTGACTGCCGCGCCGACCGCGGCGTCGGGGTCCTTGGCCACCCGCACCGCCCGGCAGACCCGGGCGATACCCATGATGTCGCGGGCACGTTCCGCGACCTTGTCGGCCGCGAATGCCGCGACGGGCGCGGGTGTGTCCTGCGCGGCGCGGATGACGATCACGCCGTCGCGCTGCCAGAACCGGACCGGGATGCCGATATCACGGATCGCCCGGCGGATGTTCGATTGCAGCATCCGCTCGAACTGCTGCCGGTTGCCGCCCTTGAGCACGATCTCGCCCAGTTTCAGCAGCACGCAGGCCTCACCGGCCGCGGCGACGGCGGGCGCGGCACGGTCTGCCAGGGGGGTAACGGGCACCTTCACAGTCTGCCAGGTAACGCGGGCCCTGCCGACCGGGTAACGCGGGAGTTACGTGTCAGTGGCCCTGCCGCGGGCGGCTGGTCGGCCCGGTCGGTCGACGCTAGGTTCGGCGCATGACGGTCAAACTCGTGGTCCTCTACACCAAGCCTGAAGACACCGACGCCTTCGACCGGCATTACTTCGACATCCACCTGCCGCTGGTCCACAAGATTCCCGGCCTGCGGCGCGCCGAGACCGGCCGGTTCATCGACGTCCTCGACGGCGGCGAGCAGACTTTCTACCGGGTCGCCGAGCTCTACTTCCCTGATCAGGCGACCATGGACGCCGGGATCCCCTCGGACCAGGGGAAAGCGACCGCGGCGGACTATGCGGAGATCGCCCCACCCGGGTCGAGGATGTTCGTGGAGTCCCTGCACGACTGACTCGCGCGTGCCACATCGAGCGGGGGTGCACCCGTGACCGTGCGGCCGGCACTCCGGCGACCGCGACCGGCCTCCGCCAGCGCCATCACCTGACCGCATCCTGGGCTGTCGATTCTGGCCCGGGCCGTTCGACTACAACTGGAACCGGCAACACCCTGCCGGCCGCGAAAGGTGGTGCGACGAATGAAGTACCTGCTCTTGCTGTACGGGCCGGACCGGCCGTTCCCTCAGCCGGGGACCAGCGAGTTCCGGGAGATGTTCGAGGCCTGGCAGGCGGCCAACGAGGAGATGGCGAAGGCGGGCGTGCTGATCGACTGCGCGCCGCTGCAGCCGCCCAGCGCGGCAACGACGGTCCAGGTTCGCGACGGCCAGACGCTGCTCACCGACGGGCCCGCCGCCGAGATCAAGGAGCAGTTCGGCGGCTACACCCTCATCGAGTGCGCGGACCTGGATGAGGCCCTGAAATGGGCGGCCACCATCCCGACCGCGTCCGATGGATCCGTGGAAGTCCGCCCGGTCATCGAGGTGGTGTCTCCCAGCTGACGCTGCAGCTCGACGAGGTGTTCCGCGCTCACTGGTGGGCGGCGGTGGCCGCCGTCACCGCCCAGGTGGGCGACCTGGAGGTGGCCGAGGACGCGGTGCAGGATGCCTGCGCCGCGGCCCTGGCCCAATGGCCGGCCGGCGGGACGCCGGCCAGTCCCCGGTCCTGGCTGATCGGGACCGCGCGGCACAAGGCCCTCGACCGGCTGCGCCGCGAGCACCGCCGGGCGCAGAAGGAGGCCGAAGCCGTGCGCGAGAGGGACGCATCGCCGCCGCCGGGCGGGTGGGTGGCCAGCACCGACGACGAGCTCGGCCTCATCTTCACCTGCTGCCATCCGGCCCTGGACCCGGCGGCAAGGGTGGCGCTGACCCTGCGTTCGGTCTGCGGCCTGACGACCGCCGAAATCGCCGCGGCGTTCCTCGTGCCGGAACCGACGATGGCGCAGCGGCTGGTGCGCGCCAAACGTAAGATCCGCCAGGCGGGGATCGCGTTCCGGGTCCCGTCACCGGCCGACCTGCCCACCCGGCTGGACGCGGTGCTGCGTGTGGTGTACCTGGTTTTCACCGAGGGACACACGGCGACCAGAGGGGAAACGCTGGTCCGCGGCGAGCTGTGCGATCAGGCGATCCGGCTCGCCCGCGCGCTGGCGGTGCTGCTGCCCGGCGAGCCTGAGGTGACCGGGCTGCTGGCGCTGCTGCTGCTCACCGACGCGCGGCGGGACGCCCGGGTCGGCCACGGTGGTGACCTGGTCCTGCTGGAGGACCAGGACCGCGGCCGGTGGGACGGCGCCCTGATCGCGGAGGGCGAGGCGCTCGTCGAGCAGGCGCTCCGGCAGGGCCGTCCCGGCCCCTACCAGCTGCACGCGGCCATCGCCGCCTGCCATTCCGGCGCGCGCGCGGCCGCCGACACCGACTGGCGCGAAATCGCCCTGCTCTACGGCGAGCTGATCCGCTACGAGGCGACGCCGGTGGTGGAGGCGAACCGGGCGGTCGCGGTGGCCATGTCCGAGGGGCCCGCGGCCGGGCTCGTCATCCTCGACACGGTCGGCGGCGATCCCCGGCTGGCCCGCTGGCCGCAGCTGCACCTGGCGCGGGCGGAACTGCTGCGGCGCCTCGGCCGCCGCGCCGACGCGGTGGCCGCCTACGAGGCGGCGCTGCAGCTAGAGCCGCCGACCCCTGAGCGTGCCTTCATCGCGCGCCGCCTGCGGGAGCTATGAAGCCACGACCGCGCCGCAGGGCCGGGCCGAGCGCCGTAACGGCGCTGCGCCGTCCCGGCGTCCAGGACCAGCGTTCGCACCGGGTCGCATGACGCACCTCCGGCACGATCAAGCGAGGTGCCAGCCGGCGCGCTTCCGGCACGGCGCACCGCGAGGGGGCAAAGCGCTCAGTGCGTCCGCAGCCAGTCCAGCACCTGCTGGGCGTGCTGGTCGGGCGGGAAGACCGGGTAGAAGGCGTGCTCGACGGCCCCGCCTGTGACGATCATGGTGAGCCGGCGGTAGAGCGTCATCCCGCCGCCGGTGAATGTGGGCAGCCCCAGCGCGCCGGCCAGCGCCAGCCGCTCGTCCGACAGCATCGCGAACGGCAGGTGCAGCCGGTCCACGGCCTCCCGCTGGTACTCACTTGACTGGCTGGACAGGCCGAATACCTGGACCGCCCCGGCGGCCAACAGCTCGGCGTGATGGTCACGGAACCCGCACGACTCGGGCGTGCAGCCGCGGGCCCCGGGAATGTCGTCCCATCCGGGCGGCAGATCCACCCCCGGCCTGCCGGTCATCGGGTAGACGTAGATGACCGTCCGCCCGCTCCCGAGCGCGTCAAGCGCGACGAGCCTGCCATCGGTGGCCGGCAGGCTCAGCGCGGGCATTGCGCGGCCCGGCAGGTGGCTGGCCGCTCCGTCATCGACCGGCAGGCCCCCGGGCAGCCGCATCAGGTCAGGTGCGTCCATGGCTTTCTCCCTTCCGGCACCGCCGCGCCTGTCCGCCGTGGCCAGCCTCACCCGGACGGTGCCGCCCGGTCAAACGGCCCCGGCCCGCAGAGGTGCGCATGACAGGGTGGACCCGTGACCGACATCGGGATCAGGGACGCGGCGGCCGGCGACACCGAGGCCATCGCGAGGGTTGCGATCGCGTCCGGGCAGGACGAGGAGTGGGCCGGCTCGGACCCGGCCTACGTCAGGTACCTGCTCGCGCGCGGGCGGATCGTCGTGGCCGAGCATCGCGGGGCGGTGACCGGCTACGGTGCCACGCTCCGGATCGGCACCGGGCCCGCGGCCGTCACTATGCTGTGTGACCTGTTCGTCGATTCGCGCTCCCACGGGATCGGTCTTGGCCAGGCCATGCTCGCGGCGCTCTGGCGCGACAGCACCACGCGCATGACGTTCAGCAGCCTGCACGCCCATGCGCTCCCGCTGTACACGCGGTGCGGCCTGGATGCGTGGTGGCCGCTGCTCTACCTGGGCGGAGACGTGGCGGCGCTGGCCGGCCCAGCCGGCTGGACGGTGTCGCCCACGGCAGCCGGAGCGGTCGCGGGCCTGGAGCAGCGGTGGACCGGGATCGACCGGGCAGCCGATCACGAGGCCTGGGCCGCCCGCCCCGGAGGGCAGCCGGTCCTCGCCGAGCGTGACGACCAGCCGATGGCGGCCGGCTCCGTGGCCGGGGAGGGGCCGGAGTACGGCATCGTTCACCTGGCGCTGTCGCCGGGCTGCGGGGATGCCGAGGCCCGGGACGCGGTCCTCGCCGTGCTGGCCCGCCTCGACCCGCCCGGTGGCCGGGCGCGCGTTTGCCTGCCCGCGCCGCACCCCGCGGTCAGGCCGCTGCTCGCCGCGGGCTGGCACAACGACTTCATGGACCTGTACATGGCGACGGAGCCGGGTCTCCTCGACCCGCACCGGGCGGTCCCCTCTCCCGCCTCCGCCTGACCGCGCCACCCGTCGCCTAACCCACGAGTAGTTCGGTTCGATGCCCCTGTAGAGGCAGAGAACCGAACTGTTGCTTGTCGCGGCCCGCTACTGGCGGGCCAGGTTGGCGCCGCCGCGCAGCACGTACTTCTGGATCTTGCCGGTCGCGGTCTTGGGCAGCTCCGGCACGAAGGTCACCCCGTGCGGGGCCTTGAAGTGCGCCAGCCGGTCACGGGCGAAGCCGATGATCTCGTCCTCGCTCGCCTGCGCCCCATCGCGCAGTACCACGTACGCGTAAGGCGCCTCGCCCCACTTCTCGTGCGGCAGCCCGACGATCGCCACCTCCACGACCGCCGGGTGGCGCAGCAGCACGCCCTCGACCTCCACCGAGGAGATGTTCTCCCCTCCGCTGATGATCACATCCTTGATCCGGTCACGGATCTCGACGTAGCCATCGGGGTGGACGACCGCCGCGTCGCCGGTGTGGAACCAGCCGTCGCCCATCACCCGCTGGGTCGCCTCCGGGTCGTGGTAGTAGCCGTCCATGACCACGTTCCCGCGCACCACGATCTCGCCAAGCGCCTGGCCGTCCGCGGGCACCTCCTCGCCTTTCCCGTCCACGACCTGCAGCTCGCCGGATGTGATCAGTTCGACGCCGGTCCTGGCCTTCACCACCGCCCGGTCGGCGGGCGTCAGCGCCTCGTGCTCGGGCAGCGGGGCGCAGATCGTGATGAACGGGGCCGTCTCGGTCAGCCCGTAGACCTGGGTGACCTCCCAGCCGAACTGCCCCTCCAGCCGCTCGATCGTGGCCGCCGCGGGTGGCGCGCCGGCGGTCACCACCCGCACCCCGGCGGGCACCTCCCCCCGCACCTGCTCAGGCGCGTTCGCCAGAGAGATCAGCACCGTGGGCGCGGCGCACAGCGAGCCCACCTTCTCGTCGCGGATCAGCCGGAACACCGCGGCGGGCTCGACCTTGCGGAGGCAGACGTGCACACCGGCCGCGGCGGTCACGGTCCAGGTGTAGGTCCAGCCGTTCGCGTGGAACATCGGCAGCGTCCACAGGTAGCGCTCCCCCACCCCGATCGGCAGGTGCAGCAGGGTGCCGATCGTGTTCAGCGCCGCGTTCCTGTGGGTGATCATGACGCCCTTGGGGCGGGCGGTCGTGCCGCTGGTGTAGTTGATCGTGAGCAGGTCACGCTCGCCGATCTCCGGCCGAGTGAAGTCCGGGTCGGCGGCGGCGATCGCCGTCTCGTAGTCGACCCAGCCGTCCCTTGCGCCCTCGAACGCCACGAAGTGGCGCACCTCCGGGAGCTGGTCGCGGACCCCGTCCAGCGCGTCCAGGTAGTCGGAATGGGCGCAGACCACGGTCGCGCCGGAGTGATTCAGGATGTAGACGAAATCCTCGGCGGTGAGCCGGTAGTTGATCGGCACCAGCACCGCACCGATCTGCGGCACGGCGTAGAAGGCCTCCAGCTGTGCGTGCGTGTTGGGCGCGATGGTCGCGACGCGGTCACCCGGCGCCACTCCCAGTCCCTGCAGCGCGGCCGACCAGCGGTCGCAGCGGCCGAAGAACTGCTCATAGGTGAGCCGGAGGGCACCATCGACCACTCCCTCCCGGTGACCGTGCAGGTGGCGGGTGCGGCGGGCGAACTCCAGCGGGGTGAGCGGCACTTCCATGGCAGACCTCGGCTAGGTGCGTGGTGTGGCCGGCCCATGCGGCCGGCCTTTGACCGAACGTAATACTTCCCGGGGTTCGAGCACGAATGCGGCCCCGCGGCGGTCAGGGCCCGCGGACGGCCGCGAGGATGCGGTTCTCGCCGTGCTGCCAGATGGTCCCGATTTCGGTGAACCCGGCGGCCCCGAGCGACCTCACATGCTCGGCGAGACGGACCGACTCCGAGCCGTGATGGTCTTCGCTCAGCCGGCGCCGCTCGCGCTCGGCGGCGGGGCCGGCCAGCACGGGGTCGGCGGTCGCCGCCTGCCACCAGCCTTCCCAGTCCTCCTGGCTGCCATCCGCGCCGGCCCGCTCCTCCCAGCGCTCGGTCAGGGCCCGGGCCAGCCGGGCCAGGACCGGCGCTTTAGCTTCGTCCTCGGTGAGGTGATCGCCGTCGAGCACCAGCCCGCCGGGGCGCAACGCCGCCGCGAGCTCGGCGTACATGGCGCGGAGCGCGGGGGCAGGCAGCCAGTGCAGCGCGGTCGTGCTCACCGCGGCGTCCGCGGGCCGGTCCAGGCCGAGCCCGGCCGACCATCCCGGCACGCGCAGATCGAGGTCGGCGAAGCTGAGCCCGGCCCGGTCACCGTAGGCCGCGCGGCCCAGGGCCAGCAGCAGCGGGTCGGCGTCGATGCCCACCACCGTGGCAGCCGGGATCCGGTCGAGCAGCCGGACGGCGAGCGACCCGGGGCCGCAGCCGAGATCGAGCACCAGCGGATCGGGCCGCCCGGCTCCCACCTCAACCGCGTCGATCATCGCGGCGAACCGCTCTTCCCGGTCCGGCATATAGCTCTGCTGCTGGGCATCCCAGCGGTCGATCCACTGCTCTGCGACAGCTTGGTCCAGGCTGGCCACGTCACCATCCTCGCATCACCGGCTGCGTGCCCGGGCGCCCGTCAGGGGCCAGCGGCCGGCACCGGCGCAGGACTGCCGGGCGCAGGGGCCACCGGGCGCATGGGCCGCCGGAGATGGGCTGCCAGGCGCATGGACCGCCGGAGATGGGCTGCCGGGCGCAGGGGCCGCCGGAGCGGAGGGCTGCGTGACCGGCCGGACGCCCGGCGGGCACGTCACGCGTTCAGATAGGCGAGGACGGCCAGCACGCGCCGGTTGTCGTCGTCGGAGGGAACCAGGTCGAGCTTGGCGAAGATGCTCGTGCTGTGCTTGCTGACCGCCTTCTCGGTCACGAACAGGCGCTGCGCGATCGCGCTGTTGGAACGCCCCTCGGCCATCAGCTCCAGGACTTCACGCTCGCGGGGCGAGAGCCGGGTGACCGGTTCGTCCCTGGCGCGCCGCACCAGCAGCTTGGACACCACGTCCGGGTCCATGACCGTGCCGCCCCCGGCGACGGCCCGGAGGGCCTCGACGAACTGGTCGTCGTTGAACACGCGATCCTTGAGCAGGTACCCGACCCCGCCCGCCTGGTCGGCGAGCAGCTCCCGGGCATAGAGCTGCTCGACGTACTGCGACAGCACCAGCACTGGCAGCCCGGGTACCTGGCGCCGGGCAGCCAGCGCTGCCTGGAGGCCCTCGTCGGTGAACGACGGCGGCAGCCGCACGTCCACGATCGCGACGTCGGGCCGGTGCGTGAGCAGGGCCCGGAGCAGGGCCGGGCCGGTGCTGACGGCCTCGGTGATCTCGAAGCCGTGCGCGTCCAGCAGCCTGACCAGGCCGTCCCTCAGCAGGAAGAGGTCTTCAGCGACGACGACGCGCACGGTACCTCGATGACGATGATGGTCGGCCCTCCGGGTGGGCTGTTCACCGCAAGGATGCCATCGAATGTGCCCAGCCGCCGCTCCACGCCCCGCAGGCCGCTGCCCTTGGCGGGATCCGCGCCACCGATGCCGTCGTCGGTCACGGCGATGCGCAGGACATCCCCGGTGTGCCGCATGTGGATCTCCACCATTTGCGCCTGGGCGTGCTTGGCCGCGTTGGCCAGCACCTCGGCGACCGCGAAGTAGGCGGCGGACTCCACCGGCTCCGCGAGGCGGCCCGGCAGGTCGATGTCCAGTTTGGTGGCGACCGGCGTTTCGAGGGTCAGCGCCCGCACGGCATCGCCGAGCCCCCGGTCGGCCAGCACCGGCGGGTGAATGCCGCGAACCAGGTCACGCAGTTCCGTCAGCGCCCGCGAGGACATCGCCCGTGCCTCACCAACCAGGGCGAGCGCAGCCTTCGGGCTGGTCTCGATCAGGCGTTCCGCCGCCCGCAGGCTCATGCCGAGCGCGACCAGCCGGGCCTGCGCCCCGTCATGCAGGTCACGCTCCACCCGGCGCAGCTCGGCGGCCGCGGTGTCGACAGCGTCGGTCCGGGTCTCGGACAGGCGCTGAACCCGGCTGGTCAGCCGGCCGACCAGCGCGCCACGCGCCCCGAGGGTGCGCGGGACGAGCCACAGGCCGAAGGCGAGGAACAGGAACGCCGCCAGCAGGACCGGCACGTAACCCTGCGGACCGGAGCCGGCCAGGGCGGCGTACCACGGGCTGGGCCGGACGCCGGGAGAGGACCAGGGGACGGCCACCTGGTGCAGGCTGGAGATCTTTTCCACGTAGGCCTGGCGCAGGATGGCACTCTTGGGCGGGCTCGGCACGGTGACGGTCGGATGCGGCACGACGGTGACGTTGCCCTGCCCACCGGAGATCACGATCGCCTTGGGGTGAGCGGCGGCCGCCTTGGCGAAGGCCGCCTTGGCGGCGGCCGGTGCCTGGGCGGTCACGCTGAACGGCACCGCCTTGGCGACCTGCGTGACCTCCTGCCCATGCTTGTACACCGTGAACGCGGCGCCCAGCCCGTAGAGCCCGAGCAGGATCAGCAGCACCGAGGCCAGGTCGGCGGCGATAACCGGCGCCAGGATGAGCACGGCCCCGGACAGCAGCAGCAGGCCGACCGTGGCCGGGTTCACGCCGAACAGCCACATCGCTATCCAGGCGATGGGCAGGAGCAGCAGCCCCCATCCCATCGCCTTGACGCGGCGCCGCCACGACCGCGAGCCCCCAGCCCGGTCGCGCGACCTGAGCCAGGCGATCACCAAGCAGACGATGCTGAAGATCGTCACCACGACCATAACGGGCCTCCGGTCCTGGTCAGCCGCGCCTCATGGCGATGCTGATTCCATCGTTTCTGGCCCCACTCCCGGGGTTGGGCCTGCCCTATCCGTGGTGGCGGGAGGCGGTGCGACTGCCCGGCTGCAGGAGGAGGACGCCCCCGCCGAGCAGCAGCAGGCCAATCGTGAGCAGGTTGAGGCCGAACAGCCACATCGCGATCCACACGACGGCCAGCAGCGCCAGCCCCCATCCCATCGCCCGGATGAGACGCCACCACGAACCGCCGCCCCGGCCGCGTGACCTGAGCCAGCCAATCACCGCGCAGACGACGACGAAGATCGTCACCATGAGTCCCATCCCGGCCTCCGGTCTTGCCAGCCGCGCACCCGTGCCGGCTGCCGGTTCCATGGTGGCCCGGCCGGCCCGGCGTGCGCCATGGTCCGGCACCCACTTCCCGGGTAGGCCTAGCCCCACCTTGCGACAGCCGCGACGCCAGCGTGATCACGCCGCCGTTCCGTTTGGCATGGATCAGCCGAAGAGGAACTCGACCTCGTCGTAACGCTCCGGCGGGACCAGCTTGACCTCACGGGTCGCCTCGGCGATTGGGACCCGGTCGATCTGCGTTCCCCGCAGGGCGACCATCACGCCGAACTCCCCGTCGTGCACCGCGTCGATGGCGTGGATGCCGAAGCGGGACGCCAGCACCCGGTCGAACGCGGTGGGGGTGCCGCCCCGCTGGATGTGACCGAGCACCGTGCAGCGGGCCTCCTTGCCGGTCCGCTTCTCGATCTCGGCGGCCAGTTGCTGCCCGATCCCGCCCAGGCGGACGTGCCCGAACGAGTCCAGCCGCTCGTCCGACAGCGCCAGGTCGTTGTCGGCGGGCCGGGCGCCCTCGGCCACTACCACGATGGGCGCGTACCTGGTCTGGAACCGGTGCTGCACGTACTGACAGACCTTGTCCAGGCTGAACGGCCTCTCGGGGATGAGGATCACGTTCGCCCCGCCGGCCAGTCCCGCGTGCAGCGCGATCCAGCCCGCGTGCCTGCCCATCACCTCGACGATGAGCGCCCGGTGGTGACTCTCGGCGGTGGTGTGCAGCCGGTCGATCGCCTCCATCGCGATGTTCACCGCGGTGTCGAACCCGAACGTGTAGTCGGTGGCGCTCAGGTCGTTGTCGATCGTCTTCGGCACCCCGACGACCGCGACGCCCTGCTCGTGCAGCCCGGTCGCCACCCCCAGCGTGTCCTCCCCGCCGATCGTGACCAGCGCGTCCACGCCGAGGCCGGCCAGGTTGTCCTTGATCCGTTGCGCGCCGGACCGCCCGTCGCTGGACGCGCTCTCGGCGAGCGGGTTGGTGCGCGACGTGCCGAGGATCGTTCCTCCGCGTGGCAGGATGCCGCGTACCGCCTGCACGTCGAGCGGGATCGTGTCGCCCTCCAGCGGCCCGCGCCACCCGTCCCGGAACCCGGTGAACTCGTATCCGTACTCCTGCGCCCCTCGCCGGACCAGCGCGCGGATGACCGCGTTCAGCCCGGGGCAGTCGCCACCTCCGGTCAGCACTCCCACTCGCATGGGGCAACACTAGTCCCCGTGAACGTCCTCGCCATCGACGCCGGGACAACCGGAGTCACCGCACTGGTGATCTCACCGGGCGGCACCGTCGCGGCCCGCGGCTACGCCGAGTTCGCGCAGCACTACCCGCGGCCTGGCTGGGTGGAGCACGTCCCGGAGGAGATCTGGCAGGCCTCCCTCGCGGCGTGCCGCCAGGCCCTGGATGCGGCCGGGGCCGTGGCCGCCCCGGCCGACGCGGCGCCCGGCGCGCCCCCCGTCACCTGCGTCGGCATCACCAACCAGCGGGAGACGGCGGTGATCTGGGACCGGGCGGACCTGGCCGCGCCGCGCCCGGCCATCGTCTGGCAGGACCGGCGGACCGCCAGGATCTGCGACGCGCTGCGCGCCGCCGGGCACGAGGCCCGGGTCACCGAGCTGACCGGGCTGCGCCTGGACCCGTACTTCACCGCCACCAAGATCACCTGGCTGGCCGATCAGGAGCCAGCCGTGTGGGCGGGCCTGGCGGACGGCTCGCTGGCCGCCGGCACGGTGGACTCCTAC
>WNGD01003350.1_pt1 | contig 16316 bp, 12 predicted proteins | sample 5400671 | NCBI WGS metagenome assembly WNGD01 (sample SAMN13153369, study PRJNA577476) | soil metagenome | isolation source: 40 cm soil or saprolite under grassland replicate 2 | place: USA:California | collected 2016-06-15 | reverse complement strand
GAAAAGGCCTCTTGGTCATGATTTCTGATAGTGGAATCATACACGACAAGAATATCGAAGGATTCCGTGGAATCCCAGAGGCATTCTTGGGTTCGCAAATCCGTCTTTGGCCACAGAGCCACGGAGACAGCTTCCGTCCAAGCCCTGACCGTTGTTTGGAGTTCAGGCTTCAGCCTGCTCGGATGCCGTGCAGCCTGAAGGCTGAACTCCAAGCAAAGAACATCGAGAAAATCGTGGCTCCGTGGCTAAATCGAGGTGGGCAGGAGTCCGGTTATTCGATCTGGTAGACGCTCTGCTGAATGGCCTTGACGGCGTCGCGCCGCACGGCTCCCTTGACTCCCAAGGTTTGAGGATCGCGCCAGAAGTCAAAAGTCGCGACCTGGTGCACGCAGGCAATCGTGCAGTAGTCCGCGCAGGCCTTTTTGGTGAGATACTCCCTGCGCATGTCGTCGAACGTGTACTTCTCCAGCGGAATCCCGGGGTAACCCCGCTGCTGCGAGCAGTAGTGGACCAGACCGTCCTCGCAGATGTACAGATAGCGCGCTCCCGCCCTGCAGCGCCAGTTGTTGGGCTTTCCGTCGACAAGGTTGTCTTGAAAGTAGTTCACCCGGGTGTGCCCTTTCTTCCCCAGGTGCTTCATCTCCAGGTAGACCTCGCGCTCTTTTCCTTGAAGCGGCTTCATCGTCCCCAGACCATCGTGGATGATACCCAGGGAGCTGGCGAAACCCAGTTCCACCGCCCGATACCCTATGGTCAGGGCGTCTTGAGGATTCTTGATGCCACCGCCGACCACGGAATTGATATTGACCTTGAAGTCCGCCAACTCGGAGAGCCATAGCAGCTTCTTATCCAGAACTTTGAGGCTCTTCTTGGAAACCTCGTCCGGATTTACGTTGTCGATGCTGATCTGCATGTACTCCAGGCCCGCTTGGTTCAACGCCAGGATCTTCTCGCGCGTCAGCAGATAGCAATTGGAAATAATGGCGGCGATCATTCCACGCTTCCGTATATGGGCGATGATCTTTTCGATTTCCGGGTGGAGCAGGGGCTCCCCGCCGCTGATGATAATGGCGCTCGTGCCGAGGCCGGCAAGCTTGTCCAAGCGCCGGAACATCACGTCCGTAGGCACCGGAGCGGAAAAATCGTCATACTCGTTGCAGTAGACGCAGGAGAGGTTGCAGCGCCGTATGGGAATGACGTGGGCCAGGATCGGATGCTTTGTCGACAGGAGTCCCTTGACTACGAAACTGAACTCTCTGTAGTAGGACTTGAGCCTGGTCGAAGTCTTCATAGAGAGTTATCAGATGTCCGCATTCTCAATGGCATCGACAACAAAAACGACAACTGACAAACTCATTCGGGACGGCCCGTTATATTAGCACAACTCCCTCGATTAGACATTTTTTTTTGTCTTTTATGTATCCCGACAGTCTCAACCGGCCTTGGGAACATCTGCTTTCACCACAAGGGCGCGAAGACGCAAAGAATTTGTGTGAAAGGCCAAACTTTTTTTACGAAAACGAAATCCTCGTAGTGATTCTTCGTGTCTTTGCGCCTTAGCGGTGAATGCGGCGTCAGAGATTGTAGAACTTGAGGTCGGTTTTGCTACGGTGCTTGGTAACGAACACGATCTGGCCCGTGTGGTAGCCGAAGTGCTCCACCACGTGGAAGACGGCCTGGAGTCCCGTGCGCTGAAATCCCTGGATGACCCGGTCCTTCAAGAGCTCCTCTGGATTGAGCGAACGCAGCACCGCCGCCGCTTCCGAAACGGTTCTCTCGAGTCTCGTAAGCGCCTCGTCCTTCGTCACGGATCCGCGGTCCGAAAACTCTTTGGGACGTTCCCGCACGTCGGGCGCTCCCCCCATGCCCGAAATAATCCACTGGCGCACATTTCCCGCCAGATGAAGCACGAGATTCCCCACGCTGTTTTCCACTTCGGCCTCTCTCCACCAGACGTCTTTTTCCTGGAGCAGTTCGACGCAACTCCGAATCTTCGGCATCAAGTCCTGTTCGAGGTGCACTGCCGCGTGGTCCAGGAACGCGCGTCCTATCCTTTCGCCGTTGCTTTCCATCAGCCTTCTCCGTTTTTACCACCAAGACGCGAAGAATCACGAAGTTTTGGTTGCGACGGAAATCTTCGTCTTCGCGTCTTCGTGACTTCGTGGTGGATTGGAAGAACGATCTGGTATCAACTATTCTTCTTTGAGAAGAGGTTTCAGGACTCGCCAGACGTTGTCGGCCACAATGTCATACCCCTGAGCCGTGGGGTGAACGCCGTCGGGCTGATTGAGTACGGGATCGCCCGCCACGCCTTGCAGCAAAAAAGGAATCAAAGGAATGCGATACTTCTTCGCCAGTTCGGGGAACACGTCCCGGAACGCGCGCGCGTACTCCGGGCCGTAATTCGGAGGAATCATCATCCCTGCAAGCACCACTCTTGTGCCGTCGCGTTGAAGCTCGGTGATAATGGTCTCGAGGTTCTTCCTCGTGCTTTCGATCGGCAGCCCGCGCAACCCGTCGTTGGCGCCCAGGGCCAGAATGACGAACTCCGGTCGAAGCGCCCGTACCGATGCCAGCCGGCTGAGCCCCTGCGCGGAGGTATCCCCGCTCACTCCGGCATTTACCACACGGTATTTATTGCTGCCCGCATCCAGCCTCCTCTGTAACTTGCTGGGATAGTTATCCGCCGGATCCACCCCGAGCCCGGCTGTCAGGCTATCGCCCAGCGCCGCGATGACGCGTCTGCCGTCCTCCGACGGCACGCCCGCATCTTTAGCACTGGACGATGCAGGCCGCTCGCTCCCTTGCGTCTCCGATGCCCTCTTCGACGAGCCGCAGCCCGAAGAAAGAACCGCCAATACGACGAAGGCGAATAATGGAAATCGAATCAAGTAAAATCGCATCATGGTCCAAAGGATACCCGTTCGAGTGACGAATGACGAGTGACGAATGAATAGGTTTGGAGTCCAGCCTTCAGGCTGCACTGACCCCGGGCAGGCTAAAGCCTGAACTCCGAACATAAGGAATGAAATAAATTGCTCTGGTGGAGATATAATTCGTCAATCGTAATTCTTTGGTGTCCTGACATGTTGATGGTTAAATTAGGGGGTCTTCGGGCGGGAGAAAGGCATTGATCATCGAGGTTCACAACCTGACCAAGACCCTGACTTCTGGATCCCATCGCGTCGAGATTCTGCGAGGCATCGACCTTACGGTGCAGAAACGTGAAGTCATCGCAATCGAAGGTCCGTCCGGAAGTGGAAAAAGCACGCTGCTCGCCTTGCTGGCCGGATTCGATTCCCCCACCACCGGGTCCATTCGTCTGGAGGGGGAAGAAATCACTGACATGGATGAGGACGAGCTCGCGCTCTTGAGGGGGCGTAAGCTGGGATTTGTGTTCCAGTCGTACAACCTGATTCCGACTCTGACCGCGGAAGAAAATGTCATGCTCCCCATTGAGCTGCGCGGCGATTCCTCACCAGCGCTGGAGCGGGCGCGAGAGCTTCTGGACGCTGTCGGCCTCCGGGAGCGTTTCTCGCACTACCCCGCCCAGCTCTCCGGCGGTGAGCAGCAGCGCGTGGCGCTGGCCCGCGCATTTGCCGGGAGTCCCGCGATCCTACTCGCGGACGAACCGACAGGAAACCTGGACAGCGTTACAGGAAAGACGGTTCTCGATCTTCTCCTCGGCCTCAACCGCAAAGAAGGAACGACCCTCGTCCTGGTAACTCACGACGCGGCTCTCAGCCGCCTGGCGGATCGGATTATCCGGCTGCGCGACGGTAAGATAGTGGATGAACTGGTTCCGGGCGCCAGCGCCGCAAATGTTTCTTCCGATGCCTTTTGAAATCCGTCTGGCATGGCGGGAGATCCGCCCGGCCTTCAAGAAGTTTCTCTTTATGATCATTGCCATTGCCCTGGGAGTGGGCTCGGTTACCGGAATCAAGGGATTCAGCGTGGCCCTGGACCGCGCGATGGCGCGGTCTGCGCGGGACTTGATTGCCGCGGACATTGCGGTTCGTATGAATTCCAGCCCCACGGATAAAGAGATGCAGGTTCTGGACTCGCTGGTGCGGCGCGGGGCTCAAGTGACGCGAACCACGGAGACACTGTCGATGGCCTCGGTGTCGGGAGGCCAGCGTACTATTCTCGTAACGGTCAAGGCCGTAGATCCGAATCTCTACCCTTATTACGGGAAGGTGGAGCTCGAGCCCGACGCCGTGTTTTGCGATGCTCTTACCGATGACAGCGTCGTGGCCAGCCGGGAGTTCCTGATCCGAAGCGGCGCGGGGGTGGGCAGCTCGGTCCAGATCGGCTTCGCGCGTTTTCGCCTGGCCGCGGTCTTGAAGAGCGAGCCCGATCGAATTTCTTCAGGGGTCGAGTTGGGGCCGCGCGTTCTCATCGCGCGCAAGGGGCTGGAGCGCAGCGGCCTGATCCAGTACGGAAGCCGCGCCACTGAATCCTTTCTCTTCCGGCTTCCGGCGCGAGGCCTGGAACTGGAGACCGCGCGGGGCATCCTGAAGGCAGGACTGCAGGGACGCGTTCGAATTTCCGATTACCGGGACCCTAACCCGGCGCTGTCGCAGGGTCTGGAGCGCATGGCCAATTTTCTCAGCCTGGTCGGCCTGCTCGCACTGCTCGTCGGGGGCCTGGGCGTCGGCACGACCATCCACACGTATGTTCAGCAGAAACTTGACAGCATTGCCATCCTGAAAAGCCTCGGCGGGCGCTCGAGCCAGATCATTCGCATTTACCTGTTTCAAGGACTTTTCATCGGGGTCCTGGGGAGCGCACTCGGAGTGGCGCTCGGTTATGTTGTTCAGATCGTCTTTCCCCCTCTGCTGCGCGGTCTGATGGATCTGCCCACGCAACTCGAACCAGCCCCCGGCGCTGCCGTCCAGGGGTTGCTCATCGGAATTGTTACCACGCTCCTCTTCCTTCTTCCGCCTTTGCTCGCTATTCGCAAGGTCCGCCCGGCGCGCGTCTTTCTCAGAGAAATGCCCGAGACGCACTACTCCACGCTCCGGCGGCTGCGCCACGACCGCACTCCCCTGATCTGCGCCGTGATCCTTCTGCTGGGAATCGGAATCCTGGCAAGCTGGGTGGCAGACTCCTGGCGGCGCGGGGCGCTGTTCATTGCGGGGCTGGCCGTGGCGATTCTCGCCCTGGCCGCCGGGGCGAAGCTTCTGCTGCGCGCGCTGCGCCATGTGCCGCGCCCCAACTCGCTGGCTCTTCGCCACGGCTTGAAGAATCTCAACCGCCCGGGAAACCACATGGCCTCGGTGCTCGTGGCGCTCGGGATCGGCGTCGCATTCAGCCTCACGGTGTATCTCGTGCAGACTTCCCTGCTGCCGCAGATCATCAAGAATGCCCCGGCCGACTACCCCAACGTTTTTCTTCTCGGAATCACCGAGCTCGACAGGGACGCGGTGTGGGGCTTTCTCCGCGGCCAGCCCGGGATCGAGAACGCGGGGAAGCCCATCCCGATGGTGCCCGCGCGGCTGCAAAAGATAGAGGGAAGAAATGCGGATCAGCTGAATCTGGAACCTTCGGACCGGCGTTTCTTCAACGGCGAGTTCATGCTCACATGGACCTCCGACCTCCCACCCGGCACGCGCCTCACCGCCGGGCGATGGTGGACGCCTCCCTACGAAGGTCCGCTCGTGTCCGTCGGCGACTTCGCCGCCCGCCGGCTGAAAATCGGCGTCGGAAACAGTCTCGAATTTCTTTCGGGGGAGAAAGTGATCCGCGGTAAAGTCGCCAGCATCCGCGAGACGGATTTTGAACGTCCTGGAACGAACAACCAGTTCGTCTTTTCTCCCGGCGTCCTCGAAGGATTGCCCGCCTCTTATGTCGGATCTCTTCGCGTGGCGCGGCCGCACGTAGTGCCGCTGCAGAGCGCGCTGTTTGCGCGGTTCCCCAATGTGACGTCCCTCGACGTGGGACAGATCCTGGGAAAAGTTCAGGAACTGCTCGACAAGATCGCCCACGTCATCCGGTTCGTCGCCTTCTTCGCGATTCTGTCGGGTGTGATCATCCTGGCATCCAGCATCGTGGCGACGCGGTACCAGAGGACCCGTGAGGCCGTACTGCTCAAGACCCTGGGAGCAACCCGCTCCCAGGTTGCCAGGATCCAGGCCGCGGAATTCCTGATCGTCGGCCTCGCGGCGGGCGTTATCGGTTGTCTGCTGGCGTCGGCCGCAGCGGACTACCTTCTCGGCCACCTGCTGGACACCAAATTCTCATTTCAGTGGATCCCCGTAATCGTCGGGACTCTCTGCACTGCCGCTTTGGCTATCGCTACAGGCTGGCTCGCAAGCCGCGGGGTCCTGAACCACAAGCCCCTGGAGATACTGCGTGAAAACTAGGAGCGCTATTGTCCTCCTGGGACCGCCGGCAAGCGGGAAGGGGACCCAGGCTCAGAGAATCGCAGCATCGCTCGGCGGGCTTCATATCTCTACCGGATACCTGCTGCGTCAGGCGGTTCTGATGGGAACTCCCCTGGGAAAGCAGGTGCAGAAGTACGTCGATGCGGGCGATCTTGTCCCGGACGGCCCGGTTCTGTCGCTTGTGCGGGAGACGCTTGCCGGAATCGAGGATCGCGTCCCAGCTATTCTTGACGGCTTTCCCCGCACGCTGTCCCAGGCCGAGGCGCTTGACGCCTTTCTACCTCCCAACAAGGTGATCCTGATCGAACTGGATGAGGGCGAAGTGATCCGGCGTATTACGGGCCGCAGGATCGGGCCGCACGGGGAACCGTACCACGTGTTGTACAATCCTCCGCCCCCAGGCGTCACCGCCACACGGCGGAGCGATGACCGCGAAGAGGTCGTGCGCGAGCGGCTGGCAGTATATCAACGCCAGACAGAGCCGCTCCTGGATTATTACGCGCAGCGCAAGGTCCTGCACCGGGTTTCCGGGCTGGGCTCTATCGACGACGTATTCCGCCGTATCATGTCTTCCATCGAGTCGGACTCGGCTGCGCGGGAAATTGAGTAATTTTGCCGCAACCCAAAGTTTCAACGCGAAACAAGCATGGAGTTCAGCCTTCAGGCTGCAAGAGATCCGGGGCAGGCTGAAGCCTGAACTCCAAACGTCAGGGCTTGGACGGAAGCGGTTCTATTTTCTCCTGGTAAATCCGTGGATCGGTGGGGAGCACTTCCAGAGGCTCCACCGGTTGCTGGCAACAGACGCAGTCCCCCGGACTGAATGCTGTTATGTTTCACGTATGGCAGAAATAGATCAGGCGGTGCAGACCATCGGGCCGCACCACGTAGAACTCGTGGATTTCAAAAGAACCGTCGGAGCGGAACTTGCCTACAATCTTCATCTCCCGTCCGGACAGCCGCGTGTCCCGGAACGTGGCAGAGATCTCCTTGTCGTCGCTAGCGAGAGGGACGTCTTTACCCTGGCTCCTCAGAATTGCGGGCTTCCCTGCCTCTATGACGACCTTGCCTTGAATGCTGGTCTGCTCCGAGGCCACGCCCAGAATCGTCAGCAGGATCATTGTTGCGAATGTCATAACTTTTGAATAATAACACACCGCCCTGACTGAGCCAGGGCTCGGAGAAGCGCCAGGGTTCCGCTTTCCTGAAAATGACCGATGACAAATGACCAATGGCAAATGACAAATTTCCGGTGGGCAAGCCCCAGCTTATTTGTCATTGGTCTTTTCGATCTCTGAGCCCTAGAACTCCACTGTCGGAGCGGAAGCTTCCGGCTGCTCTGCGTGCTTGACGGTCCGGCACGCGGGACTCGTGCGCTCCCAGGGAAATTCGTGAAATCCGTGGCGCGTCTTTCTGACGTCAATTCTTTGCCGCGCCGGTTCTCTGTGCTTAAATAGGGCCATGAAACTGCTGGCTCTGCTCCTCACCGTTCATCTCGCCTTTCACCCAACGGACCAGGCGCCGCAGACTCGCCGGCAGCCCGCAGAACCCATGGATGCCCGCGCCGCCGCGTGGCTTGTTCGACCGGAGCGGGAAGAAGAAGAGAAACCGGAGCAGACGCTTGATGCCCTGAAGATCCTCCCGGGCGATGTCGTTGCGGATGTCGGAGCAGGAGTCGGTTATTTTTCTCTGCGGCTGGCGCGGAGGGTTGGCGAAAAGGGAAAGGTCTTTGCCGTGGACATCCAGCAGGCGATGCTCGACAAGTTGCGTGAAAATCGCGACCGCGAACGATTGGATAATATCGAGCTTGTCTTGGGAACGGAGACCGATCCGAAGCTGACTCCGAACAGCCTGGATCTGGCTCTACTGGTGGACGTGTACCACGAGTTCTCGCATCCTGCTGAAATGATGGAAGGGATTCGCGCAGCCCTTAAACCTGCCGGACGCCTGGTTCTCGTCGAATATCGCGGCGAAGACCCGGCCGTCCCCATCAAGCCGCTCCACAAGATGACGGAGCGCCAGGTTCTGGAGGAGATCCTTCCCATGGGCTTCCGCCACCTGGAGACCCTGAGCTTCCTCCCTCGCCAGCACATCATCGTCTTCGCCAAGCAACTGCACTGAACTCCGTCATCCTTCGCCTCCTGTGAAAATTTTCTCGCTCCTTGCCGCTCTCCTCAAACCTTCGCCATCGCACTGACCAACGCCAAAAAACTGGGCGTTCGACACCGCGGGATGCACGCAAAAGACGGACAAATGACGAGTGCGATATGGAGTGGCGACTTGTCAGACTTGTCGCCGCTTTCCTTCTGATCTCTGGGCCATGGCGGCGACAAGTCGCCGCACTCCAAAAAACCCGTGATTGTTCATCTTCACCTGACCAAAGCGAAACCCGAGGCGCTCGCACTTCCGGCGGGATTGGGGACGCCGGCCAGATGGCCGTTGGCACGGTGGATGCCAATTTTTTCACGCCCTCTCACGGGTTACTGCTATCGGCCGGCCGGAGTTGACACTCGCAACACTACTCTGATAGCTTCACGCCAGTCTCCCTCAACCGCCTCGCCGAGGAGGTTTCATGGAAGGCCTGATGATGGAGTACCCGCTCACTCTACGAATGATTCTCGACCGGGCGCGCCTCCTCTTCCGGAAGCAGGAGATCGTGACGCGAGGAGTTACGGGCACCCATCGTTACTCTTACGGAGATTTCCACCGCCGCACCTGCAGATTGGCCAATGTCCTCAAGAAACTCGGAGCAAAACCGGGAGACAGGATCGCGACTCTCGCGTGGAACACGCACACCCATCTGGAGGTGTATCTGGGCGCGCCCTGCTACGGCGCCGTGCTGCACACGCTGAACCTTCGCCTGGCGCCGGACCAGATCGGATACATTGCCAACCATGCCGAGGACTCCATTATCTTCGTGGATCAAAACCTGCTCCCTCTGCTCGAACAGTTCCGTTCCATGGTGCCGAGCCTCCGTCACATTGTGGTGATGAACGAAGAGAAGGAAACAGCCACGTCACTGGACCCGGTGCTTCACTACGAAGGGCTCCTCTCCGAGGCTTCGCCGGAGTATGACTGGCCGGAGCTGGATGAAGGCACTGCGGCCGCGATGTGCTACACCTCCGGGACAACGGGAAAGCCCAAGGGCGTTCTTTACAGCCATCGGTGTCTTGTCCTGGTCTCCATGGCCCTCGCTCACGCGGACAGCTTCGGGCTCTCCGAGAACGACGTGGTCATGCCTGTCGTCCCCATGTTTCACGCCAACGCATGGGGCATCCCCGTCGCGGCCATGATGTTCGGGTCTAAACAGGTGTTTCCCGGACCGAACCTTCAGGCCAGGAGAGTGGCGGAGCTGATTCAGGAGGAGCGCGTGACTCTCACGGCCGGAGTGCCCACGATCTGGACGAGCCTCCTGGCTCTGCTCGATAAGGAAAAGTACAATATTTCCAGCCTGCGCCTCTGCGTGTGTGGAGGCTCCGCCGTGCCGCGCAGCACGATCGAGACGTTCAAGAAGAAGTTCGGGGTCACGATGTGTCACGCCTGGGGGATGACGGAGACGTCTCCTCTGGGGACCATATCAAAACTGCGCAGTTACATGAAAGACTGGCCCGAGGACAAGCAGTACGACACTCTCGCGCTTCAAGGCTCTCCTCTGCCGGGAGTCGAGATTCGCGCGGTCGATGCGGAAGGGAAGGAAATTCCGTGGGATGGCGAGACGCTGGGCGAGCTGCAGGTCCGGGGACCCTGGGTCATCCGGAGCTATTACAAGGAGCCGCCCAGCGGCGATTCCTTCATGGACGGCTGGTTCCGCACCGGAGACGTGGTCTCTATCAATGAGGATGGATATATTCACGTAGCGGACCGCACGAAAGACCTGATCAAGAGCGGCGGAGAATGGATCTCCAGCGTGGACCTGGAGACCACCATCATGGCGCATCCCAAGGTGCTCGAGGCGGCCGTCGTCGCCGTACCGCACCCCAAGTGGCAGGAGCGGCCCGTGGCCTGCGTGGTGCCCAAGCCGGAGTTCGCGGGGACGCTCACCAAGGAAGACATCCTGGAGTTCCTACGCCCCAGGGTGGCGCGCTGGTGGCTTCCGGACGACGTGGTCTTCATCGACGCGGTGCCGAAAACGAGCGTGGGCAAGTTCGACAAGAAAAGTCTTCGGGCCCAATTCAAGAATTACGTCTTGCCAGAGTAGCTGCAATTGTGGCACGGGCGTCCCGCCCGTGACTGACTGGGCGGTATGAGGGGTCACTCTATAGCTAAGAATAGCGAGGGAGCCGAGGCATTCACTGGCGAGATGGCATGGCCGCTCCCAGGTTAGATCCTCGTTTCTCACGGGCGGGACGCCCGTGCCACGGGTTAATGGAGGAGAATATGAGCACCCTCAGACTTGGAGTCGTTGGAGCCGGTTTTATCACACGGTTCCAGACACTTGCGATGAAGCAGGTGCGCGGCATGGAATTTGCCGGGATCACACAGCACAGAGGCTCGGCTGCAGTGGTGAAACTCGCCAAAGATCTCGGCGTGGGGGAGCCCAGGATCTACCCGAGCCTCGGCGAGATGGCGAAGAACGTCGATTGCATCGCCATCTATTCCCCAAACTTCTCGCGCATCCCGGTCATGGAAGAAATCGTCGCGGCCGTGAAGGCCGGAGCAAAGCTCAAAGGGGTCATTTGTGAAAAGCCCTTGGGGAGAACCGTGGCCGAGGCCAGGCGCCTCGTCGAGTTGGCCCACTCGGTGAGTCTGCGCACGGCGTATTTCGAGAATCAGATATTCATGAAACCACTGCGCGCGCAATTGGCTCAGCTCGAAGCCGTTCAGAAAACCATGGGACCCCTGTCCCTGGCGCGCTCCGCTGAAGAGCACGGCGGCCCTCACGAGCCCTGGTTCTGGGATCCCACGCGGCAGGGCGGCGGCGTTCTCGGCGATATGGGATGTCACAGCATCGCCGTGGGGTGGTATTCCCTGACGCCCGCCGGCAAGCCGCTGACGTTCCTCCAACCGCAGAGCGTTTCCGCCGAGATCGGTCTTCTCAAATGGGGACAACCGTACTGGAGAGACAAGCTTCTGCGCGAGCGCGGCGTCGATTACTCCAGGCATCCCGCTGAGGACTTTGCCACCGGGATCATCACCTACAAAAACCCCGAGACTGGACAGAAAGTGAAGGCGCAGTTCACGAACTCCTGGATGTTTGAGAAACAGGGCCTGCGCCTCTTCATGGACGGCATGGGACCGGGATACGCCTTCGAAATAAACAGCCTGGTCTCACCGCTGACGATTTTTATTGGCGATGCTGCGGCCGAAGCGATCAAAGATGCCGAGTCGGCATTGGAAAAAGCGACGGCCACTCGCGGCCTGCTCGCCGTCCAGTACAACGAGGCGGACCTTTATGGCTACCCGGACGAAAACGAAGACGCGCTTCAGGCCTTCACTGCAGGACGCGACGGATTTCTGCCGTGGAGTTATGGCCTGGAAATCACGCGTCTCGTGACGGCGGCCTACATGGCTGCCGAGTCGCGCAAGACGATCGACCTGACGGATCCCAACGTTCAGAAGGAGCTCGAGACCTACATGTCTCTGATTCAGCACGGGCGGGGTGCGGAAGTCTTATAGATTTCGGATTTCGGATTTCGGACTGCGGATTGAAAGGCAGTTTCCCAATCCGCAATCCGAAATCGGAAATCCGCAATTAACGCCTCCCCCCCGCGCTCTCTGTCTTCAGATGCGTATCAAAGAATACCGCTGCTGCGCGATAGATTTCCATCCAATGCCGGTGGAGCAGAAAGTCGTGCACTTCGTCCGGATAGACGATCTGCTCGAGCTCCACCTTCTGCGCGCGCAACCGCTGGACCAGGTCGACGGTCTGGCTGAAATCGACGTTGCGATCGTCGTCGCCGTGTATCAGGAGCACCGGCGATTTCCATTTGTCCACCGATGCCACAGGTGACGAGTCCCGCGCCTTCTTTATGACCTCCGGCGACTCGGTCCCCGCCCAGACGCGAAACCGGCGGGTCGACCAGTCGTGGACGCCGTGCAGGTCGACGCCGGCGGCAAACATATCGGAGTCGCGCGCGAGGCCAAGGGCCGTCAGATACCCGCCGTAGGATCCGCCCCAGAGGCCGATGCGGGCTGCGTCGATATCCGCCCGCGCCCGCAGCCAGTTCCCCGCCGCCACGATGTCCTGGTACTCGGAGGCGCCGCGCGGGCCGCGCCCGGGCGCCTCCCGGAACGCGCGCCCGTACCCGATCCCACCCCGAAAATTCACGCTCAACACGGCATAACCACGGTTGGCCAGGTACTGATTCATGCCGTAGCTGTTGTGATAGTAGTAGCCATAATGCCACCCGAGCAGCATCTGCCGCACCGGCCCGCCGTGCATGAAAATCACTGCCGGCATCTTGCTCGAAGGCTTGGCGGCGGGCAGGAACAGTTGCCCGTGAATCTCCCAGCCGTCGGCGCCTTTAAAAAGGACCTGCTGCGGGACCACAAGGGATGAGGCAGGAAAATCCCTGGGGACGGTCTCGGGGGCCAGCGCGCGGGGCTCTCCTCCGGACGCGTTCATCAGATACGGCGAACCCGGCCACCGGGGTTCCGATCGAAGAAAGGCAATCCGGCCATCAGCAAGCACGGTTGGATTCCACTCTATGGCCTCTCCTCGCGTCAGCTGCGCCGGGTTGCCACCGGAAACCGGCACGCGCCACAAATGTCTCCGGTCAATGTCGCCACAATTGGAGGAGTACACGATTGCACGCCGGTCTGGAGTGTAGCAAACGTGCCCGACCTCGCAGGGACCCGGGGTCAGCAAAACGGGATTCCCTCCGCTCGAGGGGACGGAATAGAGATGCAGCCAGCCGTCCTGCTCGGAAGCAAACACCAGCCGTCCATCGCTTCCCCATTGCAGAATGTTCTCATCGGCCGTCCGCGGAAGCGATCCTTCCGCCGACGCGGTGCTCGCCCACACCTGACGGGCCCGAAGCGCCTCGATGTCTGCAACCCAGATGGCCCATGGGTTCGGGGCCTCTTCCGCTCCGGGAGGCGGCGGCTCTCCGCCGCGCCCCGGTTGCCTGACGAAAGCGATCTGCTTGCCGTCCGGTGACCAGCGGGGCGACTGATCCCGATCGACGGAGGCAGCGATGTACCGCAGCGTATTGCTCGCGTGCTGATAGAGGCCGATGAAGCTGTGATCCTCCCGTTGGCTCACGAACGCGAGACTCTTTCCGTCCGGAGACCAGCGCGGCGACCCATTGCGGCCGCGGGCCTTGAACAATTGCTGCGCCGCCGCGGAACCCGATAGTGGCACGCTCCAGATCTGCCCATCCGAAACGAAGGCGACCTGCCCCGCGGCAGAGACGTCAGGCGAGTTGCCGCTGCCGATCTTTCGCGGCAAGCCGCCGGAGAAACTCACCGCCCACAGCGCCTGCTCCGTGCCGGCAGGATCGTTGGCGGGGTTCGGGTATTCCCCTTCGTTGTTGCGTCCTTCGCCGCGGACGAATACGAGAGCTTCCCCGTCCGGGCTCCAGGTCAACTCGGTCAGCTCCTGGCCGTCGTCGGCATTGAAGTGCGTGAGCGCTCGCGCTCTGAATTGGGGGCCTTCCGCGGCCCAGACATTGCGCCTTCCCTGGTCGTTGGAAAACCAGGCCAGCCGGTCGCCCTTCGGGGAAGCCGAGAGCTCCGTGGGAAAGGGCGCGCTGAGTATCTGTTCGATCGTAAGTGGCACGGGCATCCCGCCCGTGGGAAGTGAGGATCTGATCTGAATCATGGCCGAGACGGCCATGCCACGAAGTCCCGGTTGTGAGCCGCCGGCGCCGGTCAGGGCGGCCAGGGCGGCAAACCACGAGAAAACTTTCCAGCCTTTCACAGCAGCCTCCTTGGCGATTCTTCGCGTCTTTGCGTCTTCGCGGTGAATGCAGTTTTATGGCGCCTTCTTGGCAAGTATCAACGCGGCTTCATTGTGCACGTAAACGCCGCCGGTATTAGGATTCGCCAGCTTGCCGCGCGCCTCGGCCTTGATCTGCTCCAGAACTTGGGCGGGGATACGCTTTACCATCTCGGCCGCCGGGGTTCCCTTGAGCATCGCATCCCAGAACTCGTCGAAGCTGGCGAATTCCAGCGGGTAGGCCCGTAACTCCCGGCGCACCGGTTCAAAGCCGGCGCGGACCAGATGTTTTTCCAGGCTTCCCTTCCTGCTGAACCGCAATCCTGAAGGGCCGGCAGACCCGCGGGTGCGCAGTAACCATTTGAGAAGTGGCCCGCCGATACCGGGAGTTTTTAAAAGAAGCCGGACGGGAGCGGGTGCGATGCGACGGATTGCGGCCGTTGCCGGCCAGGAAATGAAGGGAGTACGTTCCGGGTCGCTCCACACTGTGAAACCGATCCTGCCGCCAGGCTTGAGAACTCGGCTGGCTTCCCGGATGGCCCCGGACACGTTGGGGAAAAACATCACTCCGAAGGAACAGACAACCAGGTCGAAGCTGGCGTCGGGAAAATCCAGCTGCTCGGCGTCCATCACGCGCGTCGAGACATTCGACAGCCCGCGCGCGGCCGCCAGCTTTTCCGCCTCGCGGAGCATTCCCGGCGAGATGTCGACGATGGTCACGCTGCCGTCCTTGCCAATGTGTTCGGCGAGCTTGAGGCCTGCAGCTCCGGTGCCCCCGGCGAGATCAAGGGCGGATTCTCCCCTGTGCGGGAACATCAGGTCGATGAGGTCGGCGGCAAACCGCGCCGTGTAACGCGCCCACACGTTGGCGAAGACTTCGGCAACGGAATCATAGACGTCCCTTTCGCGGCGCTTGACCTCGTCAGCTTTTGGCATGGACCCGGATTATAGCCGCACCTCCCCGGTCTTTCCATTGCGGATTGCGGATTGCGGATTCAAGTAGACGACAGCTCTCTGAGCAGGACAACTCCCAATCCGCAATCCGAAATTCAGAATGGGATCCGGCAGCGAAGGAACATGCCGCGCCCGGGCGCATCCGTGCCGTAGCCGGTGCCGCGATAGTTTCGATCACAGATATTCTCGAAATCCGGCAGCACGTCGTGCCGTTCGCCGATGCGAGACCGGGCGCGCCGGACAGAATGAGAAGAATGACTTGGAGCTGAAGGCCCGGAATCAAGCGCATTCTGTGCACCTGGGCATCTTCCAACTTCATGGATACCATGAAACACGGTCTCCGTCCGGAAGAGATTTTTCCAAGAGCGAGTTTCTCATCACCTCGATCCGGACCTCCCTCCGCTCCGCAGGATTCTTCCCGATCCCTTTACGCTCTTCGCGTCTTCGCGTTTAATTCGGGGTCAGTTTCGCCGCGAAGGCGCTAAGTGCGCGGAGGGAAATCGCGGGAAGCCGGTGGTGCTCCGGTGTGGTGTCGGCAGTGATTGACAGAAGAGTGGAAGATTTGTTACTTTGTGGCACCTGGTCCCCACAGGGGATCCGACCCATAACAGGCTGCCATTGCTCCTCAGTAGCTCAATGGTAGAGCATCCGGCTGTTAACCGGAGGGTTGCAGGTTCGAGTCCTGCCTGAGGAGCCAATTGATTCAACAAGTTAGCGAAACAACGAATCCGCAATTACGCCCTTTGTGACGCGGATTGTGACGTAACCCCCCATTCCAGGCACCATTTTCAGACCGGTCGGCATTGAAGGGCGGCGGACAACCATAGCGACTTTGCGGTGTGAGCCGGGGTCCATCTCAACCCTGTCACATCCGGTCGTCAAAAGCGGAGTTACGTCACAATCCACGTCGCAATTTCAGCCTGCCTAGCTCGTACGGGTAACAATCCCGAATGTGGGACTCAAAATACCTTCCCGGAGACGCGCCATTCACGAACCCCAGGAAGACCAATAGGGGGACGCCGGAATAACGGTAGGTAGCGCTGCTGTTGAACTCGATCTCCAGTGCCCCGTCAGGAGAATACGCCGCGGAAGCCAGCGCC
>WNGD01004436.1_pt1 | contig 16321 bp, 16 predicted proteins | sample 5400671 | NCBI WGS metagenome assembly WNGD01 (sample SAMN13153369, study PRJNA577476) | soil metagenome | isolation source: 40 cm soil or saprolite under grassland replicate 2 | place: USA:California | collected 2016-06-15 | reverse complement strand
GCCAGCAATTCTCGTCATCGTCCTGGCCCGGGCCATCCCGCTGGCTCCCGGCCAGGCCATGGTTCCAGGCCTGGCCGTCGCCGGGCCACGGGTAGTCCTCCTCATCACGGGGCGCGTCATGATCTCCGAGCGGCGGCACGCCATCACCCGGCGCATTGCAGCCCCGGCGGTCATCGTCCGGCGGGCCGCCCTCTCGCGGGCCGCCCTCTCGCGGGCCGCCGTCTCGCCGGCCGCGCTGCGGGCCATCACCGGGAACGCCGCCCCGGCTGCCGCCGGGCGCCGCCGCACGCGCCGGAGGCCTTCCACGCGCGGGCCATCGCCCGGATCCGCGCCATCGCCGCGGTCGCTTGGATCACCGGCAGCCGCTGCCCGGCGAGCGTCGCGGTGTGCTCCTCATCGGGATACAGCACCACCTTCGCCTGGCGTTCTGATTCTTCCCGGCGCCGGTCCGCTCCTTCGGGGTCGGCGGCGATTACCGCGCGGCGCAGCGCCGCCCGTAGCATCCCCGGAGTCTGCCCACCGGCCGTGGGCAACACCTTGGCCTCGCAGATCAGCCGGGCCCTGTACAAGTCGATCACGCCGGACTCCAGCGCCGCACCGGTGCCGGGCAGCCGCCACCCCAAGTCGACCGCCAGCCCAGCCCACCAGGACGCGCCGTACCGTGACATGGTCAGCTCCAACGCCACTTCGGCGGCCGCAGATGCCGGGATCCGGGCCGGGCGGCCATCGGGCCCGGTGCCGATATCCTCATCCCGGGCGGCCGACCGTGACGCGATCTGCGCAACCGCGGCGAGTTCCTTGGCCTGTGCCCACGCCGCCATCCGCCGCCACGCTCCCGCGGTCGCGGCCAGGTCCGCATCACCCAGCTCGGCCGCCGGGACCAGCGAAAGCCACGCCGCCAGGTCCGGGCCCGGCGCCAGCTTCTCCGCCACCCGCCCAGCCAGTACCCCGACTGGGATCAACTCCCCGGGCACCCCCTCATCCTCAAGATCATCCGGCACGACGTCCCGCGCGCGCTCCCCAGCGTCTCCGGATGGGGCAGCGCTGGGGCCGGCCGGATCGTGCGGGCCCGGCTCGTTGAGGCTGTCCATCAGCGCGGCGAAATCCAGCTCCCATGACCACGACAGGGCCTGCGGGGCGCCCGCGCCGTCCGTCTCATCGAGCACCGGGTCACCTCCTTGCTGACCGGTAACCGGGCCACCGGTTCGCGTCAGGCCGCTTTAGCTAATATTAGCGACTGCTACCGACAATGTGAAATTAATATGTGTATGTATTCGAATTCTAGGTGCTGCCTCGATATATTGTGCGACGATATAAATGATCAAGGATTCGGCGAGGTGCTTGGCGCTGGTGCGGGACAGGCCGATGGTGGTGATGACGTTTCGGTGGCCTCGGCGGAGCCGGATGAGCCAGGTTCGCCCGGGAGGCTGTCCCGGGTGCTGGAGGAGCCGGTATCGATCTCAACGCTGACGGCTGGCATGGCTGTCTCGGTGAAATCATTCACGCGGTCGCCGTGGCATGGCGGGCACCGGCGTGGAGAAGGCCCAAGGCGGGCGGTGTGCGTGCTCGGCGGCGGTGATGGTCAGGAACGCGGCGGCGAGCATGGCCAGGGTGACCCACCGGTACCGGGAGTCCCAGCGCCGAGGAGTCCGATAGTCCGTTGGATCTGTTCGGCGTACCGGTCGCATCCGGCGCAGCGGGCCGCGTGGTCCAGGTAGCGAGCTTCCGCCGCGCTGTCCAGGGCGCCGTCGAGGAAGGCAGTGGCCAGTTCGACGAACTCGCGGCAGGTCATCTCGTTCATCAACAGGGAACCGCTGCCGGAATCGGTGCCGGAACCGGTGCCGGAACCGCTACCGGGATCGGTGCCGGGATCGGTGCCGGAACCGCTGCCGGAATCGGTGCCGGTGCGGGACGCTCGGCGCCTACCGCCACCGCGGGCTGCCGTAGCGACATGCGGAGCAGGAGGCCGCCGACCGTGACGGTCGCCGCGGTGATCATCCAGCCGGATGCGTGCACGCCGTACTCCTTGGTAACCCAGCCGAACGTGAGCGCGAACGGCAGGAACCCGATCCAGGAGATCGTGCCGGTGCCGGACGCTACCCCGGCGCGGATGGCGGAGGGCACGGCATCGTGCAACACGGCGCCGACGTGGATGCCGACGATCCCGATGAGCAGCGCCAGGATGACCTGCGCGCCGATCACCGCGACGACCCACCCGCTGGTGTTCAGCACCACGCTGGCCGCGAGCATGAGCGCCACTACCACCAGCACGCTCTTTGGCTCGGTCAAGCGGATCTTGCCGACCAGCAGTCCGCCAAGCCCGCCGGTGGACACCAGGCTGGCCCAGTACGGCCCGAACAGGACTGCGGGCGCGGCCAGGGCGACCAGCCACAGCGGCCCGAACTCGAAGATCACCTGCAGGGTGAGCGACGTGAGCGCGCCCAGGATGATGAGCGGAAGGACGCATCCCCGCCGGGTGATCGTCCGGTAGGTGACCGCGATATGGTCGCGCAGTCGACGAGCCGTACCCGACCGATGCGCGCCGGGTATGCGTCGCTTCCGCCGGTTTCCTCGACGACGGCGTCGTAGACGATGGATTCCACGGTGCCGGAATACGTCGCGAAGTAGGCGCCGAGGATAAGCGCACTGACTAGGTACAGCAGTACATGGTGGCTCAGCCCGCCGACCAGTGAGCACGTCATCAGTGCGACGGCGGAGACGATCAGCAGCCCGCGGCGGCTCCACCGGTCCGCGAGGATCCCGGTTGGCACCTCAAGGATCGGGGTCACCACGGCGTACGCGGCGGCCACCAGGCCGACGGAGGCCGCCGTGAAACCGATCTGGGTCATGAACAGCTTCTCGACCGGAAGCCATAGCAGCATGCCTTGCAACGCCAGGCCGACATAGAGCGGGCGCAGCCGCCTGCGCAGCGAGGTCGGGATCTTCGCGGTTCTGGTTGCGGTCATGGTTGCGGTCATGATGGTCAGAGTCACGACCGGCCGTGGCGTTACACCCCGTCAGCTTGGCGTGTCCCGAAACGCTGCCAGCAGTGTCGCCCTCGTCGCATCATCGAGGCGGCCCGGCGGCAGTTCGCCCAGGCCGCGGATAGTGGCCTTGATCTGCTCCAGGTAGCGGTGGCAGCCGTCGCAGAGCGCGAGATGCTCCACGACCTGGCGTTCGGCATCGGGGTCGAGGGCGCCGTCGAGGAACGCGGTGACCAGTTCTACAAGCTGGTCGCAGTCCAGCATCGTCACGATGTCACCTCCCCGCGCCTGTTCCTGGGGTCTCGCTCACCGTAGCGAAGTACTCCTCCAGCGCGCCCCGAACGCTGGCGCGGGCACGGTGCAGCAGCACGCGCTGGTTGCCCGCGGAGATCGCGAGTATCGAGCACACCTCATCGTAGGTGTAGCCCTCGACGTCTCGGAGGGTGATCACGATCCGCTGCCGGGGGGGCAGCTCGTCGAGGGCGGCGGCCAGGATGGTGCGCATCTCCCCGGTGAGGAGCTGCGCCTCTGGTGCGGGCCAGGCCTGCGGGAACTCGCGCCAATGTCCCGGGTATTCCTGGGTCGGGCGCTGGAACCGGGCCGGGTCGACTGTCGGCTCATCCTGCTCCGCGGTGTCGGGCGCCCAACTGCTCCACGGGACGATACGGCTCTCCCGCTCGCCGCGGCGTTTCGCCGTGTTGACCAGGATCCGATACACCCACGTCTTCAGCGACGAGCGGCCCTCGAACGACCCAACGCCGCTGATGACCGCCATCCAGGTGTCCTGCAGCACCTCCTCGGCGGAGGCGTTGGTGGTCACGAACGAGCGCGCGAGCCGCAGCATCCCCGCCGACCAGGCGTCAAGCAGCAGCGCGAACGCCGCCTCATCCCGATCGCAGAGCCGTTGCACGAGCTCAGCGTCGGGCGGCCAGGACTGCGTCACCATCGCGTCAATCCGCGCGGCGGCTGACCGCTCCCGGCGCGCACCATGACGGCTGTCAGCATGCCGTTCAGCGTACGGCGCCGGCCGACTAAGGGGCCCCGGTGCCGCTAAGCCGCCTGGCTCGCACAGCTAAGGCATCCGCCCAATGCGCAGGCCGCGCCTTACGGCAAATGTAGATGGTGTCGGGTCGTGCATACGGCCCGCAAGCCGAGGAGGAACCATGCATCCGGTGATCCTGCAGGATCTGGCCAGCCAGCATTCCAGGGACATGCAGCTAACCGCTACCGTCGCGCGGCGTGCCCGGCGGGCCCGCCGCGCCCGGCGCGGCCACCTGGCCGTCGCCGTCCCGGTCGCGGCGGGCCGGTACGGAACGTCCGTCCGGCACGCGTGAGACAGAACCAGCTCCTACCCTAGAACGCCAGCTCATACCCTAGAACGTACATTCTATAACGGCCTATTATGATCTCGTGGCAGCCTATCTTCCACCCGGCTGGCCGGCGGGCGTGCATCCGCCGGGCAGCGAGGGTTTCGAGCAGACGGCGGTGGCATGGCTGCTGGACGCGCTCCCGGCCGATTACCGGGTGCACGGGGTGCTGCGCCGTCACCCCATCGCCCTCGCCGTGCTCGCCAGGCATCATCTGACCGCCTGCGTGGCGGGTGCCCGGCAGGGTTACCGCAACGTCCGCACCGAACTCGGCGACGTGCTGCCACCGCAGGGGATTGACGCGGTGCTTGCCGTGTACCGGGCCGAGGGAAGCAGGCTGGTAGCCGCCGAGCGGGGCGCTGACCTGATCGCCCGGGGGCTGCGCGGCGAGGTATTCACCCCGCAGCTAGGACGCCCTTAACGCCAGCAGCGCCAGGTCATCGGCTAGCGGGTCGGCGCTGAACTCGCGGGTTGCCTGCTGGATCCGGGCGGCCGTGGCGCCCGCGCTGAGGCCGTCGCAGTCAGCAAGCAGCTTGGCCAGGCCGGCGCCGTCGTCGTCAAGCAGCCGGTAGCCGTGCCGCCGGTTCGTTACGCCGTCGGTCACCGCGAGCAGCAGGTCGCCCGCGGCGAGGTCGAGCGTCTGGGTGCTGAAGGTGAGCCCGTCGATGACCCCGAGCAGCGGCTGCGGCTCCGCGGCCGGCACCGGCATCCCGCCGGCGCCCCTGAGCAGCAGCGGCAGCGGGTGGCCCGCGCAGGCGAGCGAGATCCGGACCCGGGTGGTATGCCGGGCGGCCGCCGCGATCTCGCCATGCACCAGCGTCAGGAATCTCGCCTGCTCGCCCTCGTCCAGAATGAGATCGTTCAGCCGCTCGAGCACGGCCGGAATGCCATGCCCCTCACGCGCCAGGATGCGCAAGGTATGCCTGGCCAGGCCGCCGATGGCAGCGGCGGCCGGCCCGCCGCCGCACACATCGGCGATGACGAACCGCCAGCGGTCCGCGCCGACCGGGAAGACATCGTAGAAGTCACTGCCGGCCCGGCCGGCGCCGCCCGGACCCTCGTGTGCCGCGGCCAGCTCGACGCCCGGGATCCGCGGCAGCTCGGCCGGCAACGGCACCGGCACCGGCACCGGCACCGGCACTGACTGTGGCACCCGGCTGGCGAACTGCCGGCGGGCCCGCTGCCGCGCATTCCCGAGGGCAAGGGCGGTCCTGCGGGCGACGCCCTCGGCGAGCTCGGTTACCTCGGCGGACAGCCGCCCGCCGGCCACGCCGCCGATGGCGAGCAAGCCGAGGCTGCCGTCCGCCGACGTCAGCGGGAAGCACCAGGCGCCGTCGGCCGCCAGCTGCGCCGCTCCGGGCGGGGCGACCGTGCCCGGCTCATCGCTGGTGGGCCCGGCGGCCAGGTCTCCGGTGGCCAGCTGCCAGCGCTGGCCAGCGCCGCGGCCCGGGTCAGCGGCGGCCGGCACCGGAAGCGCGTGCTCAAGCAGCCAGGCCAGCGCATCGGCACGTGACTCGTCGGCATGGCAGAGATAGACCGGCCGCGGTATTCCGGCGTCAGCCGACAGCAGGACCGCGCACCAATCCGCCAGCTGGGGCACTACCAGCTGCGCCGCCAGCGCCACGATCTTTCCCTGGTCAAGGTGGCCGGCCAGTACCTCACCGGCCTCGTCGAGGAAGCTGACGCGCGCCCGCCTGGCCCGCTCCAGCTCGCCCAGCCGGGTCCGCTCCAGCGTGGCTGCCGACCGGTCGGCCAGGTCCTGCAGCCGGGCCGCGTCACGTTCGCGGAACCGCCCTGGCTCGGCCGCGGCCACCGCAAGCACCCCCGTGACCCTGCCTTCCGCCAGCAGCGGGACCGTGACTAGGGACAGCGCAGCCTCGGCGAGCGCCCGCGCCGGGCCTGCGGCGACCGTCACCGAGCCCACCGCAAGTTGCGCGAAGCGGGCTCCGGTCGCCGGGTCTGCCCCGGCCGCGGCGCGCACCTTCAGCTCGCCGTCCTCACCGACGGCCAGCAGGTACGCGGCGTCGGCGGCCATCATTGCCCGGGCGGCCTCAACCGTATGGCTGAGCAGTTCCTCGTAACCGAGCCTGCCAAGATTCCGGCGGGCCCAGACCGGGAGTCCTGCGGCGGGTTGCTGGCTGGCCGGCGGCAGGTCCCTGGCGGGATGGCCGGGATCGCCGGCCGGCCGACCCTCCCCCACCGTCCCGGCGGCCGTCAGCAGGCCGACGGCGCCAGCGCGGCGCGCCTTGCCTGCGGCCGGCCGCGCGGCCCGGCCGGCCGGCCGGGCCTGGCCGCTTGCCGCGTCCGAGCCGGTCACGCCGAGCCGGAACCACACCGCCTTGGCCGTGCGCGCGTACGTGACGCCCCAGGATGACGCCAGCTCGGACGGCAGCATGAGACCGCGGCCGCTGGTGCGTTCTGCCTCGGTTATCTCGGCCAGCTGCGGATCCGGAATCAGCTGAACCGGATGGCGGTCCAGAACCACGACCTCCACCGCCCCGGCCGCCAGCCGGCAGGTAACCTGCACCGGCGTTCCCGCGTGCACCACCGCGTTGGTGACCAGCTCGCTGGTGAGCAGGACAGCGTCGTCGACGAGCTCGTCCTGGCTGGCCGACCGGCCGGCTACCTGCCACGTCCGCAGCGTGTCCCGGACGAAGCGGCGCGCTGCCGCTACTGCCGCGGGTTCAGGCTGGTACGCCGCGGTCGCGACGAGATCATCCCGTGCCTGCACGTGCCCTCTTGACTTGCCTGTCGCTCGATCAGGCCCGGTGGCGGTCCTCGCCTAGCGGTGGCCGAGTGCCGACGGAGCCTCCCGCCCACGTCGGAGGCGGCCCTGCCCATCGTGGCAGACTCGCGGGGACGTCACAGCCAAAGCGCTCAGTCCGGGCCGGGCGCGGGCCGCGACCAGCCGCTGCCAGCGACATATTCACGGACAATCCTGGCCGGAACGCCGGCCACCACGCAGTGGCCGGGAACATTGCCGCGGACGACGGAGCCCGCGGCGACGACGACGTTCCGGCCGATGCACGCGCCGGGCAGCACCACGACGCCAGCGCCTAGCCAGCTGCCGGTGCCGATGGAAACAGCGGCATTACGAGGCCACTGGCGGCCTATCGGCGTGTCCGGATCCTCGTAGCCGTGGTTCTGGTCGGTGATATAGACATACGGCCCGGTGAAGACGTCATCGCCGATCAGGATCGAGTGGTGCGCGACGATATGGCTGCCGCGCCCGATCACGCTCCGGTCGCCGATCCGCAGCACCGGGCCGGCCCCGAGGTCCTGCCCGGGCAGCATCCCGGCGCAGAGCGTGACCTGCGCACCGATCATCGTCTCGTCGCCGATCTCGATCCACCCCTCGCCGTAGACGCTGCCGGTCGGGAACGCGATCAGCGACCGGGGGCCGAAGGCGGCGAACTTGCGCCCGGCGCGCGAGTCGGAGGTAATCATCGCCGCCTGCTGCACCGCCCGCCAGGCCTCGTGCACAAGGCCGGCCACGGCGGCGCGGCACCGGCTGCGCAGCGCAGCTCGCCAGCGGGACATGGCCTGGCTAGCCGTCAGCCCGCGCGGCCGGGAGAGCCGCCAGCTGCCCGCAGGCCCCGTCGATCTGGGTGCCCCGAGTATCGCGGACGGTCACCGGGATGCCGCCGGCCGCCAGCCTGGCCTCGAACTCGCGCATGTCCCGCGGCCGCGATGCCGTCCAGCGGGAGCCCGGGGTGGGATTGAGCGGGATCAGGTTGACGTGGGCCAGCTGGCCGGCCAGCAGCGCCGCCAGCGCATCGGCCCGCCACGCCTGGTCGTTGATGTCACGGATCAGGGCGTACTCGATCGAGACCCGCCGGCCGGTCGTGCCCGCATATGCCCACGCCGCCGCCAGCACCTCCGCGACCTTCCAGCGCCTGTTCACCGGCACGAGCTCGTCTCGCAGGCCGTCGTCCGGCGCATGCAGCGACACCGCGAGCCGGACCGACAGTCCCTCGCCGGCCAGCCGCTCGATGGCCGGGACGAGGCCGACGGTGGATATGGTGATCCCGCGCTGGGAGATGCCGAGTCCGTCGGGCACCGGATCTGACAGGCGGCGCACGGCGGCGAGCACGCGAGCGTAGTTGGCCAGCGGCTCGCCCATGCCCATGAACACCACGTTGGAGACCCGGCCCGGCCCGCCGGGAACCTCGCCGCCCGCCAGTGCCCTGGCGCCGGCTACCACTTGCGCCACGATCTCCGCGGCGGACAGGTTCCTGGTCAGCCCGGCCTGGCCGGTGGCGCAGAACGGGCAGGCCATCCCGCAGCCTGCCTGGGACGACACGCACATCGTCACCCGGTCCGGATAGCGCATGAGCACCGACTCGACGTAAGCGCCGTCGAACGCCCGCCACAGCGTCTTCCGGGTCGTGCCCTGATCGCAGGTGAGCTCGCGCTCAGCGGTGAGCAGGCGCGGCAGCAACGCGGCCGCAAGCTCCGCCCTGGTCCCGGCTGGCAGGTCGGTCATGTCGCCGGGATCATCCGTCAGGCGGCCGAAGTAGTGCCTGGATAGCTGGTCAGCGCGGAATCGCTGCTGGCCGAGTCCGGCCGCGGCGGCCTGCCGGCCAGCCGGATCGAGGTCAGCGAGGTGCCGCGGTGGGGACGGCCGACCGGCCGTCCCCGTCAGCCCGCCGGCCAGCCCGGCAGGCAGGCCGCCGGTCGGCTCGCCTGGCGGCCCGCTGATCGGTGCCGGAAGTGCTGCACTCGGCACCCGTGCTCCGTTTCCGCCTGGCCCGGCGGAAGCACCGCGGGCGCAAGCCGTTGCAAACCCTTAACAATATCTACGCCCGGTAAAGGTGACCTGCGGCAAGTCAGTAGATTTCGTTAACATGCCAACGTTGCGCAGAGGGCCCAGGGACATCAGGATAGCCGCCCAGCCCGGCCGGCCCAGGATCCTGCTAGAGAGCAAGAGCCCCTACGCGAGCAGGCGGGTCGTGGTCGAGTATGACGGATCGACGACCGCCGCCTACCTGCACGACAAGTCCTCGGCGATCGCGGCCACCTGGATCGCCAATCACGAGCAGGCCCCCGCGTCCACCGACCTGACCAGGCTGAACTCCGGCCAGGCACCGGTGATGCCGGCCGGCCATGCCAAGCACCCCGACGGCAGGCCGGTGCCCGAGCCGGACCGGCTGCGCGCGATATGGCTGGAGGAGGGCGACGGCGTGGCGATCCTGGAGAACGGCGAGCTCCTTGCCGTGATCCCCGGCTGGTCGGACATGTCGAAAGGCATGCCCGGCTATTGCCGGGACGTCATCGGCCAGACCCCGTTCGGCTGGTCGCTGGACGACGCGATGGAAGGCCTCGGCCCGCGGGTGGAGCAGGCCGCCAGGTTCTGGCGCTGGCGGGCCGACCACGACGCGTGGGCCCGCTTCCAGCAGGCCGTGCTCGGACACCTGCTCGGCAGGCTCGGCCCCGGCGCCAGGTACTGGGACGTCGGCGGTGGCAAGGAGCCGCAGGTCGGCGTCTCCGAGCGGCCGCCGACCGGCTACCGGAACTACACGGTCCTGTCCACCATCGGGATGTGCAGCCAGCGGATGCCGGTGGTCGAGCAGCTGGTGGAGGACATCAGCCCGCAGGCCAGGATCGAGCTCGCCATCGCGACCACGCTGCCGAGCACGGACGCGGCCCGGATCTTCCTCTGGCTCGCCCAGTACCCGTGGCGGGACGTGACCTGGTTCGGGCCAGGTCACAGCCTCCGCTGGTACCACGAGCCCGGCACGTTCCCGCTGGGCGGCGGGAACCAGGCAGTGCTGCTGCTCGATAAGCCTGGTGCCCTGCTCGGCCCGGACGTCCCTGACCTGTCCGGCTTCACGTTCGCCGGCGACGCGGTGCGCTGGCTGTGGGTGATCCCGATCAGCGAGCGGGAGCGCCTGCTGGCCAGGGAGCGCGGATCCGCGAGCCTCGTCACCCAGCTCGCCGCGCAGCGCCGCAGCTGGGTGGTCGGCTAGGCCGAGTCAATCGAGCAGCCACCGGAAGCCAGGCCGCGAATGCCTTTCCCCCGAATCCTGAGTCGATACCACCGGGGCTACGGTGCGTGCCTTCCGCGGGCATGACCAGGTCGTGATCGGAGTGAACTTCGGGCGCGAGTCCGACTGGTTGAAGAACATCCAGGCCGCCGGGAGTTGCCGGATGCGTCTGGGGAGAGAGCAGCTGGAGCTGGGTGCTCCCAGGGTTGTCCCCGTCAAGGAGGGCATCAGGGGGATGCCCTGGCTGTTCGGCGTCGCGCTCAGGTACGTGGCCCGCACGGCCGACTGCGTCGAGTTGCCGGTCGTCGGCAGCACCCAGGCGGAGCAGCCAGCCAGTCCGCGAGACCAGGACGTGCCTGGCCGAGACGGCGCCTACCGATGGCTGTGCGGTATGAAGACCGTCAGCAGGAACCAGACCACCGGCGAGACCACCAGCAGCGAGTCGATCCGGTCCAGGACGCCGCCGTGCCCGGGCAGCACCGTGCCCATGTCCTTGATGTCCAGATCCCGCTTGATCATCGACTCGGCCAGGTCACCGAGGGTGGCTGCGGCCACTGCCGCGGCCCCGAGGATGATGCCCTGCCAGACGTGGCCATGCAGCAGGGCCGGCAGCAGGATCGCCCCGCCGGCCACGCAGACGAGCGCCGACCCGGCGAATCCCTCCCAGGTCTTCTTCGGGCTGATGCCCGGGGCCATCGGGTGCCTGCCGATCAGGATCCCGGCGAAATAGCCGCCGACGTCGCTGCAGACCGCCATCGCGACGAAGATGAGCGTCCGCCGCGAGCCGTCCGGCCTGGCCAGCATGAGCGGGACGAAGACCGCGAGCAGCGGCAGGTAGGCAAGGGCGAAGACGCCGGCCGTGAGGTCACGCACGTAGCCCGCCGTGCCGCCGCGCAGCCGCCAGGCCAGCAACAAGATCACGGTCCCGGTGAAAGCGGCCAGCGCCGCCTGCTGGCCGACCCAGTACGCCAACCCCAGCATTGCCGCCCCGCCGGCCGCGATCGGGACCAGCGGCAGGTTTATCTCGCGTGCGCCGAAGGCGCGGCCCAGCTCCAGCAGGGCGACCCCGACGGCGATGGCCACCAGGCCGAGGAACGTGGCCTTCAGGGTGAAGAGGGTCACCACGGCGGCGCCGCCAAGGGCCACGCCGACGGCCGCCGCGGCCGGCAGGTTCCGGCCGGTGCGTATTGCCTTGCCCTCGCTCACCGGCCCGCCTCTTGATGACCGGCGCGCCGGCGCAATGGATGCAAGCTACACCTCGAGGAGCTCAGCTTCCTTACGCTTGAGCAGCTCGTCGACTTGCGTAATATATGTGTGCGTCAGCTCGTCAAGCTCGCGTTCCGCCCTGTGGCCATCATCCTCCCCCGTCTCGCCGCCTTTCACCAGCTTGTCCAGCGAGTCCTTGGCGTGCCTGCGGATGTTGCGGATGGCGACCCTGCTGTCCTCTGCCTTGTGCCGGGCAATCTTGATGTACTCGCGCCTGCGCTCCTCGGACAGCTCGGGAAAGTTCACCCGGATGACCGCGCCGTCGTTGGACGGGTTGACCCCGAGGTCGCTGTTCCTGATCGCCTTCTCGATGGCGCCCATCGACGACTTGTCGAAGGGCTGGATGACCGCCATCCGCGGCTCCGGCATGTGGAAGGAAGCCAGCTGGTTCAGCGGCGTCTGGGTTCCGTAGTACTCGGCCGTGATCTTGCTGAACATCGCCGGGTGGGCGCGGCCGGTGCGGATGCCGCCGAACTCCTCCTTGGCGACCACGACGGCCTTTTCCATCTTCTCCTCGGCCTCGAGGAGGGTTTCGTCAATCACTGCGGCTCCTGTGGGTGCGTCCATAGTCCGGCGCGTGCCCACGGGCGCCGGCATCTTCCATGGTGCCAGGCCGGGGAGTCACGCCACGCCCGGCATCAGCATGCCTGCCCATCATCATGCCTGTCATCAGCGGTCAGCCCGGCCGACCAGCGTGCCGATCTTCTCGCCCCGCACCGCCCGCAGCACGTTGCCCTCTCCCATCAGGTCAAAGACCACGATCGGCAAGTCGTTGTCCATGCACAGGCTGACCGCGGTGGCGTCCATGACCCGCAACTCGCGGCGCAGCACCTCGCCGTAGTCCAGCCGGTCGAACCGGACGGCGTCCGGCGACAGCCTGGGGTCGGCGTCGTAGACCCCGTCGACCCGGGTGCCCTTGAGAACTGCCTGGGCGCCGATCTCCAGTGCCCGCTGCGCGGCGCAGGTGTCGGTGGAGAAGAACGGCGCGCCCAGCCCGGCGCCGAAGATGACCACCCGGCCTTTCTCCAGGTGCCGGATCGCCTTGCGCGGTATATAGGGCTCGGCGACCTGGCCCATGGTGATCGCCGTCTGTACCCGGGTTTCCACGTCCAGCTTCTCCAGCACGTCCTGCAGGGCGAGGCAGTTGATGACCGTGCCGAGCATGCCCATGTAGTCGGCGCGGGACCGGTCGATGCCGCCCCGCGCGGACAGCGTGGCGCCGCGGAACATGTTCCCGCCGCCCACCACGGCTGCGATCTGGATGCCCTCGCTGGATGCGGCCCTGATCTCCCTGGCGATGTGGGCAACCACATCCGGGGAGATTCCCAGCGGCGCATCGCCGGCGAATGCCTCCCCGGATAGCTTCAGTACCACCCGGCGCCAGCTGGGATGTGCCTGCCCGCTGGCGGCGGGCTGATGGTCCTGCGCGGCGGCCACGTGATTCAAGGCCGCATCGCCGTCCCGCTGCGTGCCGCCTTCGTGCACGGGCCGCACCCTCCGCTCATGACGGCTGCCGGGCCAGGCGTCGCCACCGTTCGTCCTGGGCTCACCCAGCCTGGCCGATCTGGAACCTCGCGAAGTTCCGCACGGTGACCTTCCGCTCGGCGAGCACCTGCTTGATCGTCTTCTTCGGGTCCTTGATGAACGGCTGCTCGATGAGCACGACTTCCTTGAAGAACGCGTTCACCCGGCCTTCGACGATCTTGGGAATCGCCTGCTCAGGCTTGCCTTCCTCGCGGGTCATCTGCTCGGCGATCCTGCGCTCCTTCGCGACGATCTCGGCCGGCACCTCGTCACGACTAACATATGCGGGCAGGCTTGCCGCCACCTGCTGGGCGATGTCCTTGCCGGTCTCGGCGTCAGCGGAATCAAGCTGCACGAGGACGCCCCGGACCGGCGGCAGCGCGGGGTCGGAGCGGTGCAGGTAGCTCGCGATGTAGCCGCCATCGAGCCGGGCGAACCGGCCGAGTTCGAGCTTCTCCTTGAGCGCGGCGCCTGCTTCCTCGATGAGCTGCTGGACCGTGGTGCCCGGCCGGACCGCCGTGCCGAGCAGCGCGAGCCTGTCGGTGACCTTCGCGGCCATCGCGGCACCGGCAATGTCGGCCGCCAGCTGCTGGAACTGGTCGGTCTTGGCGACGAAGTCGGTCTCGCAGTTGAGCTCGACAAGCAGTCCCGCGCTGGTGCCCTCGAGTCGCGCGGTCACCAGGCCGTTCGCCGCCGTGCGCCCGGCCCGCTTGTTGACGTCTTTGGCGCCCTTCAGCCGCAGGGCCTCTACCGCGGCGTCAAAGTCCCCGACGGCGTCCACCAGGGCATTCTTGCAATCGAGCATGCCGGCACCGGTCTGCTCGCGCAGCCGCTTCACATCAGCGGCGCTGTAGTTCGCCATTTCCTCATCTCTCGCTTCGTCTTGTCAGGTGCGCAGCTTGCCAGTTGCGCGGCCGGGCCGCCAGGGCGGCATTGTCCGGCTGGCGCCGCGAGCCGCGAGCCCACAGCCCGCCAGGGTCAGGCCGACTCGGCGGGCGATCCATCGGCTGCGGCCTCGGATTGCGCGCTGTCCGTTGCCGGGGCGCTGTCCGCTGCCGGGGCGCTGTCCGCTGCCGGGGCGCTGTCCGCTGCCGGGGCGCTGTCCTCGGCGGCGGCAGCCGCTGCTCCGGCGGCGCCTGCTGCCCCGGCGGTGCCTGCTGCTCCGGCGGCGGCTTCGGCCGGCTGCGCCGCGCTGCTGTCCGCCGTGGCGGCGGTCTCCGATGCGGTCCCGCTGCCTTCCGCCGTGGGGGCGGTTGCTGCGGCAGCGGCGGATGGTGTCGCAGCGGCGGATGGCGTCGCGGGGGCGGATGGCGTCGCGGCGGCGGATGGCGTAGCCGGGGCGGCCGGCGTGGCCGAGGCCGATGCTGTGGCGGCGGGGGCTGGCGTCGCGGGGGCGGATGGTGTCGCGGCGGGGGCTGGTGTCGCGGCGGCGGGGGGTGGCGTCGCCGGGGCGGCCGCCGTTCCGTTGGCCGTGCCGTGGCCGTTTGCGGCGGCACCTCCGGCCGCGCCCTCCAGCAGCGCCCGCTCCCACTCGGGCAACGGTTCCTCGGCACCGAGCACGCCATCGGCTGCCGCGGCCGGCTTTTCCTCGCCCTCGGCGGCGCCCGCCCTGGCGATCAGCCCGTCGGCGACCGCGTCCGCGACGACCCTGGTGAGCAGCGCGACGCTGCGGATCGCGTCGTCGTTGCCGGGGATCGGGTAAGTGACCTCGTCGGGATCGCAGTTGGTGTCCAGGATCGCGATCACCGGGATGCCGAGCTTGCGCGCCTCGCTGACCGCGATGTGCTCCTTCTTGGTATCGACTACCCACAGCGCGCTTGGCACCCTGGCCATGTCCCTGATGCCGCCAAGCGACCGCTCCAGCTTGTCGTGCTCGCGCCTGAGCTGAAGCAGTTCCTTCTTGGTCAGAGCGGAGCCAGCGACATCGTCGAAGTCGATCTCCTCAAGCTCCTTGAGCCGCTGCAGCCGCTTGTAGACGGTCGTGAAGTTTGTCAGCATCCCGCCCAGCCAGCGCTGGTTCACGAACGGCATCCCGACCCGGCGGGCCTGCTCGGCGATGGCCTCCTGGGCCTGCTTCTTGGTACCCACGTACAGGACCGAGCCGCCGTGCGCGACGGTCTCCCTGATGAACTCGTATGCCCGGTCAATGAAATCCAGCGACTGCTGGAGATCAATGATGTAGATCCCGTTGCGCTCGGTGAAGATGAAGCGCTTCATCTTCGGGTTCCAGCGTCGGGTCTGATGACCGAAATGCACGCCGCTCTCGAGCAGCTGCCGCATGGTGACGACCGGTGCCATGCCGGTGTCCTTTCCTGTCGTGCGCCTTTGCCGCAGTGCGGCGGGCGCGGCTCGGTTGCTCCTGGCGCCCGTACGACCCCGCCGCGAGATACGGATCTCGCGGACCGGTGAGGTGCGTTCCGCCGGGGGGAACCTGCCTGGTTTTCCCTAGCGGCAAGCGGACGCGCGAATTTGCCGGCGCGGCGCGTGCCTGCTGAGCACGGACTGCTCCGGCCGTGCGTAGTCTACATGCCTCTACCCGCCGGTCACTCCGGACAGCGAACTGGCCAGCGCGAGGGCTAACTCGGCGCAGGGCCTGGCCCGGCGGGGTCTGGCCGGCGCAGAACCCGGGCGGCCGGGGTCTGACCCGGCGCGAGGCCTGGGCGGCCGAATCCTGACCGGCGCGGGGTCTGGCCGGCGCGGAACCCGGGCGGCCGGGGTCTGACCCGGCGCGGAATCTGGGTCCGGCGCGGAAACTGCACGGGTCTGGCCCGGCGGGGGTCTGGGCAGCGCGGGTTTATGCCCTCGGGTGCGCCTGCCGGTAGGCGGCAAGCAGCCGCTCGACCGAGACGTGCGTGTAAATCTGGGTGCTCGCCAGCGACGCGTGGCCGAGGAATTCCTGCACGCTCCTGAGGTCCGCGCCGCCCTCGAGGAGATGGGTAGCAGCCGAATGGCGCAGGCCGTGCGGACCGGTGTCGGGTGCCTCCGGCACGGCGGCGATCCAGGCGTGCACGACGCGCCGCGCGGTACGCGGATCCAGCCTGCCGCCCCGCGCGCCGAGAAACAGCGCATGGCCGCTGCGTCCGGTGACGAGCAGCGGGCGACCGTGGCGCTGCCAGCGCCAGACGGCGCGGGTGGCGGGCGCGCCGACCGGGACCGTGCGCTCCTTGTTTCCCTTGCCGAGCACGCGCACCGT
>WNGD01003344.1_pt1 | contig 16323 bp, 16 predicted proteins | sample 5400671 | NCBI WGS metagenome assembly WNGD01 (sample SAMN13153369, study PRJNA577476) | soil metagenome | isolation source: 40 cm soil or saprolite under grassland replicate 2 | place: USA:California | collected 2016-06-15 | reverse complement strand
TCAATACCTCCTTAAACGTCGCAACCCTGCTTCAGGGGTAGTATCCGTGTAGCAGGGTTGCAGAACCGTAAACCTGCACAGGTGTCGCATATCGCATCTGCATAAGACTGAGGCCTCATAGCTTATAGCTGACACCCCAAGAGCTGCAGGCCGCAGGCGCCGGCTCGGCTATAATGTCCTTAGCGGAGGCACTCGATGCAGGAGAGCGGACAGACACTAAACGAACTCCAAGAGCGCATCGCGCACGTCCTCCGCCGTCTTTGACATTCCTGCGCGCGAACAAGAGATAGCGGCTCTCGAAAAAGACTCGTCCGCTTCCGGCTTCTGGGACGATCCGCAGTCCGCTCAGCGCGTCATGCGCCGCCTCGCCGACGCCCGCGAGCAGGTGGACACCTGGCGTCGCCTCGAGTCCCGCGCGGACGAGCTGCGGCAGCTCCTCCATCTCGCACAGGATGAGTCCGATGAAGAGCTATCGAAGGACGTTGCCTCTGATGTCGCGTCACTTGCGCGCGAGTTCGAGGAGATGGAGCTAGCGCTCGCTCTTTCCGGGGAATACGACCGCCGCGACGCCATTATCGCCATTCACGCCGGCGCCGGCGGCACCGACTCGCAGGACTGGGCGGAGATGCTTCTGCGAATGTACCTCCGCTGGGCCGACAAACGCGGCTACAAGACAGACGTCCTCGACATGACCGCCGGCGAAGAGGCGGGCATCAAGAGCGCGACCATCGAGGTCCGCGGCCGCAACGCCTACGGCTACCTGCGAGGCGAGCGCGGCGTGCACCGGCTCGTCCGCATCTCTCCGTACGACGCCTCGAAGTCGCGCCACACTTCGTTCGCGCTCGCCGAAGTGATGCCGGAGGTCGAGAGCGAGGCCGAAGTGCGCCTGGACCCGGACGAGCTGCGCATCGACACCTTCCGCGCCAGCGGCCACGGCGGCCAGAACGTCCAGAAGAATGCTACGGCGGTCCGCATCACCCACATTCCCACCGGCATCGTTGTCACCTGCCAGAACGAGCGCTCCCAGAGCCGGAACAAAGAGTCCGCGCTCAAAGTCCTGGAGGCACGCCTGCTGGAGAAAGAGATGGAGCGCCAGGCGGAAGAGCAATCGCGCCTCAAAGGCGAGCACGTCTCCGCCGAATGGGGCAACCAGATCCGCTCCTACGTCCTGCACCCGTATAAGATGGTGAAGGACCACCGCACAGGCTTCGAAACAAGCGACGCCGAACTGGTCCTCGACGGAGACCTTGACCCGCTACTGCGCGCCTACCAGAAATCCACCCTTGGTAACTAGCGAATCGCACCGGCATTCTGAGCGCCGACGACACCGGCGTGCCGTACAACCTGTCTTCGCGAAGGAATCTGGGGCGGGGCAGCCGTGAGTGCGCGCTTGAGTCGCCCAACCTCCCCTTTCCTATTTCCCATTTCGCATTTCCCATTTTCGCTTGCGCTTCTTCTCGCCTTAATCATTGTTATGTCCGCAACGGTGGTTTTTCCCGCCCGCGCCTCCGCCAAGACCGCCCCAACCGTCTCCGACGCCGGCGTCACAGACAGCTTTCCCGACGGCATGAGTTTTGCGGTTACCGCCAGTAGCGATTCGCCCATTAACGACTTGAAGATTCGCTACAAGATTCTGCCCGATGGCACGTCGGCTAACGCCAGCCCCAAGTTCCAGCCCTCGACGTCCGTAACCGCGAGCTTCAAGCTCGGCGGCGCGGACCTCTATCTTCCGCCCGGCGCCGTGGTCGAATACCACTGGGAGGCCACCGACGCGGACGGCGACCAGTCTCGCACCGAGACCGCCAGCTTCTTCTACGACGACGTCCGCTTTCAGTGGACGCCCTTGGAGTCGAATGGCATCACGGTCTACTATTACTCCGGCTCGCAGGACGACGCCCAGGCCATGCTCCAGACCGGCACCGAGACCATCGGCTCGATGTCGCAGCTTTTGGGAGCGAACATCACCTACCCGATCAAGGTCTGGATCTACAAGAACAACAACGACATGCGCCCGGCCCTTCAGCGACGGAGCGCAACTTTTGAGGCCTCCGTCATAACCGAGGGCGTACGCGTCGCCTCCGACACTGTATTGATTCTCGGCAATGGCTCATTCAGCACGCTCCGCCACGAGTTGACTCACGTCGTGACTCATGCGGCTGGCGAGAGCGCTCTCGGCCATCTGCCGGCCTGGCTGGACGAAGGAACCGCGGTCTACGGCCAGAACGACCCTGGTGGCTTCGGGGACGCCGTCGACCAGGCGGTCCGTCGCGGCAACGTGTTCTCGGTGCGCCAAATCACCTCCTCACCGGGAGACCCGTCCGCCGTAAACCTCTTCTACGGCCAGTCCTGGAGCCTCGTGAAGTATTTGAACGACACCTACGGGCCGGAGGAGTTCGCAAAACTCTTCGCCGAGATCAAGAGCGGGAAGACTATCGACGACGCCTTGAAGGCAGCTTACGGCTTCGACCAGGACGGCCTCGACAACGAGTGGCGAGCCGCGCACGGCCTCCCGCCGCGTGCTACACAGGAGCCGCGCCAGGACCAGCAACCCCAAACGACTGCCGGCACCTCCGGTTCCCAAGCCAACGCAAAAGATGAGGGCGGCGGCACGTCTACCTTCGTAGTTATCGCATTGGCGGCCGGCCTGATCGTGCTCGCCGGCGCCGTCGGGCTTGCGGGCTGGGCGGTCGCGAAGCGCCTCTGACGAGCTGACAGCCAGGGAATAATCAGCCCGCTCGGCCTCTCCTTTCCCCGTACCGGCAGCTGCGGCTCCTCCGTCGAGACAGCTGATGTCGGCCCGCCGTCCGGGCAGAGCCAGCGCCGATTCACGCTCCGTGAAATAGTCGATCTTCACCGACCGGATCAGCCCGATCGCAAACTTCTGCCCTGCCGGATCAGCAATCCGCGAAGCTTTAACCCTAGCGCGTTTGCCGCGGATGGCTTCTCCATCGTTGCCGGGGTGCTAAGTCTGCGGAATTGCCACGGTGGTTTCCGCGCTGCCTGGCTGTAGCGCTTCGTATTCGCGCCGGAGAATCGACATCCCGATGATGTCCCAATAGCGACCGTTCTGAAAGTAGTGCTCGCGCCGCTGGCCTTCCTCGACGAAACCGCATTTCCGATAGCAAGCGATAGCGCGCGCGTTGAACTCGAATACGCCGAGCTCGACCTTATTCAGATTCATCTGATCGAAGGCGAAGCGAAGCAGAGTCATCACAGCGTCGGATCCGTAGCCGTTCGACCAGTACGACTTATCGCCCACCATGATGCCCAGGGACGCGTGGCGGTCCTCGGCCGATCCGTGGTGCAGGCCGCACATGCCGATATGTAGCCCGTCCTTCGTCTCAATAGCCAGACGGACATCCGCGAAGCTATTACCCTGCTCTGCGGTCTCCGCCAGGTACTTTTCCTCCTGCGCACGCGACATCGGGTACCGCAACAGCAGATACTGTGTCACTTCCCGGTCGTTCACCCAGGCGTAGGCTCGTTCCACATCGGTCCGCTCTAATGCCCGCAAGCGGACCACGCGTCCCTCTAGCATTTCGTCCTCCTTCCCCGATAAGAAAAGCCCGCCGGTTCGGCGGGCCTGGTTGTCGCGGTTTCGACTAGATCAGTGAAGATGCGATGGCCTGGCCCCGCCGAAGATCGTAATAAGCAGCCCGGTGTCCATCCCGGACATCGGCGGTACCGATACCGTCTTCGCGGGATAAGCCTGGCAATTCATCGTAGGCGGATGTTAGCAACGACGCTGGCGGCTGTCAACCGCTGCGGACAGCAGTCCAGTCAGCTAGAAGCAGGTAGAACGCCCCGGTCGCGTAGAAACGGTATTGCCGCTGCAACTCGCTGTTCGTCAACCTTCTGGTTGATCTCGAAGACGCGGGGGACGCCGGGCGGCAGCTTTTCCGCGTAATGCGGCCAGTCCGCCGTGCCGTGGCCCGGCGCCCGGTGATCGGCGAGGCCGTCAACGTCATGGACGTGTGCACCGATGCAGCGGTCGCCCAGCTCATTCAACCAGCGGTCGTGGCGCTCCAGGCCGAGACGGTCGAGCACCTCCGCGTGACCAACGTCCAGCCAGAAGCCCGCGACCTCCGGCGGATAATAGTCGAGCAGTTCCCGCAGTTCGCCCGGCCCGGGGAACTCGTGGTAGTGATAGCGGTTTTCGAGGCCAACGGCCACATTGCGGGGAGCCGCATATTCGGTAATCTCGGCCAACGAACGGCTGGCCAGCGGGAGATAGGTACCCGCCGCCTCCGCGCGCCGCTCGACCGCCCCTCGGCGCAGTACATCGATTTCAGCCCCATCGCGCTCCCCGGCGTCGTAGCTCTTTCGAAGCTCACCCTCCTCCCGAAACATGCCGCCCTCGATTCCTCCCAGGTGCACAACCATATAACGCGCGCCGCAGCGTGCTGCATGATCGACTGTAACGCGGGCGCGCTCAACAGCAAGGACACGCTCTTCTTCGTTGGTCGACGCGAGGTTGAGAGCGTCCGATGACTTGCCGTTGGCGATTTTGATGCGGGGTGTCGGTGAGTGCAGGGAGACAATCCCGACGTGATCGTTGGAGAGAAGCGCCTCGACTCCTTCCGGCGGGATTACGTAGTTGATCTCAATCGCCGGAAAGCCGAGGCCAGCGGCCGCTTTGGCGAAGGCAAGCATGTCGTCCGCATTCGCGCCCTCGGGCCGAAAGCGGCCCTGCGACCACATCGTCGACAGCGCGTGTACAGGAGTTGCCAGGCGAGGCTGGGTCACGTGGTGGAGTGTATCAGGTGTTAGGTTCGAGGTGTGAGATGCGATCTTTCACTCTCGCTGTCTCTTCTGCGTCCCTGCTCATTTGCCGGTCGCATCGGCCATAGCCGTTGGGCAACGGCGATTCCAGCGGCAGAGGCAACGGCACCGGCGAAGAAGGCGGTGGCCAAGCTCAGAAGGAAGCCCGCGAAATCATCCGCGCCTATTAGGGGAACGGCTACGCCGGCCGCGCACGCACCGGCCAAAGCCATCGGCAGCGCTGTCAATGCCCCCCGGCCGCGCGCGACAACCGCGGCGACGGCCCACGGGATTAGCCCCATAAAACACCAGACCGCGAAGAAGAAAAGAACGAAGGCGACGCGCGCCTCACTGGTCATGGATAAAGGTTACAAGCGTGAGGGGTTAGGTGTTAGTGAGGTATTGGCAGAGGGGCGGCTGCGATCGTCAGCCGCGCCGGGCTGCCCGCCCTGGAAGCGTCGGTGAAGGTGCCGGCGTAAGCGCGATGACCTCTTCGCCAACGCCCGACGATTCGCCTTCGGCTACGGCCACGTCGCCGAAGCGCTCGGCGATGATCTTGCGGCCTTCTTCGAGGAGTGCGGTGAAGAATTCCTCTTCGCGCACCGTGCGGACGACCTCTCCTTTGCGAAAAATGGCGCCCTTTCCCTTGCCGGCGGCGAGGCCTATATCGGCATCGCGCGATTCGCCGGGTCCGTTCACGACGCAGCCCATTACGGCGACGGTGATCGGTTTTCCGAGAGCCTTAAAATGCTCCTCGACCTGATTCGCTAGCGGGATTAGATCGACCTCGATTCGACCACAGGTCGGGCAGGCAACGATCGTCGCGCCGCGCTGGCGCAGATTAAGCGACTTTAGGATATCCCAGCAGACCGGTAGCTCCTCGACCGGATCCGCGGCAAGTGAGACGCGGATCGTATCGCCGATGCCTTCGGCGAGAAGAACACCGATCCCGACAGCTGAACGCACCGTGCCCGAGCCCGGAGTCCCGGCCTCGGTAACGCCGAGGTGCAGTGGATACGGCACCCGCCCGGCGATTTCGCGGTAGGCGGTCACCATGGTGGGCACATCGAAGGCCTTCAGCGACAGCTTTATGTCCTCGAATCCCATCTCCTCAAGAATGCCGATCTCCCACAGCGCGGCGTCTACCATGCGCTGTGTCTTCGGTGGGGGCAGCTCACCATCCGCCAGAGCAGGAATAGGGGGTAGCGAGCCCTCGTTTACGCCGATGCGGATCGAAATCCCGCGCTCTTTGGCCGCCTGGACAACTTCCCGCACCTTGGTGGCGTCGCGAATGTTCCCCGGGTTCAGGCGTAAGCCATGAATTCCCGCCTCGATCGAGGCGAGTGCGAGGCGATGGTCGAAGTGAATGTCGGCGATGAGTGGAACAGGTGTCTGGCGGACGATATCGGGAAGCGACTCCGCAGCCCGCTTATCGGGGACTGCAACGCGTACGATCTCCGCGCCGGCGTCCGCCAAGCGCGCAATCTGCTCGACGGTGGCCTTTGCATCGGCCGTGTCCGTGTTCGTCATCGTCTGAACGACAACGGAAGCGTCGCCGCCGACCTGAACGTCGCCCACATGAACGGGACGAGATTTTCGGCGAGGAGCTAGCGCGAACGGCTCGTCTGTCATTGCAAGTCTATTCTCATTGCCGCCACTCGCTAGGGCAAGGCGTGATTACGGATTAGATAAGCCCTGCCGAGCCGCTCAGTCGAAGAGCGATCCACCGCTGATGATGCGCAGGATATCGAAGTATGTGACGACGACGGCCATGGTTATGATGAGTGCCAGACCCACAAGGTGAACGATCGCCTCTTTCTCCGGAGCGATCCGCCGGCCACCGCGGATGACTTCGAGGATTACGAATGCCATGCGGCCGCCGTCCAGCATTGGCAGCGGGAGGACGTTAATGATGGCGAGGTTGATCGAGAGCAAGGCAGCAAAGTCAAGCAGCGTCTGCCAGCCTGACTCCTTTACGACTTCTCCGGTCGCCTGGGCAATTCCAACGGGCCCTGCCACGTCCGGGCCCGAGCCGCCGTGGAAGATGGAGATGATCTGGTTTCGCGCGAGTGTCAGCGAGTCCCACGTCGAGGTCCAGCCCTTACCGAGCGCTTTTAACGGGTTGTAGCTCTGCCTTTCCGTAGGCTTGCACTCCGGCGGCGGATTCGTGAATGTCGTGCATTGAGGAATCGTTGCTGCTCGATTGGCGATGCGTATGCCGGTGGGGCCTTGATTGGAGGGCGGGTCCCAACGCGCTTTCACGGCTACGTGCAGCACTTGCTCGCCGCCCCCGATCGCGTTGCGTACGACGGTGAAGTCGATTGTCTTCCCCATGTTGAGCCGGATGATGCGGCCAGCGTCAGCCGTGTTCTTCACCTCGCGCCCTTCCAGTTCGCGGATCTGGTCGCCAGGTTGGAGACCCGCCTCACCTGCTGGTGAACCGGGCTCTACGACCTGAATGACAGCGGGGCCGAGGGGCACATCGCGCGGAATCATAAAAGCGACGGCGAACAAGAGAACCGGCAGAACGAGGTTCATCCCGGAGCCCGCGAAGAGAACGATGAGGCGCTTCCAGGCGGGTTGCGCTGCCAGGCTCTCGGGGTCAGAGGGATCTTCTTCGCCGAGCAGCCGGACGAAGCCGCCCAGCGGAAGCCAGTTGACGGAATATATCGTCCCACGCCACTCGAAGCCCCAGATGCGAGGCGGATAGCCGAGACCAGCCTCGAGGACCTTTACGCGGAACAACTTCGCGGTTAAGTAATGACCCAGCTCATGAGCGACGATCAGCGCCACGAGCATTCCAAGGAACGGAAGGACCGAATAGAGGACGGTCATGCCTTAGCCTTCACCCAGTCCTCCGTGTAGGACCGCGCCCAGGCGTCCGCATGAAGAACTTCATCTAGGCTGGGGTTCGAAAGCTGGTCATGAGCATTGAGAGCATCGGAGACAATACGAGCGATATCCGTGAAGCGGATGTGCCCTGCGAGGAAGTGCTGAACTGCGATCTCATCAGCGGCCGCCAGAACAGTGGGGCAACTGCCGCCACGCCGGCCAGCCTCGAGCGCCAAGCCAAGGCAGGGGTATTGCTTCATGTCCGGCGGTCCGAAACTCAGCGTTCCAATCAGTTTCAAGTCCAGTCTCGGCACAGATGCGCCGGGCAGGCGCTCGGGGTAAGTGAGCGCGCACTGAATAGGTAGACGCATGTCCGGCATTCCCAGTTGCGCCTTTACGGATCCGTCGCGGAACTCGACCAAGGAATGAACGACGCTCTCCCGGTGAAGCAATACGTCGATATTTTCGAGCTGCACATCGAAGAGCCAGCGGGCTTCAATGCACTCGAGGCCCTTATTCAGCAAAGTCGCGCTATCCACCGTGATCTTTTGCCCCATCTGCCAGTTGGGGTGCCGCAACGCCTCCTCGGCGGTTACTCGCGATAGTTCGTGAGGCGGCGTATCGCGGAAGGGCCCTCCCGAGGCCGTAATAACGATTCGCTCGATAGAATCGTGATTTTCTCCCCAGAGACATTGCCAGATTGCGGAGTGTTCGGAGTCGATTGGGCGGAGCACGACGCGGGAACGGCGAGCCTCTGCGGTAATGATGTGGCCGGCCATGACCAGCACTTCTTTGTTCGCGAGGGCCACCGATTTGCCCGCGCGAAGAGCCGCAAGTGTCGGGCCGAGACCGGCGGAGCCAGCCGTTGCGACGATGACGAGGTCAACGTCTGGATGCCCGGCCATCTCTTCCATCTCGGCCCAGCGAATCGACAAGCCATCGCTCGATCCACGGGCCATCAAGTAATCGGCTTCGCGACCCGCACAAACAAACCGCGGCCGGAACTCGCGGACCTGTTCCTCGAGGAGAGTGATGTTAGTACCGGCTGCGAGAGCGATAACGTTAAAGCGCCCGGGCAACGAACGGATAACATCGAGCGTCTGGCGTCCGATGGAGCCGGTGGAGCCGAGTACGGCGAGACGAACAGCCTTCACGGAGGAAATGGGAAAAGGGAAAGGAGGAAGGAGCGGGGCGACGCCAGCCCCATTTCGTATTTCCCATTTCCCATCACAAGACCACCCATATCACAAAGTAGTATACCAACGGCGTTGTAAAGAGGATGCTGTCGAGGCGATCGAGGAAGCCGCCGTGCCCGGGAACTAAATCGCTGGCATCTTTGACGCCCGCACCTCGCTTGATTAGAGATTCCCCAAGATCGCCTACTACGGCAACAACGGGCAGCAGAAGCGCCAGTGGTACCAGCTTCAGCTCGTCGACATCGACCCCCGTTACCCACACCAGCAAGAAGACTGCAACAAAGCCTGCTACGAGACCCGCTATCCCCCCTTCAACAGTCTTGCCGGGACTGACGGCAGGCGCTATTTGGCGCCTTCCGAGCGCGCGGCCCGCAAAGTAGGCGGCCGTATCGGCGACGAAGGTGGCGAACACAGCGACGAATACCCAATCGCCGCCATCGTCCAGATCGCGCAGAAGGACCAGATGTGAGCCGAGGAAGCCGATATACGCCACGCCGGCGACAACCCACAGCCAGTCGCGGAGCCCGGTCCGGGCTTCCTGCCGCACGATCAAAATCAGGAAGATGCCGGCGATTAGCCCGGCGAGGACGCCTGTAAGCTCATCCAGGCCCTCGTATGCCGCTACGACGAGCAGCGCCACCCCAGCACACCCCGCGAACGCGGGCAAGCGCTGACCGAAGAGACTGGGCGACGCTCGGCGCAGACGCGGGTGCGTCGGACTGGTCGCAGAAGTCTCGGGGTCTGTTGCGGCGTAAAATTCGAGGGCCGCAAGCGCGAGAACCATCGCGACAGCGAACGCGTATGGGACGCCTCCGATGAGGACCAGGACCACTATGACGGGTATGCCTACGGCTGCAGACAGGACCCGCTGAGGGAGCATGTCGCGCGTTAAGCGCGAAAGCCGTTGCTCGCAGCGGAGCGTTCGGCCGGATTTCGCCCGTTTTCATGGCCGTTGCCCGCTGGTCCATCGACCTCGTGTAGAGGCAGACCTCCGAACCGACGCGTTCGGAGGCTGAAAGCGAGAAGCGCCTCGTCTACGTGTTTGATATCGAAGTCCGGCCAGTAGACAGGGGTAAAGCAGAACTCGGCGTAGGCGCCTTGCCAGAGAAGGAAGTTAGACAACCGCATCTCTCCGGCGGTGCGGATGATGAGGTCCGGGTCAGGTAGGCCCTCGGTAAGTAGGCGGCTGGATATCGTTTGCTCGTCAATTTCGCTGGCGGGCACGCCTTCGTCCACGATCCGGCGCACAGCCTCGACGATTTCCGCACGACCGCCATAGTTGAATGCTATTGATAGCGTCATTCTTCGGTTGTCACGAGTGAGCTCAATGGCATCGCGCACCTCTTGTTGAAGCCGAGGGCTGAGGGGGCTGAGGTCTCCGAGATGGAGCAGACGGATTCCGTTCTCATGCAGGTGCTTCGTCTCCCGCTTGAGGAAGCGCGAGAGCAGCGACATTAGGCCTCGAACCTCGTACCGCGGCCGGTCCCAGTTTTCTGTCGAGAAGGCGAACAGGGTAAGATACTTCACACCGTAATCACCGAACCGCTCGATCACGCGGCGTACATTCTCGGTGCCGGCGCGATGGCCGAACAAGCGCGGGCGGCCCCGTTCCTTAGCCCACCGCCCGTTGCCGTCCATGATTATCGCAACATGATCAGGCACGGCCGTAAGAGCGAGTGGAGATGTGTTCTCGGGCGTCGCGCGTGTAGCACTGCGCATTGTTTTCATCAGTATAGAACGTTTGTCGGCCTTGCGGGTCACGCCCGGGGAGGCTAGGAGCGCTGAGAGACGCGCTTGACGGCGGCCAAACAACTACGTTTCAGATCGCAAGCAGTTCCTGTTCCTTAACTTCGCCGACCCTATCGATCTCCTTGACCTGCTCGTCGGTCAGTTTCTGCAGCTCAGTTTCGGAGCGGTGAAGGTCGTCTTGCGAGATTGTGTGGTCATGCTCCAGTTTGCGGATGTGGTCGTGGCAGTCGCGCCGGACGTTTCGCACCGCCACGCGCGCTTCCTCGACACGCTTTCTTACGTGCTTGGCCAGTTCGCGCCGCCGCTCATCTGTCAGTGGCGGAATCGAGAGGCGAATGACGGCGCCGTCGTTCGAGGGCGTGAGTCCCAGGTCAGACTTGAGGATGGACTTCTCGATGGCTCCCATCGCACTCCGGTCATAGGGTTGAATGACGATAAGCCGCGCATCCGGTGTTGAAATCGTGGCGATCTGGTTGAGCGGGGTGGGAGCGCCGTAGTAGTCCACCTTGAGATGCTCGACAAGGCCGGCGCTGGCTCGTCCTGTTCGCACACTGCCTAGCTCGTGGCGAAGAGCTTCGACGGCTTTGTGCATCCTTGCTCTAGCATCGTCTATCTGCTCTTGGACCATGTCCCTCGCTCCTCGCTATCTAGCAGATGCCGGCGCCTTTGAGAACTCGGTCGGCAGGTCGCCGACCTTTGTCCCGGCGTGCTCTCCAGCAGCAACCCGCACAATGCTGTCGGGCAGGCGCAGATCAAAGACGACCAGCGGAAGTGAGTTTTCCATGCACAGCGTCAGGGCCGTGGAGTCCATAACTTGAAGCCGGCGGTTTAGGGCCTCCAGATAAGAGAGGGTCTCGAACTTGCGGGCCGACTTGTCTTCGAAGGGGTCCGCCTCGTAGACGCCGTCGACATTCTTTTTCGCCATCAGCAGAACTTGAGCGTCGATCTCGATGCCGCGGAGCGCGGCGGCAGTATCGGTCGTCATATATGGATTGCCCGTCCCGGCTGCAAAGATCACAACACGCCCCTTCTCCAGGTGCCGCATAGCGCGACGGCGGATGTAAGGTTCAGCGACGGCTGTCACTGTGATAGCTGACTGAGTACGCACAGTCACGCCGTTCCGTTCGAGCGCATCTTGGAGCGCGAGGCCGTTGATAATCGTGGCTAGCATTCCGGCGTAGTCGCCAGTTGCGCGGTCCATGCCAGCGTCTGATGCGGCGGCGCCACGGAAGATGTTTCCACCCCCGACAACGATCGCTACTTCGATGCCCATCGCCTGAACTGCCTTAAGCTGTCGGGCAATAGTGTCAAGCATCGTCGCATCGATTCCGTAAGGAAGATCGCCCTGGAGTGCTTCGCCGCTGAGCTTAAGCAGGATCCGTTTGTATGGACGTTCTTCAGTCATTGCTCGTCCCGTCGCTATATCGTCCAAGCTCGAAGCGCGCGAAGCGGCGGACGCGAATGTTTTCGCCCGTCTTGCTAATAACCTCGCTTAAGAGGTCCTGGATCGTGCGCGATTCGTCCTGAACGAACGGTTGCTCGAGAAGACAGAGCTCCTTCGGGTCCCCCTCGGGTCCGTGGGCTATTTCGTCGGCGGAAATGTAAAGTGGGTTTGCGGCCGCGACCTGAAGGGCAATCTGCTGAGCAAGCTTCCGGAAATCGTCCGTGCGTGCCACGAAGTCGGATTCACAATTGACTTCGACAAGCGCCCCGAGGCGACGGTTGTGGTGTATGTAAGAATGGATAATGCCCTCGGCCGTGGACCGTTCGGCGCGTTTGGCGGCGGCCTCGAAGCCCTTCTGCCTTAGGACTTCCTTCGCATTCTCGAAATCCCCATCTGCCGCTTCCAGAGCGTTTTTGCAGTCCAGCATGCCGGCGCCGGTAAGATCGCGCAGTTTCTTAACGTCTTCACTCGAAAAGGCCATCTTGGGGTTCCGTGTGTCTATCCGGGCTCGGCCGGACTTGCTGTTTCCGAGGCGGGCTCGGCTACCGGTTCGGCGGGACTCGGCTCAGCCTCAGCAGCGTCTGCCGCCGGCTCGGGTGCGGCCGCGTCGGCAGCGTCGTCGGACCCCGTTTCGGACTGCGCCGCCTCGACTTCACTGGGGTAGGGTTCGTCCGGCGACGCGATATAGCCCGTCTCGCTGTACGCCTTCACGTCGACGTCCTCAGCTTCAAGCGCGGCCTGCTGGACGTACTCTCGAGCCGTAAGGCCTTCTAGGACCACATCAGCGATGCGCGCCGTGATCAATTTAATCGCGCGAATCGCGTCGTCGTTGGACGGTATCGGATAGTCGATGACATCCGGATTACAGTTGGTATCTACGAGAGCGACGATCGGGATTCCGATGCGGACGGATTCGGCGACCGCAATGTCCTCTTTCGTTGTGTCGACGATGTAGATCGCCCCGGGAAGAGCGGTCATCGCCTTGATGCCGCCGAGGTAGCGGTTGAGGCGCGCTAGTTCTTCTTCCTGCTTGAGCCGCTCCTTCTTTGCCAGATAGTCCATTTCACCGCGCGCTTTGGCGTCCTCGGTGCGGACAAGGTAGTCTATCCGTCCCTGAATCGTGGCGAAATTTGTGAGCGTGCCGCCCAGCCACCGTGTCGTCACATATGGCATTCCGCAGCGCTTGGCCTCAGCCTCGATGGTCTCCTGGGCTTGGCGCTTGGTGCCCACAAAGAGGATGGTCCCACCGTTTGAGACCATATCGCGAACGAAATCACAGGCCGCTTCGAGGCGGTCTACAGTCTGTTGGAGATCAATGATGTGGATGCCGTTGCGTTCGGAGAAGATGAACTTGCGCATCTTGGGGTTCCATCGACGGGTCTGATGCCCGAAATGGACCCCGGCTTCGAGCAAAGCCTTCATGGATACGGGTGTCGACAAATAGGCGCTCCTTACTCTGCTATTTCGAAGGAAAAGTATAGCAGACAGCAGTGACTCCAAAGCGGCGTCCCAGATATTGCCGCCCTAGCTGAGCGTTTGCTATATTAGAACAAGAGGCTGTCCCGTCGAGGCGGGGCGGCTTTTCCTACCGAGGAGGTCCAAGCAGGAAGTGCCGGTATACGAATATCGATGCGGTAGCGGCCATCATTACGAGAAAACGGAAGGATTCGACGCGCCGCGGGAGCAACCCTGCGCGGTCTGCGGAACAATGGCGCGGCGCCAAATTAGCCTTCCCGCGGTGATCTTCAAGGGGCCGGGGTTCTACAGCACGGACAATCGTAGTAGCTCGCGTGGCGGTAACGGCAAGTCCGCCGAGACCGAGTCGGGGAGCGCGTCGAGCGATCGGGGCGGGCGCTCGCATGACGACAGGGGTGATTCACAGAGCAGCGAGAGCTCGCCTAAGGCGGAAGCCGCGGCGGCTGACTGACCGGTAAAGAACGCGTCTCGCGAATCGCGGCGGGCCTTCTTCCGATCCGCGGTTTTTGTTTTGGCGGGGCGCGCAACGCGGCACCAAGAGCAGTCGGCCAATAAGATTGGCATATGCGGGTCGTATTGCAACGCGTGAGCCGGGCGGCTGTGGCCGCGGACGGGGAGATCGTAGCATCGATCGGAAGGGGGCTTTTGGTCCTCGTCGGTATCGCGCCCGGGGATACCCAAGATGAGGCAGGGCGGCTGGCGCGAAAATGCGTCCAAATGCGCATCTTTTCAGACGATGCGGGTCGGTTCAACCTGTCGCTGCTCGATGTCGCGGGCGAGGCGCTCGTCGTAAGCCAGTTCACTCTTCTGGCTGACACGCGTCGGGGACGGCGGCCCAATTTCACCGGAGCGGCTACGCCCGAAACAGCTGAACCTCTGGTCGAGACGTTCGCTGCCGAGATCCGCAACTCTGGGATTCAGGTACAAACGGGCCGCTTTGGGGCGAAGATGGCGGTCGAACTCGTGAATGACGGCCCCGTGACCATCGTCGTTGACAGTGAAGAGATGGAGCGGCCGCGCCGGAACTGAGCGGGAGAGTACGCCAGGTACCTCGCCAAATCTGGGAGTTCGTTTTTCCGTTTTTTTGATATGGATTTCAATTCATTTCTAGAATTCAACTGCCTGCCTGTAGTCAATGGTGGGTATGGGGAGATCGCGCGCTTAGCGTCAACCAAAAAGCCTAGCCCCGGCGGATGCACGCCTCTAACGCAGAGTAACAGCCGCGCGCATAACTGCATCCTGCTACAAGGATCAAAACCCTTTGTTTCGACAGTTTTATGAAAAAGTATAAGAACGTATAAGAATTTTGTATTACCGGGGGTGTAGAATGAACAATCGGGAGCCGAGAATGAGACGATCTGAGCGGCACAGCGCAGGGACGATAACCGGCTACGTCGGGTTTGTCTTCGGCCTCCTGTGCGTCATCAGCGTCGCGTCTGAGTTCGGAGAACCGCTGCCTACTGGCGAGGCGGCATTTACAGTGCTGATGACGATGATCGTAGGCTATGCAATCGGCTGGGTGATCCAACCGCTTATCGCCATCATGTTCCCGCAGTCTTAGCCGAGCCGAACGGATTCCTGGAGGGTGAGTGGGTCGCTTTAGCGGTCGCCTGTCTTTTCACTCTCTTGGGATGCTTCCCCGCTATGCAGCTTCGATCTCGAGGCTTAAATCGAGCGCCGGTGCCGATTGTGTGATCGCGCCCATCGAGATGAAGTCGACACCGGTGCCGGCAACGGCGCGCGCGCTCGTCAGCGTGATTCCGCCCGAGGCCTCGAGGAGCGGGCGCGGTTTGCGCCGCGCCGCCAGCCGGACAGCATCCCTCATGTCGCGCAGGGACATGTTGTCCAGCAGCAGTTCGTCCGCGCCTTCTTGAATTGCCCTCTGAGCTTCATCCACTGTCGTGACCTCTACCTCGATGGTGATCTTTGGATTGGCTATGCGCGCAAGGCGTATCGCTTCTTGAATATGGTCGGTGGCTGCCGGCAATCCGGCACGAAGCGCCGCCAGGTGGTTGTCTTTGATAAGTACTCCGTCGGAGAGATCGAGGCGATGATTCGTGCCGCCACCGATTCGAACGGCGTACTTTTCGAGAGCACGTAGCCCTGGAGTTGTCTTACGGGTGTCCCGCAGGCCGCAACCGCTGCCCTCGAGTAGTGCGACGACGGTGGCGGCCATACTCGCGACGCCGCTGAGGTGCGCGAGGAAGTTGAGGGCGACACGCTCCGCACCGAGGATCGAATGAAGCGGACCCTCCACGCTTGCGACTACATCCCCGGGCGAGATCCGGTTCCCCTCGATTTTCTGGGCGGTCCATCGAAGCTCCGGGTCGAGCTGCCCAAATGCTGCTTGAGCGAGCGGTAGGCCGGCAAGGACGCCTTCGGCCTGCGCGGTGATCACGGCCCGACCGGGCTGGTCAGTGGCAACGAGCGCCTTTGTTGTTATGTCGCCTGCCGCGTGGTCTTCACCGAGCGCGGCCGCCACCAGGTCTCGGAAGAGCTCAGGATCAAGTGGAATGAGAGGCGCCTGGCCCCTCCGTCGAGGCGCAGGGCCGGCGCGCGGGGATGTTTCGCGCATCCCCGATCCCTTCGCGGTGGGCCGATCTTCCGCGCGCCTACGTGGCCGTCGTTCAGGCCGACGTCTGCCAGGCGTCATCGCCAGGGGTCTCTCTGTGAAACAAACTCGGCGGGCAGCCCGAAGCTGTTGAACCAGCCCAGCATCTCATTGCGGAGCACCTCAGCCTCCGTCGCGTAATGCGAGGCGCCGATCAGGTTGATTTTCGCCTGCTCAACAAAAGCGTCGAATTCGGGCCGGTGCTTCTCGGCCCAAGGGCCGCCGTGGCGAACGCGGAAGTCACCGGTGAGGTA
>WNGD01005079.1_pt1 | contig 16326 bp, 12 predicted proteins | sample 5400671 | NCBI WGS metagenome assembly WNGD01 (sample SAMN13153369, study PRJNA577476) | soil metagenome | isolation source: 40 cm soil or saprolite under grassland replicate 2 | place: USA:California | collected 2016-06-15 | reverse complement strand
TGGAATACGGCTGCGTCGGGCAGGAGACCACCGGGGCCGGCGGGCTCGCGAAGGCGCTGCGGACCGTCCCCGTGGTGCTGGATATCGCCGAGCGCGCCCGGCGCCGGGCGGCGCCGGGCGCCTGGATCATCGACTTCACCAACCCGGTTGGCATCGTCACCCGCGCGCTGCTCGACGCCGGACACCGGGCGGTCGGGCTGTGCAACGTGGCGATCGGCTTCCAGCGCTCCTTCGCCGCCATGCTGGGCGTGGACCCGGGCCAGGTCTCGCTCGACCACGTCGGCCTGAACCACTTGACCTGGGAGCGGGCCGTGCGCGTCAACGGGACGGACCGGCTCCCGGAGCTGCTCGCCACGCATCGCGCACAGATCACGGAAAAGACCGGCCAGCCACCGGGCGTGCTGTCGGAACTTGGCGTCGTTCCCTCCTATTACCTGCGCTATTTCTACTGCCACGACGCGGTGGTCGCCGAGCAGCGGCAGCACGCCACCCGTGCGGAGGAAGTGGCGCGGCTGGAGCGGGAGCTGCTGGCGATGTATGCCGACCCCGCGGTGGACCGCAAGCCGGCGCTCCTGGAGCGGCGGGGCGGTGCCTACTACTCGGAGGCGGCCGTGGCGCTGCTGGCTTCGCTGGTAACCGACGGCCGCGACATCCAGGTCGTGAACGTGCGCAACGCGGGCACGCTGGCGTTCCTCCCCGACGAGGCGGTCATCGAGGTGCCGTCCACGGTCGGCGCGGAGGGTGCCCAGCCGGTCCCGGTGGCCCCGCTGGACCCGCAGCTGAGTGGGCTCGTCGGCCACGTGGCCGGATACGAGGAGCTCGCGGTGGAGGCCGCGCTCCGGGGCGGCCGCGACCGGGTGCTCGCGGCGCTGCTCGCGCACCCGCTGGTCGGACAGTACGATCTGGCCGACAAGCTGGCCGACCGGCTGATCGCCGAGAACCGGGCATACCTGCCGTGGGCCAACCCGGCGGGCGTCCGGTGAGCGGCGCCGTGCCCGCGGTCATCGCCGTCGACGGCGGGAACAGCAAGAGCGATCTGGCCCTGGTGGCCGGTGACGGCACGCTGCTCGCCAGCGCCCGTGGGCCGGGCATCACCAAGCCCGACCTGACGGCGACCCTCGGGCTGCTGACCAGCCTGATCGACCAGGCTCAGCGCCAGATAGGCGAGCCGGGATGCCCCGTTGCCCGCCACCTTTCCGCCTGCGTGGCCAACGCCGACCTGCCCGAGGAAGAGGAGGCCCTGACCGCCGCGCTGCGCGCGCAGGGCTGGAGCGACACCACGGAGGTGGTCAACGACACCTTCGCGGTGCTCCGGGCCGGGCTCGTCACGCCGGACGGCGCCTCTCCCTCCCCCGGCGACCGCCCGGGCCAGCGGCACTGGGGGGTCGCCGTCACCTGCGGGGCGGGCATCAACTGCGTCGCCGTCGCGCCCGACGGCCGGAAAACCGGGTTCCTCGCGCTCGGCGAGATCACCGGGGACTGGGGCGGCGGGGCGGGCCTGGGCAGGGCGGGGCTGTGGTGTGCGATGCGTGCCGAGGACGGCCGTGGCCCCGACACGCGGTTGCGCGGCGCCGTGGCCGCCCATTTCGGGGTGCCGTCGGTGCGTGAGGTGGCGATCCGCATCCACCTGGGCACGATCTCCGAGGTCAGGCTGCGGGAGCTCGCCCCGGTCGTCCTGGCCGTCGCGGGCGCCGGCGATGACGTCGCGGCTGCGCTGGTCCGCCGGCAGGCCGACGAGATCTGCGCGATGGCGCTGACCGTCATGCGCCGCGTCGGCCTCACCGGGCTCGCCACTCCCGTCGTCCTGGGTGGCAGCCTGCTGGCCGCGCGCGATCCGCTGCTCACCGCTGGCGTCACCGAGAGGATCAAAACCGCCGCCCCGCACGCCGCCGTGCGCATCACCGACGTTCCCCCGGTCGCCGGGGCGGCCCTGCTTGGGCTCGATCACCTGCGGGCGGGACCCGAAGCCGAGCGCCGGCTGCGGGCCGGCTACGCGGAAAGGACCCCCTCATGAGCCACACGCGACCAGGAAGGTCCCTCTCCGCCGCGGCCATCGCCACGGCGGTAAGCCTGCTGCCGATGGCGTGCACCAGCCACGCCCCGTCCACGGAACACTCGGCCACCCCCCGGCCCACGGCCACCGTGCCACCGGCGGCGCAGACGGCCGTCCCCCAGATCCGGGTCAACCAGGTGGGATACCCGACCGGCGGCACCAAGGTGGCTTACGCCATGCTGCCCCAGCGGGTCAGCGGGGTCAGCTTCACCGTCGCGGGCCGCCAAGGCGTCGTGTTCCGCGGCCGCTCGGGCCGTGAACTGGGCAGCTGGAACTCCCACTACCCGGCCGTCTACCAGCTCGGCTTCAGTTCGGTGGGCCGGCCGGGCAGTTACCGCATCACTGTCCACGCCGCGGGCACGACGGCAGTGTCACCGGCCTTCACGATTGGCTCGCCCGCCGGCCTCTACCAGCGGCTGGTGAACAACTCCGTGCGCTACTTCACCTCCGAGCGCGACGGCGCGGACGTGGTGCCCTCCGTCCTGGGCCGGCAGCCGGCGAACCTCACTGACCAGCGCGCCTATGTGTACCGGCTGCCTCGTTATGACAGCAACGACAACCTGGTCGGCAAGATGCACCGGATCGGCGGGCCGGTCGACGTGGCGGGCGGATGGTTCGACGCCGGAGGCGGCTACGAGAAATTCGCCTACACCTCCAGCTACGCCAACGGCCTCATGCTGCTGGCAGCACGCGACTTCCCCGGCACCTACCCGGCCCTGGCGCCCGAGGCGGGCTTCGGCCTCGGCTGGCTGGAGAAGCTGTGGAACCCGGCCAGGAAGGTCCTCTACGTCCAGGCGGGGATCGGCACCGGCAACGCGAGCAACACGATCCAGGGCGACTACAACTTCTGGTTCTTGCCGCAGGCCGAAGACCGCATGGACGTCCGGCCAGGGGGTCATCCCGGCCCCACCGCGTACTACGTGAAGTACCGGCCGGTCTTCCAGGCGGCGCCGCCGGGCAAGCCGATCAGCCCCGACCTGGCCGGCCGGATGGCAGCCAACTTCGCCCTTGGCGCCCAGCTGGCGGCCCGCCAGGACCGGCCGCGTGCAGAGCACCTGCTGTCGCTCGCCCGGGGCATTTACGCGATGGCCAAGACCCGCCATGTCGGGGCGATCATGACCGCGTTCCCGCACGACTTCTACCCGGGTACCGAGTGGCACAGCGACATGCTCTGGGGAGCTGCGGAGATCGCTCTCGCGCAGGAGGCGCTCGGCATGCCCGCCACGCAGGTGCGCGCCTCGCTGACCATGGCGGAGCGCTGGGCGAAGGCGTACATCGCGGAGGGGCACCCGGCGGGGGGCGACACGCTGAACCTCTACGACACCGGTACCGTCGGGGAGGCCGAGCTGCTGCAGGCGGTGCGGGAGGCCCCGGCCCACCAGGTCACGGCGCCGGACGCGGTGACGCCGGGCGCACTGTTGGCCGACATGGGCGCGCAGCTCCGGCTCGGCGAGGGCTGGGCCGAGAATGATCCGTTCGGACTCGGCTCCGAACTTGGCTCCAGCGATGCCACGCCGCACGCGTTCGGGCTCTACATCACCGGCGCGCTCTACCGGCGCTATGGCGGGACTGATTTCTACCGGGCCTTCGCGGACCAGCAACTCGGCTTCGCGCTCGGCGCCAACCCGTGGGGCAGCTCGTTCGTGGTCGGGGCCGGCACCACGTTCCCGCGGTGCATGCAGAGCGAGGTCGCGAACCTGGCCGGCTCGATGTCCGGCCATGGCAACATACAGCTCGGCGCGACCGTGGACGGCCCGAGCAGCCCCGGCAACTTCGTCGGGCTGGGCACGGTCAGCGGGATGCGGGCATGCGCTGCTGGCAGCTACCGGCCGTTCAACACCAAGACGGCGGCGTATGAGGACAACGTCGTCAGCTGGCCGTCGGTCGAGCCGGCCATCGACTACACGGCCAACTCGCTGCTCGCGTTCGCGTTCGCCGCGCAAGACAACGGCTAGCCCGGACCCCGGGTCATGGGCAGGAGAAGGGTCGTGACGGGAGCACGCCCGCGGTGACGTCCGGCGGCCAGACGTGGCTCAGGTACTCCAGCGGGCCTGGGCGGTGGGTGCTGCTGGGCACCGTCCTCGGGTCCGCGATCGCCTCGATCGACGCCACCGTCGTCGGCATCGCCCTGCCCGCCATCGGTCATGACTTCCATACGGGCCTGGCCGACCTGCAATGGGTGGTCACGGCCTACACCCTCACCCTCGCCGGCCTGCTGCTGTTCGCCGGGGCGCTCGGCGACAAGTACGGGCGCAAGCGGATCTTCCTGACCGGCGTCGTGTGGTTCGCCCTGGCCTCGCTCATCTGCGCCGTCGCCCCCAACGCGCCGGTGCTGATCGCGGCACGCGCGATCCAGGGCATCGGGGCGGCGCTCCTCACGCCCGGCAGCCTCGCCATCATCGAGGCCTCCTTCCACCCCGACGACCGGGGCAAGGCGATCGGGGCCTGGTCCGGGCTCAGCGGGGTGGGCATCGCCATCGGGCCGTTCATCGGCGGATGGCTGATCCAGGCGGCCTCCTGGCGGCTTATCTTCGTCATCAACCTGCCCCTGGCCGCCCTGGTCGTGGCGGTCAGCCTGCGGCACATCCCCGAGTCTCGCGACCCCGACGTCTCCGGCAAGCTCGATGTGGCAGGCAGCGTCCTGGTGACGTTCGGCCTGGTCGGGCTGACGTACGGGCTGATCGAGGGCCCCACGGTCGGATGGCTGGACCCCGTGCCGCTGGCCGCGCTGATCGCTGGCGTGGCCCTGCTCATCGCCTTCCTCGCCTGGGAGCGGCGGGCGCGCATGCCGATGCTGCCGCTCAACTTGTTCGGCTCGGCCCAGTTCACCTCCGCCAACGTGGTGACGTTCGCGGTCTACGCCGCGCTCGGCGGCGTCTTGTTCCTGCTGCCCATCCAGCTGCAGGAGGTATCGGGGTATACGGCGCTGGAGGCGGGAATTTCCCTGCTTCCGGTGACCGTGATCACGCTCCTGCTCTCCGCCCGGTCCGGGGCGCTCGCCGCGCGCATCGGCCCGAGGCTGCAGATGAGCACCGGGCCCATTGTCATCGCCGCAGGCCTGGCCCTGTTCACCCGCATCGGCTCTTCGGGAAACTACCTGACGGAGGTACTCCCCGCCGTCGTGGTCTTCGGCTTCGGCCTGGCCATCAACGTCGCGCCGCTGACGTCCACCGTGCTCGCCGCCGTTCCTGCCGAACATGCGGGGGTGGCCTCCGCGGTGAACAACGACGTGGCCCGCGCCGCGTCGCTCATCGCGGTCGCCGTGCTCCCGGCAGCGGCCGGCCTCACCGGCACTTCCTACCTCCACCCCGCGGAGTTCACCGCCGGCTTCCACCGCGCGTCACTCATCGCCGCCGGGCTCTGCGTTATCGGTGGTGTCCTGGCCGCCGTCACCATCCGCAACCCCCGGCCGGCCAGGGTGGAGGCCGCCCCGGCCCCCGGACCACTGCACTGCAGCCTGGACGCACCGCCCGCCCGGGTCTTGGTGGCCACGCCCCCTGCCGACCGTGCGGAGGCGCCCAGCTAGAGAACCATCGGCAGCGCCTCGAATCCGGCCGGCAGGCTGACTGTGCCCGGCCGCGGTGCCGGGCCGGCCGTCGCTCAGCTGCGGTCCAGCCGCCGGAAGGCGACCTCGTGCAGCAACAGCCGCAGGGCGGCGGCGACCGGTATGGCGATCAGCGCGCCAACCAGTCCCAGCAAGGCCCCGCCGACGAGGACGGCGACGACGGAAACCATGCCGGGCACCCGGACGGTCTTGCCCATGACGCGCGGAACCAGCAGATAGTCCTCGGCCAGCCGGTAGGCGACGTAAAAGATCAGGGTGGCGATGGCCACCGGTACCGACACCGACAGCGCGACCAGCGTGACGACCACCCCGCCGATGGTGGAGCCGATGACCGGGATCAGGTCGAGCAGGGCGATGAGCAGGCCCAGCAGTACCGGGTAGGGGATCCCCCACGCGATCATCCACAGATAGGTGCCGATCCCAGCGACCACGGAGGTGAGCAGGTTGCCCAGCAGGAAACCGCCGACCTTGCCCAGGATCTCATCGCCGATCAGGATGACGCGGGCGCGCCGGCTGTGCGGCGCCAGCCGGTAGGCGAACAGCTTGATCCGCGGCAGGTCCGCCAGGAAATAGATGACCAGGACCATCACCACCACGGCCGCGCTGGCGGCGCTGAGCACGAGCTCGCCAGCGCCCACCACCCCGCCCACCAGGGAACTGCTTCTGCTGGACAGCAGATGGGTCAGCTGCTCCTGTACGTGGAACCGGGCGTTCAGCCTGCCCACGTCGGAGTTGTGGCTTTCCAGCACCCGCACATAATGCGGAAACTGTGCGACCAGCACCTTGGCCTGTGCGAGCAGCGGCGGCATCGCCGCCATCACAAATCCCGCCACGATCCCGGCCCCGGCCAGCAGAATCGTCACCACAGCGGCCCAGCGCGGCATCCCGCGCCGGGTGAGCCATGCCACCACCGGATCCAGTCCGATCGCTATGAACAGCGCCAGGCCGATCAGTACCAGCACCGAACGGGCCCTGATCACCAGCTCGACGGCGCCGTAGGTGACCGCGACCCCGGCCGCCGCCATCATCCCGATGAAGAACGGCGAGCGCTTGTTCACCGGGCGCCCCGGACGGCCCAGTCCCCCGGTCTCCTCCGCCTGCACGGCCGCGACCTTCAGCGCCTCGCGCATCCGGTCGCCGGCCGGGGTCAGCACCGATTCGTCGGCCTGCGGCTCCCGCCGTCCCCGTCCGGCCGGCCCGGCCGCCGCGAACCGGAGATCTGCCCGGCCGGTCTCGGGCGCGCCGGTGTCACGTGGCTCATCCATGCGCGACATGACCCGGTGCTCCACGAGGCATGAGCACCCGGGGGGACAGCAGGCACAGGTCCACGGGCACCGTCCTCTCCAGTGTTGCCGCAGCTACCCCGTCCGGCGGCCCGCTAACGCGGGGGCGCAGTTTGCCGTCGCCGGCCCGGGGGGCGCCACGCCCGGCGCGGGCGGGCTCGTGTGCGGCGATCCTGGCGTGGCGGAATCAGGCGGCGTTGCGGATGCGGCCTGTGGTACCCGGGGCCGCGCGGCGACCCTAGCGGTAGCCGCGTCTGGGCAGGATCGCGCCGATGATCCACAAGATCGGGAAGATGAAGCCGATGAGGCCGAGGATCCAGTGGCCCCTGCGGAAGGTCATGACGGCGAGCGTGAACAGCAGCACCAGATAGATGATGCCCAGCAGGAACCAGCCGCAGCTCGACATGCGGCCTCCTTCGTTCGGTCTAATTCAGCAAGGATCCAGCACACCCGGGAGCGGGCATGCGGACCACGCCGTCGGGCAGGCCAGAGGCCATCCCGCCGGCGGGACGTACCGCCCTTACCGGCGCCGGGAGACGCGCCGGGCCGTGCGCCGGCCCGTACGGCGGGCAACTCTGCGGGATCCGAACATCTCAGTCCTCCAGATACGTGCCGCGGCCTGTGCCGCTGACCTTGTGTGCTGCGGTTTGTGCCGCTGAGCCTACGTGCCGCGGTCTGTGCCGCTGACCTTGCGTCATGTTGAGGCTGCGCCCGAAGTCTCCAGCGCGTGCAGGTCCTCCGCTTCCTCGCGCGTCATCAGCCCGATCTCGACGAGATCGAGTGGGCTGATGAAACCATCGCTGACACGGAAACCGCCGGCGCGTGCGATCGCGTCCCGCAGCGGCACCGCCCAGTGGTGCTCCAGCAGGATGAGCGCGGCCGCGGAGTCGTTGGGGATGTCCTCCAGCACATCCCACTCGTCCCCGCCGAACATGCTGATCCCCTCGTCGGCGGCCTGCTCCGCGCCCGCGGCCGCGCCGGCCTCCATCCCCTCCTCACCGGCGATGCCGAGCCCGATGAGAGCGCCGATCTTGCTGCCGACCTCGATGGCCTCCTCCTGGGTCAGGTTGCTGAGATGCTCCACCTCCAGGTCGCCATCCGCATCCTTGTACACGGCGAGCGAGTCGATCACCTTCACCATGCCGTTCTCGTGCAGCCGCTCCAGTTCGGCGATCACCTCACCGTGGAAGTTGGGATGGCTGAACCCCAGCACGATGAGCTGCACCGGTCCAATAGCCATGTCGGGTCCTCCGTTCGGTCCAGTCGGCCGTGGTCCGGCCATGACCCCGGGCCACGCAAAGGGCCGATCCCGCCGGCCTTCTGCCTCCCAGCATCGACCTGGGCGCGCCGGTGGCGCATCACCCGCTAAGGGCTATGTGCGGACGCTACCGCCCAGGTCACCCCGCAAGGGGCCGCGGGTCGAAGGTCACCCGGATGGAAGTGATCTTGCCGTGTTCGACGTGCCTCCAGTTCACCGTCGGCAGCGGATCGGTCCTGGCGGTGTGCAGCTCGAACCAGGTCAAGACGTCAGGCCCGTCGATGAAGGTCTTCCGGATGACGATGTCGGTCACGATCTCCGACATGCGCTTGAGCCCGGCGATGCACTCCTCCGCGTTGCCGGCGTGGCCTAGCGGCCCGTCGAAGGTCACATCGTCGGCCAGGATCGCGCGCAGCCTGGTGAAGTCGCCGCGCTTCCACGCGTCGAAGTAGGTGGCCGCGACGTCGGCGACGGTATCCGTCATCTGACTCCTCTCCCCCCAGCCAGTGCCTGGCGGAGGATCTCCAGCGGGTGCCGGGCGGGCCGCCCGGTCCCGTGCGCTATCTGCTGCCGGCAGGAGACGCCTGTCGCCGCGATGATCGTGTCCTCCGGTTCGGCCCGCATGGCGGGGAAGAGCCGGAGCTCGCCGATGCTCATGGACAGCTCGTAGTGCTCCGCCTCGAAGCCGAAGGAGCCGGCCATGCCACAGCACCCGGCGTCAACCTCGACGACGTCGGCGCCGGGGATGCCGTGGAGCAGGGCCGTCGTGGCGGCGGTGCCCGCGAGCGCCTTCTGGTGGCAGTGGCCGTGGAACAGCACGCGGCGACCGCTGACGGCGTTGTCCTGCGGCAGGACGAGCCTGCCCGCGCCGACCGCCTCCAGCAGCAGCTCCTCCGGCAATCGCGTGGCGGCCGCCACCGCGGCGACCCTCGGGTCGCCGGGCAGCAGGGCCGCGTATTCGTCGCGCAGCGTCAGCAGGCACGACGGCTCCACTCCGACGATCGGCACGCCGCGTGCGGCGGCCTCAGCGAGACGGCCGGTCATGCCCGCCGCCATCCGCCGGGCCGCGTCGAGCAGCCCCTTGGACAGGCTCGCCCGGCCACAGCACCCCGCGTCCTCGAGCCGGACCCGCCAGCCAGCGAGCTCCAGGAGTTCGATGGCAGCCATCCCGGCCGGGGGCTCGGTGAACGTGGTGAAGGAGTCGGCGAGAAAGATCAGCTCGCCCCGGGACGCCGACGCCGCGGGGCCCTGCCGTCGCCGGAACCAGCTGCGCAGGTCATGCCGCTGAAACCGGGGCAGCGGCCGGGCGGCGCTGATCCCCAGCCAGCGTTCCGCCGCCAGGCGGGCGGGCCGCCACCCGTTGGCGGCGTTGGACAGCGGGAACGCGGCGGAGCCCAGGCGGTTCAGCGCGCGGATAGACCCGAACATGCGCGAGCGCAGCGGTACGCCGTGCTGATCCTGGTAGGCGGCGAGCGCTTCCGTTTTCAGCGCCGCCATGTCGACGCCGAGCGGGCACTCGCTTTGGCATGCCTTGCACTCAAGGCACAGGTCGAGTATGCCGTGCAGCCGGTCGTCGCCGAGCGCCGCCCGCGGATCGGGCATCGAGAGCGCGTGCAGCAGGGCGTTCGCCCGGCCCCGGGTGGAGTGGTCTTCGTCGCGTGTGGCCATGTACGACGGGCACATGACGCCGGTCGACGCCTTGCGGCACAGCCCGATATTCATGCACCGGTCGGCGGCGCCGCGCATCCCGCCGGGGGCGCTGAAGCGGAGCCGTGTCGCCAACGGCGGCGCGGGCGGCTGCGCCGCATCGCGCAGGTGATCTGTCATCGCGGGCGCGTTCACTATCTTCCCCGGGTTCATCCGGTTCCCGGGGTCGAAGAGCCGCTTCATCTGCTGCATGGCCGCGTAGAGCTCATCGCCGAACACACGGCGGTTGAACTCGCTGCGGGCGAGCCCGTCGCCGTGCTCGCTGGAGTTGACCCCGCCATACTCCAGGACGAGCTCGCGCACCTCCTCGGCGACCGCACGCATCAGCTCCGGCTGCCCGGGCGCGGACAGATCCACGAATGGGCGGATGTGCAGGCACCCGACCGAGCAGTGGCCGTAGAAGCCCGCGGTCAGGCCGTGGGCGTCGAGGATTCGCCGGAAACGGCTCGCATAGGAGGCCAGCCTGGCCGGCTCGACCGCGGTGTCCTCGACAAAGGCCAGCGGCCTGCGCGCGCCGGTGCTCGCCGCCATGAGCAGGCCCAGGCCGGCCTGGCGGACGTTCAGCAGCGCCGCCTGCTCCGTAGCATCAACGGCACGGAGCGTGTGGTAGCCGTGGCCGTGTGCACGCCAGCGTTCAGCCAGGCGGTCGAGCCCGGCGACCGCTTCGGCCAGGGTGTCGCCGAAGAACGTGACAAACAGCAGGGCCTCCGGGTCACCATGCAGGATCGAACCGAGCGCCCGGTATTCGATCTTCTGGCGGGACAGCTCGAGGATCGTGCGGTCCAGCAGCTCGACGGCCGCGGGCTGGCAGGCCAGCGCGTCTTCCGTCGCCTCGATCGCCGCCTGCACGGATGCGAAGTGGCCCACGGCGATGACGCGGAACCGCGGCGCGCGCACGAGCTGGACCGTCGCCTCCACGACGGTGGCCAGGGTGCCCTCGGAGCCGACCAAGAACTTCGCCAGATCGAGCCCTCCAGCCCCGGCCGATCCGGCCAGCCGGTCCAGCCGGTAGCCACCGGCTTGCCGCCAGAACCGCGGGAAGCCGGTGGCAATGGCCTCCCGGTGGCGTTCCACCAGGCCGGGCAGCTCCCGGCAGATCGCCCCGTCGAGCGTTGCCGCGGCGGCGCGGCTCAGCCGCTCCCCCTCCGTCAGCGGGCCGAACGCCGACCGGCTCCCGTCGGACAGCACGACGTCGAGCGCGAGCACATGATCGATCGTCATGCCATAACGCACCGACTGGCTGCCGGCCGAGTTGTTGCCGATCATCCCCCCGAGCGTGGCCCGGTTGCTGGTGGACGTGTCCGGTCCGAACACGAGCCCGTACCGGGCAGCCGCCAGGTTCAGCTGCTCCTGCACCACGCCGGGCTGCACCCGCGCCAGCCGCTGTTCGGCGCCGATGTCGATGATCCCGCCCATGTGCCGGGACAGGTCCATCACGACCGCGCGCCCGACCGTCTGGCCGGCCAGGCTGGTTCCCGCGCCCCGGGGCAGCACCGGAACGCCGAACTCGGCGGCGGTGACGGTGGTGGCGGCGACGTCGTCGGCGTCGCGGGGGAAGACAACGCCGATCGGCTCGATCGCGTACATGCTCGCGTCGCGGGAGAACAGGTGCCTGCTGTAGGAGTCGAACCGGATCTCACCGCCGACCACACGGCGCAGCGCCGCTGCGAGTTCCGCGCCCGCGCCCGCGGGCTCAGCGGCTGGATCGCCGATGACGAGCACCTCCTCCCGGCCCGCCGCCGACCGGCCCTGAACGCACGAGGTAACCCGTGCCGTGCAGAGCGCCGCCGCCCGCCGCGACACTATGGTAGTGACGCCTGGCACATGGGGAGCGGTCAGCCGGGTCATACAGCGGCGGCACCGAACTGGGGAGATGCGTGGACCTCGGGCTGAGCGGCAAGGTCGCACTCGTGACGGCGTCGAGCAAGGGCCTGGGCAAGGCGTCGGCGCTCGCACTGGCGCGCGAGGGCGCGCGGGTCACGATCTGCGCCCGGACGGAGGCGGACCTGGAAGCCGCCGCCGAGGAGATCCAGGATGAGACGCGCGCCGAGGTGCTCGCCGTCCAGGCGGACCTCACGACCGCCGAGGGCATCGAGAGCGTCGTTGCCGCGACGGCCGAGCGTTTCGGCGGCGTGGACGTCCTTGTCAACAACTCCGGCGGCCCGGCGCTGGGCAGGTTCGCGGAGTTGACCGACGACGACTGGCGGCAGGCCTTCGAGGTTGTCACGCTGAACTTCGTCCGTTTTGTCCGTGCGGTCGTGCCGTATATGCGCGCCAGCGGGTGGGGCCGAATCATCGGGATCCAGTCCAGCTCCGTGAAGGAGCCGGTTGAGGGCATCGACCTGTCGAACGGGATCCGCCCCGGCATCGCCGGGCTGATGAAGGCGATCATGCCTGGCCTGGCGAGGGATGGCATCACGATCAACCTCGTGCTTCCCGGCAGGTTCCTCACCTCCCGCACCAGCCCCGGCGGCGGGCGTAACCCGGAGGCTGACAAGGCGCTCCAGGAGCAGCTGGCGCCCCTTGCCGCGGCGATCCCGTTGGGCCGCTTCGGTGAGCCGATCGAGCTCGGTAACGTCGTCGCGTTCCTGGCCTCGCAGCAGGCCTCCTACGTCACCGGCGCCGTCTACCAGGTCGACGGGGGCAGCATTAAGTCCAACGTCTAGCGACCCACAGCGCCGCCATCGATGGCGGTCTGCTGGGTGCTTGTGACGGTGCTGTCTTTCCGCCCGCCGGCTTGCGCCCGTAGGGGATGATCAGCAGGCAACCCCACACTCCGGCGAGGGCCCAGCCGCCCAGCACGTCGGTCATCCAGTGGACGGCGAGGTAGAGCCGCGTCAAACCGACCACGAACGCGATCAGGGCGGCACCCACCAGCAGCAGCGCCCGCGTCCTCACGGAGCGCCCCACCATCACCATCAGCGCCAGCATGCCCCAAGCGGCCAGGGCCTGTGCCGCGTGCTGAGAGGGAAAGGCCCAGCCATGCGCCGAGGCCAGCCAGTCGCTGGCGGGCGGGCGGGGCCGGCCGACCAGAATCTTGATCAGCAAGGACCATGCCGCGGCGCCGGCGAGCGCCAGCGCAGGCAGGGCCGCCACCAGCCAGCGGCGGCGCCACCGCCACAACCCCAGGCCTCCGGCGATCACCACCGGCCAGAGCACGAAGCCCGAGCCGAGCCAGGTGAGCGCCCTGACAAGGCCGGTGAGCCACGGCGTGCGGTGGCCGACAAAGAAAGCCAGGACCTGCGGATCGTAGCGGGCGCTGTTGATGTGGTGGACGACGCTGAACGTCAGCGATCCCAGCGACCAGGCGCATGCCGCGAGCGTGAGAACTGCGACCGTCAGCGCGAAGCCGGTAGGGCCCCCGGTGTGGAAGCGTGCCGCGAGCCACCGGAGCTGGCCCGGGAAACGGCGCCGCAGCCAGGAAGCCAGGCGGCTGCCGGCCAGCCGGGTGGTTTGCCGCCCGGCCCAGCTCTGCGGGTCACGCGCCGTCCGCAGCAGGTGCCCGAGAATGAGCGTGAGCACCACGACCAGGAACAGGGCGATGCCGACGTCGGTGGCGTAGCGTGCGACATGCTTCCAGCTCGCGCCCGCGATATAGCCGAGCACGATCATCGTCGCGCCCCAGATCGCACCGCCGGCCACGTTGAAGGGCAGGAAAACCCGGTAAGACATGCGGGCCATGCCGGCCAGGCCCGGGACCAGGACGCGCAGGGCGGCGGTGAACCGGCCGAAGAACACTGCCCGGCCGCCCCGTCTGGCCAGGTAGCCCTGGGCCCGTTCGACGCGGTGGGGTTTGACGAGGCGGTGGAACCGCGTGGCCTGCAGCATGCGGGCACCGTACTCGCGGCCGACCAGGTAGCCGACCGAGTCGCCGATGACCGCCCCGCAGATCCCCGCGAGGAACACCGCCCACAGGCTTACCCGCCCATAGGACGCAAGCACTCCGCCGAGGATCAGCGCGGTCTCCCCGGGAAAGACGAAGCCAAGGAACGCCGACGCCTCAAGGGCGGGGACCGCGAAGACAATCAGCAGCGCCACCCATCCGCTCAGGCTGAGGATGTGCTCGATCAGGCTGGTCATCGTGCACCCAAGGATAGGAGCGCGGCGCAATGGGACCCAGATCATCGGCCCGGCCTGGCCCCGGAAAAGTCCGGCCCTTCCCAACGACCTTGCTGTTCAGGCGGTGGCGAGGAACCGGGCCAGTTCCTCCCCGGTCGGCGCCGTGACCGGCCCGCGCTTGGTGACCGAGAGCGCGGCCGCTGCGTTTGCGCTGCGGGCCGCCGTGACCTCGGCCGCGCCCGCCGCCAGCGCGGCGATGAAGGCCCCGCTGTGAGCGTCGCCGGCGCCGTTGGTGTCGACGACATCCACGTGGAACCCGGGCACATGCACCACTCCGGCATCCGGGCGGCCGATAAGGCAGCCGCCGGGCCCGGTGCGCACGATTACCCCGGGCCCGCCGGCCCGGGCAGCCGGCCGGGCCAGCACCGCCGCCGCGGCGCGCGAGTCCGCGGTGCCCGCGAGGATGGCGGCCTCCCGCGCGTTGCAGGTCAGCCAGTCCGCGCGGCCGAGCACGGTGGCGAGCGCGCCGCCCGGGATGGACCCCACCAGCGGGCCGGGATCGAAGAACACGATGTTGCCGTCGCCCAAGCGCGCCAGCCAGCCGAGCAGCGCGGCCCGGTTGCTGCCGTGAACCAGGCTGTAGCCGGACAGGTAGACGGCGTCGCGGGCTCCCGGCCGGACGGGATCGAGGTCACCGGCGGTCAGCGTCGCCTCGGCGCCGCGGCTGGTCAGGAAGGTCCGCTCGCCGCTGGCCTCCACGATGGTGAGCACGAAGCCGGTGTCCAGGCCGGCCTTGGCCGGCCGGATGATGCCGACGCCCTCCTTCTCCATCGCCGCCCGGGCCAGGGTGCCGAACGGGCCCGTGCCGTGAGCGCCCGCGTAGGCCGCCCGCAGGCCCTGCCGCGCCGCGGCGGCCATCACGTTCAGGCCACCGCCCGCGGCCGTCTGCGCCTGGCTGGCCAGCACGTCGCCGCCCCGCTCGGGGAGCGCGGGCACGGTCAGGACGATGTCCACCACCACGTTGCCGAGATGCAGAAGCCGGTCGAACCGGCCGGGGAGACGGCCGGGTGGACTCCGGCTACCCTGCCGCATCGCCGCCCGTCCCCGGAGCAGTCCCGGCCCGTACCGCCAGCAGGCCGGCGGCCAGCCCCTCCAGCTTGAGATCGTTCACCCGGGCTACCGTGGACCGCGCGCCCGGCGGAAAGGCCCCCACGCCGCGGCAGGCGCCGCAGATCGCGCCGGTGATGGCGGCGATGGTGTCGCTGTCACCGCCGAGCGAGGCCGCGACCCGGCAGGCGAGCCACGGGTCCTGCGGGCTGACCGTCGCCATCGCGAACGCCGCGGGAACCGACTCCTGGGTGGCCAGGCTCGTTCCCACCAGCCGGTACACCACGTCCATCGCCTGCCCCTGCCCGAGCCCGGCGACCAGCCCGGCCGCCCAGGTGATCCGCGATGCGACGTCCGCGCCGGCGGCCCAGTGCCCGCGCCGGGCGGCCGCGGCCGCCGCGCCCGCCGCGAACCGCACCGCCTCGGGGACGGTGGCGCCCTCGATCCCGGAGCTGACCGCCGCCGCCACCGCGGTCGCGCCGGCGAGCGCTATCCCCGTGTTGTGCGTCACCCGGCTGGCCGCCACCACGCGGTCCACCAGCAGGACCAGATCGTGCGGCGGGGTCGCCACGCCCACCGGGGTGATCCGCATGGCGGCGCCGTTGGTGGTGCCGGACCTGCCCGCGTCGCCGATTCCCGCCCCCGCCAGGATCTCGTTAAGCGCCTTCTTGGTGGAGGGGCCGAGAAGACCGAGCGAACCGCGGGTGCGCATCGACGCCTCCCAGGCCAGCAGGCGGTTTGCCAGCTCGCCTTCATCGATCTCGCCGCGGCCGTCGACGATCAGCCGTGCCAGGACCACGGCCTGCTCGGTGTCGTCGGTGACGGTGCCCGCTGGCAGCCCGGGGGCCAGCGGCTGATCCGGCGGCCCGGGCTCGAAGCCGCTCAGCAGGCCGCCGTAGCGCGCCACGATGTCCGGCCGGGAGCGCGACTCGGTCGGCATCCCCAGCGCATCGCCGATCGCCAGCCCGTACAGCGCCCCGAGCGCGCGCGAGCGCGTCCGCCGTGAACCGCCCGGGCCCCGCCTCACGCCGGCTGCGCGGCACCGGAGCCGGGGGCCTGCCCGATCGCGTCGGCCAGGCTGACCACCTCCACAAGCGGGCCGTACAGCCGCAGGATGTCCAGCGTCTTGGCGTGGCTCTCGTCGTCGACACCCGCGCAGGCGTCCGCGACCACCCGGACCGGGACCCCGTCATCGGCGGCCGCCAAGGCGGTGGACAGGACGCAGCAGTCGGTGGAGACGCCGGCCAGCAGCAGCCGACCATTGGCCACCATCATGGACAGCTGGTCGCCCACC
>WNGD01003341.1_pt1 | contig 16331 bp, 13 predicted proteins | sample 5400671 | NCBI WGS metagenome assembly WNGD01 (sample SAMN13153369, study PRJNA577476) | soil metagenome | isolation source: 40 cm soil or saprolite under grassland replicate 2 | place: USA:California | collected 2016-06-15 | reverse complement strand
TGTACATCCACAACGCGACCTCGTCCGACATCGTCGACGCGGTGAACGGGGTCGGCTCGGCCTGCGCCAGCACGTCCTCGAACAAATGCACGCCCGACACATCCGCCCGTTCGCGCGCGCTCGTCCCAACGACGATGACCGAGTGCAAATGCGGCAGCCGATCGCGCATCGACAGCACGGTCGAGGCCAGCGGAGGGGCGACCACAATCGCCGCGGCGCGGCTGTCGGCGAGTAGATAGGCATATTGTTCGGCGGTGAGCAGCGTATTGACGGGGATGGGGATGATGCCGGCGCGGATCGCCCCCCAAAACGCAACGGGATAATCGACAGTGTCGTGAAACGCGAGGACGACGCGATGCTCTTCGCGCAGACCCAGGGCCTTCAACGCCGCTGCGAAACGGCACGAGTTTGCTTGCAGCTGCGCATAGGTCAGCGAGCGTTCGGAATCCGTGAACGCGACCTTGTCGCCGAGCCCGCGCGCGACGTTGGCATCGACGAAATCGGTGGCGGCGTTGTAGGGCCGACGTTGCAACAGGTCTTCGAGCATTGGCGTCACGAAGCGACGATGGACCCGAAACCAAGCACATACGAATGTGTCTTAGTTTGAGCAGGACTATAGCGCCAGGGGGGCGCCGGTCCCGGAACAATATCGGGAGACGATGCGCATTCGGCCGTGTTCCGGCGTGTCGAGGGTCATTCCGCGAACAGCCAGGCGCCGCGCCCGAGTTCCTCGGGGAAGATCGCGACCAAATCTTGCTCGCTCCGGCGCATTCGCAGACCGGCGCGCTTCAACATGTCGCCGGTGACCGCCAGCGACGCCACCCTGATCGCGTAGGCGCCGATGAACGGCAGCGAGGGAATCGCCACCTCCGGTAGTTTTCTCGCGAATGCGTCGGCGGTCACGAGCAGCACGCGGCCGCGGTCGAGCTCGATGGTTTGGCCAAGCGGTGAGGGGGTCGCCTGGCGGTCGGTGAAGCGGGCGAAGCGCCGCGCGGCTTCCTCGACATCGGCGACCGCGATCATGATGCCGGTGAGCGCCAAGGCGCCGTTCGGATGCGACAGCCAGCGCGGCTGCCAGACCATGGTCTCGGTGCGGTGGGTGAGGATTTGGATGCGCCCCTCCGGCATTTCGCCCGGCTCGACGCGCGCCAGCGTGAAGGCGGCGGTTCCAGGCGGCCCGCCGGTCTCGACCGGGCGCTGCATGTGCACCAAGGGCCGCACCCGAAAGCCGCGCTCGGCGAGCCGGCGATGCGCCGCGGCGGCGTCCGCGGCCGTGAAGGCTGCGAGGTGGACGCCGGGATAGCGCGCGCGCGCCGCCTCAAGCTCGCGGCTGAGCGGCGTGTCGGCGGTCTTGAACAGCACTTCGATATAACCGCGCGTGAACATCGCCGTTACGTTGCCGGTGCCGGTTGGACGCGGCGCGCCGTCCGGATCGGGCGCGACCTGAATGGAAACCGGCGTCGGGGCGAAGCCCGCGCGCGCGAGCGCGCGGCTCGCGGATTGCGGATCGCGCACGAAATGGCCGACATGATCGAGGAACATCTCCTCGTGGATGGGAAGCTGGCGGTCGGTCACAGAACCTTCCCTCTCCAGTTTCGCTAGCGCGGACCCGATTGAGTTGCGCGCTCCTGCGCGAGACCGTGCAGCAGCACCCGGTCGACCTTGTTGGTCGAAGCGAGCGGCAATTCGTCCACGAACCAGACGAAGCGCGGATGCGCGTAGGCGGGGGCATTGGCAAGCGCAAAGCGCTTGATCTCGTCCTCGCTCGGTCTGCGTCCGGGCTTCGACACCACGAAGGCGACCGGCTTTTGTCCCTTGATGTCGTCGTCGATCGGAACGACGGCCGCCTGCGCCACGTCGGGATGACGTTCCAGCATGCGCTCGACATCGGCCGGATAGATGTTCTCGCCGCTCGAGACGAACATGTCGTCGCTGCGGCCGATGAAATAATGAAAGCCGTCGGCGTCGCGGCGGAAGACGTCGCCGGTGACATAGAACCCGTCCGCGGTGAACGGCGGCTTCACGTCCGGCCGGTTGTGATAGCCGTTCATGAGCGCCGGGCATTTCATTTCCAGCACGCCTTGATCCGTGTCGCGGTCATCGCCGTCGGCCAGCCGCAGCTTGACCTTCGGATGCGGGTAGCCGACCGACATGTCCGGCTGGGGCAGGCCTTCGGGGTGCGGGCCGAAGACGACGGGACCGGCTTCAGTCGTGCCGTAGGCGTTGGTGACCGAGGCTCGCGGCAAAGCATGGCGGATCGCCTCCATCAGAGCGCGACTGACCGGAGCCGAGCCCATGCGGATGAACTCGACGCTGGAGAGATCGGTGCGGGCGAGCAGTTCTCTCTCACGCAGCATCATGGCGATCATCGGCGGCACGGCGGTGAGCCAGGTGCAGCGGTTGCGTCCGATCGCTTCGATATAGGCGGGGGCGGTGAATTGCGGCAGCAGCACGATGGTGGCGTGCGCGGCGCAGGCGAGCTTGGCGAGCGCCAGCGCGTTCATGTGATAGAGCGGCGCCGCGATGAGATAGCGGTGGCGCTCGAGCTCGTCCGTCAGCCGCGTCTCAACCACCCAGATGTGGCTCTGGTGCGAGAGCACGACGCCCTTCGGCATCCCGGTCGAGCCCGAGGTGTAGAGAAACATCGCAGGTTCGCGCGGCCTCGGCACGACGGCGTCGAACTGCCCGCCGTCGAGGAAGCGATCGAAGCCGCTGGCTCCATCGCCGCCGAAATGCACGGCCGGAATACCCAGCGGACAGTCGGGAGCGCGCGGCATGTCGCAGAACACGAGCTTCGCGTCGGCATCGCGCAGGATGAAATGAATGGTCGAGCGGGGAAACTTGAAGCTCACGGGAACCGCGACCAGGCCGGCGCGCATGATGCCGTAATAGGCTGCGAGATATTCCACGCGGTTGGCGGAGAGGATGGCTAGGCGATCCCCGCGCGCAAGGCCGCGCACGGAAAGCGCGCGGGCGACGCCGTTCGCCATGGCGTCGAGCCGGGCATAGCTGACCTCGCGCGGGAGCTTACCGCCGAGATCGATGATCGCGACTTTATCGAGATCGCGATCGCGGCGGATGAGGTCGCCGAGGTTGGTGAAGTGGGGCATTGGCTTTCAGCTCGTGAAACGCCCTTAAGGCTGCGTGCTGTGCTGTGCCCGGGACACGCATCTCTCATACCTTTGGCGGAGCGGTGAGATAGGTGCCGCGGCCGCTGGCAATGAGTTTGCCCTGCGCGTCGAACACCTGCGCCTCCGCAGTCGAAAACTGACTGCCCATCCGCACGATCTTGCCGCGGATGGTGAGATCGCCGGGCATGGCCACGGCGTGATAGTCGACGTGCAGATTGATGGTGGGCACGCCGCGGCCGGTTTTCTTGACCATGGCCCAGTCGCCGCCGATATCGATCAGCGTGGCGAGAACGCCGCCGTGGGTATAGCGCCGGTCCGGATTGACCACCCACTCCTCCCGCCACGTCGCCTTCAATTCGATGCCGTCGTCGTGGAGCGCGACGACTTTCAGACCGAGCCATTGATGATAAGGGGCGCGGGTGACGAGCGCCTGCACGCGCTCGAGCGTGATCTCTTCGCTCATGGCGCGACCACGACCTTGCCGATGACCTCGCGGTCCTGGATCAGGCGCAATCCCTCGCGCGCCTGAGCGAGCGGCAGCACCTTGTCGATCACCGGCCGCATCTTGCCATCCGCGATGAGCGTCATCAGGGCGCGCAAATCGTCGTCATAAAAGCTGTTCGAGCCGATGATCTTGAGCTCGAAGCTCCACACGTAGCGCAGATCCTCCTTGGGATCGTAGCCGGCGGTGGCGCCGCAGACCAGAAGCTTGCCGCCGCGTTTGAGGCAGCGCAGCGAAGGGTGCCAGGTATCGCCGCCGGTGAAGTTGATCACCACGTCGACGCCGCCCTCGTAGCTGCGCCGTTGCGGCTTGCCGTATCTCTCGATCGCCCATTTCGAGAAATCGACTTGTTTGACATTGACCACCTCGTCCGCCCCGAGCTCTTTGAGCTTGTGCATCTTTTCCGGGCTCGACGTGCACGCGATCACCTCGGCGCCGAGATGCTTGGCGAGAATGACGCATCCGGTGCCGACCCCGCCGCTGGCGCCGAGAACGAGCACGTGATCGCCCGGCTTGACGGTGGCGTGGGTGATCAGCATGCGGTGCGCCGTGCCGTAGGCGACCGGCAAAGCGGCAGCCTCCTCGAAGCTGACGCCCGCAGGCATGGCGACGAGCTGGTCGGCGGCGACGAGGCAATATTCCGCCATGCCGCCGTCGAGCATCTCGCCCATCAGGCCCTTCGTCTTGTTGAGCGGGTTGACCAGCACGCGCTCGCCGACCTTCCAGCCGGTGACGCCGGCTCCGACCTCGGCGATCTCGCCCGCCATGTCGAGGCCGATCACCACCGGCAACGGCACTTTGATGCCGGGCATGCCGCGCACCGTGAACACGTCGTGATAGTTGAACGACGACGCCCGCACGCGGATCACCACCTGGCCCGCGGCGGCGGCAGGGAGCGGGTGATCGCTCACGACCTCAAGCTCGTCGAGCCCGCCGTGCTTGCGCAGAACGAGCGCTTTCATGGTCTTCTTGCCGCTCACCGTATCTCGCCCTTTGCCGCCTGGATTGTGGTCCGATGCCGGTCTAAGTAGCTTAGGCCACGGCCGCCAACAACCTCTCGCCGCTTTCGGAGCGCCTCGATGCAGGAGAACTTCCGCCAGTTCCTCGACCGCCTTCGGCAGACCGGCGAGCTCGTCGACCTGCACCAACCCGTGGACATCCGCCACATCGCGACGCTGGTCGATCAGGCCGACACCGCGCTCTATTTCCACAACGTGATCGGTTACGAGCTGCCAGTGGTCTCCGGCCTCATCCGCACGCGCGAGCGCTCGATGATGGCGCTCGGCTGCGAGACCTACCGCGAGATCGAGGACAAGCTCACGCAGGCCATCAACCACCCGATCCCGCCGAAATACGTCAAGACTTCGCCGGCGCGCGAGGTGGTCGTCGTCGGCGACGAGGTCGACCTCTACAAGCTGCCGATCCCCATGTCCTCGATCTTCGACGGCGGCCCGATGATCACCGCCGGCGTGGTGATCGCGCGCGACCCCGAGCTCGGCATCAACAGCGGCATCTACCGCTTCATCGTGAAGGAAAAGAGCCTCACCGGCATCGACATCGTCACACCGAACAACATGCGATTGTTCGCGCAGCGGGCCTGCGAGAGCGGCCGTCCGTTGCCGATCTCGATCAGCATCGGTACCCATCCGATCGAGATCACTGGCTCGGGCTATCGCGCGCCGCTCGGCGTCGACGAGATGGCGATCGCGGGCGGATTGCGCGGCTCTCCGGTCGAGTTGGCGCCGTGCACGACCATCGATCTGTCCTACGTCGCCGACGCCGAGATCGTGCTGGAGGCGGAAATCCTGCCGACCGGTTGGACCTGGCCGGAGGGGCGCTTCGGCGAGTTCACGCGGCTGATGGGCGGGCTGCACTGGAATCCGCTCGTGCGCATCAAGGCGATCTCGCGGCGCAAGGACGCGATCTACTACAATCTGCACATGCCGTGGGAGAATACCTGGCTCGCCGCGCCCACGCGCTATGCCGCGATCCGTCAGGCGCTGCGGACCGCCGGCGTGCAGGTCAAGGACATCAACGTCACGCTCGGCGGCTGCGCGTTCTGGCACGCGGTGGTATCGATCAAGAAGCAGCCGGGCGAAGGCAAGAACGCGCTGCTCGCCGCGCTCTCGGTCATGGACCTCAAGCACGTGGTCGTGGTCGACGACGATATCGACGTGTTCGACCCGACCGAGGTCGAGTGGGCGATCGCCACCCGCGTGCAAGGCGACAAGGACGTGATGGTGGTCAGCAATGCGCGCGCCAAGCCGCTCGACCCCAGCCTGCCGCAGGGCTACGGCGTGGTGCCGACGGGCGCCAAGGTCGGCATCGATGCCACCATCCCCGAAGGCATCCCGCGCGAATATTACGAGCGCATCACCTATGCCTATGCCGATCGAGCCAAGATCGCCGACTATATTAACGGCAAGTCGGATGAGGCGGGCCTTGCCGTCGACGACATCGAGGTCGCCGCCTTGGCGAATAAAATATTGGGGGCCATCGGCAAGGAGCCGCTCTACTACACCGACATCGCGGAGCGCTTCGCCGCGTATGACTTCCGCACGGTGGCGCGCGCGCTGGGCCATCTGCACGCGACCGAGAAGCTATGGCAGGACCCGCGCGGGCGGATGTGCGTGCGCGGCTCAGAGTTCGCGGCCAAGCCGCCGCGGCGGTGATACAGGCGCTACGGGCGTCCGACGGAATGAATCATCCCTTCCGCACTGTCATGTCCGCGCTTGGCATTGACTCCGCTCATTCCCGCGAAAGCGGGAATCCAAGAGGAACTGGGTCCCCGCTTTCGCGGGGACGAGCGAATATTGACCAGCCCGACAGGAGCGTCACGGTTTCGACGAAACGTCAACCGGAATGCGTCGAATCTCGGCGTTCATCGCATTGGCGTTGACGATGATTTGCGCCATCAGCGTGAAGTGCCCCGGCGGCAGCGCGCCGGTGAGGTCGACGGAGAAGCTCGCATCCTCCGCGGGGGAAACTTGGCCCGCCAGCACGACGCGGCCTTCGCCGTCGGTCACGAGATACCGGCATTCGGGAGCCGAACGCCTAAGCGCGTCGGGCGCAATCGATTGCAGCGGCTTGCGCACGATGTCGTAGCTGCGCAGATGCTTTTGGACCAGCTCGATGTCGCCGAACAGTCTGACCCGATCACCCTCGCGCTCGACCTTGGTGATGAAACCCCGGCGCGGGACGGCGTACGCGTCGTACGACCCCACGCCCAGTGGATAGCTGAGATCGCGGAAAGCTTCGAGCGTCACGCTGTCGGCCGACCAGCGTTTGAGCTGATACGGGCCGTTGGTCACCAGGAAGTGCCCGCGCTCCTTGTGGAAAGCCTTGAGCGCGGCCCAACGTTTGCGGGCGTCGTCGGCGCTCACCAGCGATTTTAGCGGATCGGGGCGGTATCCTTCGCGCTCGAAGCTCTCGAGTAGGCCGGCAAGCCGCTCCTTCGTGGCGTCGGAGCGGACGAGATCGAGCCAATCCACGCCACGACGCCGAGCCTCGGATTGCGAAAACGCGGCCCAGCCGCGGTCGACGGCCTCCTCCATCAGCACCAGGAGATGCCAGGGCAGCGTGCTCCAGGGTGGCGCGATGACCGCATCTTGCTCGGGGTCCACCGGTGGAACCGAGGTGTAGACGTCGATCACGAGCAGCTCGCGCACGTATTCGAAATCCCCGAACCGAAAGGATTTTGACGTCGTGTCGGTGCCGACGACGCGAACGCCCATGAGATGCGCGCGCATGACCGCGGTGGCGGCCGCGACCAGCGGATCGTAACGCCAATCCTCACCGTTGCCGCGTGCACCCCAGCGATAGGCGAACGCGTAGGAATAGAGGACGTCGGCGGCGCTCATGCGCGTGCCGTCATGGAAAGCGGAGCCCAACACACGGTAAGTCAGCTTCTGCTTGGCGATCCTGCCCGCGCCCACCGGCTGCAATCGGCCGCTTCCCGGCTCGGGCAACAGCGCATCCTCGGGAACGTCGATCTCGGCCGCAATGGGCTGCGCGGGCGCGCGGCGCTCGACGATCGGTTCGGCCAGAATGGAGAGGCTCACGAAGGTATAGACCACCATGAGGGCGGTCAGCGGAACCTGGGAGCGCAGCGCCATACGTCGCGTGTCGAGAACCTGCATGGCCTTGACGTGCGCGAGATAGACCGCCGCGATGTGACCGATGAGGATCGCCGTCACCGCGGTCAACCAGGCAAAACGCGCGTCGACGATGGCGATATCCACGCGGTAGCCCGCAGTGCCGAACAGATTCCAGCCGAAGCCGAAGGGGTCCGACGCCAACGGAATGATGTATTGCCCCTGGATCAGCAGGAACGTGAAATAATGCGCGAAGTGATAGCCGATCGCGATCGGAACCAGCGTGAAGGCGAAGCTGCGCGCGATGACGAGCGGCGCCAAGCGCCGCTGCGTGACCGCACTCATAATGGCGCTGACCCCGACATAGGCACTACAGAACGCCAGCCAGAAGGCGAATAACCCGGCCGTCCTGATCGCCATCAGCTTGAAGTCGCCCAAGGCGGAGAGGTGGGCGGCAATCGCGCCTTCGAGCTGGCCCCATTCCGGCGTGCCCAATGCGCCGTCGTAGAGCACGGTCGAGAGCAGCAGGAGCACGAAGGCCATCATCGAGGTCGAAACCGAGCCGCCTTCTACGAGGCCTACGCCGAACGGCCGCAGCCACATTTCGCGATGGCGGCCGGTTCGTATCTCGATCGGCGCAAAACGCGCGAATGTGCCGAACACCGCGGTGAAAACCTCGCCGCGCGCGAGCCAGCACTCGCGGCCGAACAGGAACATGCCGACGAAGGTCAGAAGGGAATAGGCGAGGGCAAGCCACGCGATGAAGTACGGGACGGCCGGATTCGGGTAGACGAGCTCGACCCACGAGAACGCCAATAGAAGAACGAACGCGGGCCAGACGCCGAGCGCCTCCGGATAAGGTAGGCGCGGGCCGAACGCGGACCGTCCGGTGATCCCGCGGTCGATGGTCTCGATCGATTCGAAGATCGTTCGCCAAGGATTGATCAGCGCCCAGAGATTGCCAACGAACGCGGAAACATAGGCGAGACCGACCCAGGCGATCGTCCACACCATGGTCGGCGCGATGTTGCGGTAGGGGTTCTGGTCGCCGCGGAACCCCGCGACGATCGTGATTATGAACCCGGCGAGCGCGAGGAACTCGAGCGCAAGCGCAAGGGATGGGCTTGCGATCCATCGACCCAGCGGCGTGGCGATGAGGTCGATGCGCGGATAGAGGTCAACGCGCGGCGCCTCTCGCACGAACAGTCCGACGATGACGAACGACACCACGACGGCCGCCGCAGCGCCGGTGAGGTAGAACGAGAGCGGAATAGGGAGATCGTAGCGTTGGCCGAAGCCGTGAGCGCCGGCCGGCGTTGCAAGACATGCGGCTGCGACGCCAGCCAGGGCGCGCAATGCCGCCGCCGTCCGGCGCCGTCCGGCCTGCTTAAGGATAGACCTCGATGGTGACAAGGACATCCCCATGCGCGTGTCCGCCGGACGGTGTTTTTCCGATGTGGGGTTCGACCGTGAATCGTCCGGTGGCGCGCGCCGTGAAGGTCATCTCCGTGACCGTGCCCGGTTTGAGCTCCTGCTCGATGTCGTAGCCGTGAAGGTGCACGCTCAGCGGCTTGTCCGTGCGCCATTCAAGCTTCACCACGTCGTTCTGCTTGACGCGAATGAGCCGCATGTTGTCGGGGACCCGGCCGTTCGCAATGGTCAGCGCGTAGGTCACCTCTCCGGCGTCGGCCGCCACGGCCAGCGCGCTGCTCAAGGAGAATGCCAGCATCGATGCCCGCAGCAGTCGAAAGGAGGAGATGGTTGCGCGTCGCGGCATTTATCGCCCCGGTGGCAGATCAGCGATGCGGTTGAGCATCCAGCCGGACTCATAGGGTGAGGGCAGCAGGGCCGGGTCCCCGACCGTGAAACCCAGCAGGCGCCCGAACGGATCGAGCATGCCGCCGATAGGGTTCCAGGCGGCGGCGGGCTTACCGTCGATGCCGAGAGCGAGCCATCCGTTCCAGGGAAAGTCCTTGAGCTTCACCGTGCGGATGAATATCGGCGAATGAAGGCCCGCGATCGAATCGTAACCGACGTTCTCGATTCCGGCGGAGAATTCGACGTTGACGTATTCGCGCTTGACCGTGTAGCCGGCGACGATTTTCCGGCAATCAGCGGTCAGGAGAGTGACGAGATCGCGCTCGAGATTGATGCGCTCCACCAGCCCCGTGAAATCGCCGGCCTTGAGGTGTTTGAGATCGGACTGGATTTGCTGTTTGCGGGCCGGCTCGCCGGTGGCATCGGCCAAGAGACGCTCGGCGTGGAACCAACCGGTTCCCACCCAAGGCGGCGCGAGCCAACCGTTCACGGAGAATATCGCGGAGGCCACGAGCTCGGCCGCGTCGATCTCATCGACCTCGGCATCCCAACCCGCATCGCGGGCGGACCATTCCGGATGGCTTTGTGCAAGGCCGCCGCGCGCCGCGATCTTGAGTCCGCCGACCGACGCTTCGCCGATCGAGAAGCGCGCCATGGCGGCGGCCGCGAGGTCGGCGTGATGAAGATAATCGCCGTGGAACGGCGTGACCGGATAGGGATGCGGAATGAAATTGCCTTGCGCCGCAAGGGCGCGCATGACGGTCCTGACGACGGCGCAGGCGGAAGCGTCGTCCTGCGCGCGGGCGGAATTTGGGTTGACGCGCACGATGATGAATGAGCCGAGCGATTCGATTGCGTGGAGATCGACCGGCGGCGCGCCCGCAAAGCTCAAGCCCGAGCCGAGATAGGCCTGGATCTTGCCGTCGCGCAACGGTTGCGCCGCCTCCTCGGGAGCGAGCGACTTGATTTCGATCTCATGGGGATAGAACGAGGGATAGATCGGCAACTCGTGCCCGCCCCGCGCCACGGTGACGAGGGCTGCGCCAAGGACGAGGATGGTTGCAGCAAGCCGTTTCATGTCGCGTTTCGAGCCCTCGCCGACGGGCAAAACATCGAAAGCGTGCGGGGCGAACGCGATCTCACCCGCGCAGCGTCCGCATGACGTTCTCGTTTGCCAGCGCCTCCTTCGGGGTGCCCTGGAAGATGATTTCGCCGCGATCGATCACGTAGAGCCGATCGGCGATGGCGGCCGCGCTCGTGAGACTTGATTCCGCGAGCAGGAGCGAAATCCCCAAGCCCTTGATCATCATCACGGCATCGCGAAACCGCCTGACCACCACCGGTGCCAGCCCCTCGAAGGCCTCGTCGAGGATCATCAGCGACGGCGCAAGCGCCATCGCGCGCGCAATGGACACCATCTTCTTCTGCCCGCCGCTGAGGTTGAGCCCTGGCCGGCTCAGGAACTTGCCGACTTCGGGAAACACCGTGAGCGCCTGCGCCTCGGCATCGACGCCGCCCGCGGCGCCGCGCGCGGTCTTGTCGGAGAGCCAGCGGCTGATCATGAGGTTTTCGGCCACCGTCAATTCCGGAAAGATGCCGGAATTCTCGGGCGCATAGCCGATGCCGCGCTTAGCGCGCTTGTGCGGCGGGAGTTTGGTGATGTCCTCTCCGCGGAAGCGAATCTGACCCGAGCGCACCGGGAGGAGGCCGGTGATGCTCTCGATGATGGTGGTGCGCCCGGCGCCGTTGCGCCCGACCAGCGAGACCACCTCACCGTCGCCCACGCTCAACGTTACGCCGCGCAGGATGTGCGCCGGCCCGCGAAAGGTATTTATGGCCTCGACCTCGAGCAGCACTTGCTTGTCCTTCGCGATCTCAGGCCGATAACGGCGCGCCGAGAAGGATGTTGGCGACGTCCTTGTTCGCCTTAATCTCTTCCGGCGTCCCGTCGGCGAGGAATTTGCCTTCATGCATCATGACGATGCGGTCCGAGTAGCGGAACACCACGTCCATGTCGTGCTCGATGACAACGGCCGTTACGGCGCCGGCGCGCACGACCGACGACACGGTATCCATGATCTGCGTCTTCTCGCGCGTGCTAACCCCACTCGTCGGCTCGTCGAGAAAGAGCAGTTTCGGGCGCAGGGCATAGGCCACGGCGACGTCGAGCAGCTTGCGCTCACCTTGCGCCAGTCCGCCGGCCGGCACGCCGCTCTTGCCGTTGAGCCCGAACCGGCCGAGGACGTCGAAGGTCTCGCGGCGGACATCCTGGTCGTGGTCCGCGAGTGCCGCGATCTTCACGATCTTGCCCTCGCGCGAGAAGATGGACAACGCGACATTGTCGAAAACGGTAAGGGCGTCAAACAAATTGACGATCTGGAAGCTGCGCGCGATGCCCGCTCTGATGCGTTGGTAGACCGCGGCGAAGGTGATGTCTTGGCCCTCGAACAGGATCCGGCCGCTGTCCGGCTTGAGATGTCCGCTGATCAGATTGACGAGCGAGGTCTTGCCGGCGCCGTTCGAGCCTACGAGCGAGAGAAATTCGCCCTTGTCGACGGTGAAATTCACGCCATCGCAGGCGTGGACATCGCCGAACTGCTTGCTGAGATCGACCGTCTCGAGAAGGATCACGAGGATTTCTCCTGCGGCCGGAGCTTATCGGCTACCGCGGAGATCGCACCCACGATCCCGGTCGGCAAGAGCATGACCAGGAGCACGAGGACGACGCCGAGCAGAAGCTGCCAATACTCAGTGGTCGCGACCGCGTAGGTCTTAAGATAAGTAAAAAGTAAGCCACCGACGATCGGACCGGTGAAGTTCCGGAAGCCGCCGAGCAGAGTCATGAATACGATCTCGCCCGAGAACGGCCAATACAGCACCTCGGGCGTCGTGAGCCCATTGAGTGGCACCCAGAGAATCCCCGCGAGCCCCGTGAAAGTTCCGGAAATGAGGAACGAGACCCACCGGAAGCGCCTGATGCGCAAGCCGAGGAAGGCGGCGCGGGTTTCGTTGTCACGGATGGCCTGCAGCCCCTTCCCGAATGGCGAGTGCACGATCACCCACATGATCACGACGCAGATCGCGAACACCGCGAGCACGTAATAATAATATCCGTTGATGAATCGCTGGAACGAATCACGCCCCGTGAAGCTGACCATGCCGGCGAGCAATGTCGGGCGACCCACGCGCAGGCCGTCCGAGCCGCCGGTCACCCAGAAAAACTTGTAGGCGAGGGTCCACAGCACCTGTGATAGTGCGAGCGTCAGGATGCCGAAGAAGATGCGCGTGTGCCGGACGCAGATGTAGCCGAAGAGCGCCGATGTGACGGCCGCGATCGGAAGCCCGATCAGGATGTAGAGCTCCATCGAATGAATGCCGGCATCGCGCAGCAGGAACGCGACCGAATACGCGCCGATGCCGAAGAAGGCGGAATGACCGAACGACAGCAGCCCGGTATAGCCGAGCAACAGATTAAAACCGAGCGCGGCGATGGCGGCGATCAGGCCATAGGTCAAAAGCTGCGTCTGGTAGAGGCCGATATAGTGTGGCAGCAGCGCCAGCAGTATGAGGACGACAGCCGCGGCGGCCAACAGCAGCAGTTTGGGCCGATAGTGGACGCGGCTGACGTCGGCTGTCATCACGCGGTTCCGAACAGGCCAGTCGGTTTGACCAGCAGCACCACTGCCGCGATGAGATAGAGAACGGCGAGCTCGATTTCGGGGAAGAACTGGATGCCGGCGGTGCGCACGAAGCTCACGATCAGCGCGCCGACCAGTGCGCCCTGCAGGCTGCCAAGGCCGCCGATGACCACGACTACGAAAGCAAGGATGAGCGCGTCGATGCCCATGCCGAGCACCGCCGTCTGGGTCGGCACGATGATGGCCCCGCCGAGGCCGGCCATGAAGCAACCGATTGCGAAGGCGGACACGTACACCAGGCTGACATTGAGACCCAGCGCCGAGGCCATGCGCCGATCCTGCGAGGTCGCGCGCAACATGACGCCGAATTTGGTGCGATAGATCACCGCCCAGAGGCCGATCGCGGCGGCGGCGCCGATCGCGATCACCACGAGATTGTAGCCGGGATAGATCAAGCCGCCGATCCGGATGCTGGGCAGCACGTCCATGACGGGATCGGCGGAGAGCGGGAGCCCGCCCCAGAGGAGACGGATGAGGTCCTCCAGGATCAGCAATAGGCCGAACGTGACGAGCAACTGATATTCCTCGGCGCGCCGATAAAACGGCCGCAGCAGCGGCTCGATCACGACACCGAGCAGCGCGACCGCGCCGGCGCCGACCGGAATCAGCAGAAATGTCCATGCCGCGGGCACGCCGAGCGCAATGACGCGCCCGACCAGCCAAGCGGTGACGAAGGCGCCCACGGCATAGAAGGTGCCATGCGCCATGTTGACGATGCGCATGACCCCGAAGATCAGGCTGAGGCCGGCAGCGATCAGAAAAAGAACGGAGGCGTAGAACAGGGAATTGAGGATTTGGATGATCAGGATCGACACTGACGCCCTCTTCCCGCTCTTACAGGCGGCCGCGCCCGCCGAGGGCGGGCGCGGCCAGCACTTTCGCCTTGGTGCAAGCGAGACGCGCTCAGCCCACGGCCTTTGGCCAGGTGGTCTTGATCCAGTTCGCAGCCGCCGTCGACTCGTTGTGCCCTTGGCCGGGCTTCGGCCAGTTTGGCGGCGCCGTGATGTTGCGGATCGGAATCGTGATCACCCTGTTGGGATCCCAAGTCGAGAATTGGTACTCGGGCAGATTCTTGCTGAATCCGATCACCGCGTCCTTGTATCCCTGGTGGTTATCTGGCCGGATGTAGAGATAACCCGCCGGCGCGTCGTAACCCATTCCTTCGAGTTGGCTGATGATCACCTCGTCGTCGGGCCAGCCGCCGACCAGTTGGTTGGCGCGTTCGATCGCCTTCTTCAACATGTACAGCGTGACGTACGCCCCGTCGGATTGGAAGTTCGGATATTCGTTCCAGCGCTTGTAGTAGCGTTGCACGAACTCCTTATTGATGGGCCAGCGGTCGCCACTGGGGTAGGTGAAGTAGTAGTTGGAATGGACGCCGGCGAGCACGCCCTCGGGGTGATCCTTGCCTATGGCATGCGGCGCAACGCCCATGGCGAGCGTGGTCGCGACCTTCATCTTGTCGAAAAGGCCATAGCGCAGCGCCTGCTTGTAGAAGGCGATATAGTCGCCGCCCCAGACCGAGGTGTAGAGAATATCCGGATTGGCCGACATGGCCTTGGTGATGTGCGAGGTGAAGTCGGTGGTGCCAAGCTTCGGCCAGCTTTCCGACACGACCTCGGTGCCCGGCAGCAACCGCTCGAGCGCCAGCGTGTAGTGCTCGGCTGCGTTGCGACCATAGCTGTAGTCGGGATGGATGTGCGCGATCCGTCGCACCTGCGGCCAGGCCTGTGCCGTACCAATCGCCGTCGTGATGCCGTCCGCCGACTGGATGTTGGTAATGCGGAAGGTGTATTTCGGTTGCGGAACGGCCTTGTCGAACAAGAAATCGGTGCAACCGTCGACGAAGATCGTCAGCAAGCTCAATTCCTCGGCCACCGGCCCCAGTGCTGGCGTGTTGCCGCTTGAGATGACACCGGTAAAGAGGTCGATCTTGCCCTCGAGCTTCATGCGCCGAAGCTCTTTGACGTTGGCATCGGTGCCGGCGGCCTCGTCGGCGGTGATGGTCTCGATCTTGCGCTTTCCCAGCAAACCGCCTTGGGCGTTGATCTCCTCGGCCGCCAAGATGTGGCCCTTCAACGATGGCTCACCGAGCACCGCGGCCGGGCCGGTCAGAAAGGTCATGTGCCCGGTCTTGTAGGGGGTATCCGGAACCTTGCCTTTGGGCGGCTCGGCGGCGGCTTTCACCACTGGCGGTCCGGCAACGAGGCCGGCACCGGCAAGACCGGTCCCGCCGACCGTGACGCCGAGCGCGCTGAGAAATTTACGTCGATCGACTGAGGTGGGTTTGTCCATGGGGTTTCCTCCTGAAACTCGTATGCGGGGGGACGGCGAACGGATGTTGCCTCCGCTACGCCCCTCGCGATGATCCTATATCACGCAAGCTTTTGGCGCGCGACTTGTGTAAAGGGTCGCGTTGCCGCCCGCGGCCGCGGCGCGTGGCCTTGCACATACGTTTTCAGAATCGGCGCTGGAGCCAACCCCAGGGATCGGGCCGCTCGCACCGACAAACCCGTCGACCGTCCGCAACCCGTTGCCTCGGTCCACCCTTTGATCGGCCCCGCCGGCGGACGCAGCCGCAGCTTTCCCGCGTGATTTCAAGCGATTGGCCATCTCGGACAGGCGTGGCGTGCGGGCCCGGGCGGAGGGGCAAGCGTGACCGTTCTGCCTAACGATTGGGCGCCTGTCTATTTTGGCGGCACGTGCGACACCTTTGGCTGCCGGGTTGGGGTTGTCGAAGGCCGATCAGCGAGGGGGAGCAACGGCTTAAGGCGCCGTTAGGGCTTGGCACGCCGCTTGCGATTCAGCCGTCGCAAACGGCTTTGAGCGTTTGCCGCGCGTCAGCAGAAGGACATCGCGATGCACACATCCATCGGTGCGGTCGCCGAGCGACCGTTCGCCCGCCGCTTGCTTGCCGCCACGGCGGGATTGGCATTCGGCCTTGCGGCGGCGCTTCCCGCCAAGGCCCAAGAGACGATTAAAGTCGGCATCCTCCATTCGCTCTCCGGCACCATGGCGATCAGCGAGACCACGCTGAAGGACGTCATGCTCATGTTGATCGAGGAGCAGAACAAGAAGGGGGGCCTGC